>Ga0172379_10010386_pt1 | contig 11274 bp, 10 predicted proteins | sample GrowelOW334metaG_FD_119756 | JGI IMG/M metagenome (GOLD analysis project Ga0172379, IMG submission 119756) | Groundwater microbial communities from an aquifer near a municipal landfill in Southern Ontario, Canada - Groundwater well OW334 metaG | ecosystem: Environmental > Aquatic > Deep... | reverse complement strand
TTTAACCGCAGCGCGGCAAAAAAAGTCAGCGAAACCGGAGCGATTAAAGTTTTGGAAGAATATTTAACCGATCTGCAGAAGAACGGAATCCAATTCAGCAATAATTCAGGAAAGATAATCGCGGACATCAAGACTGAATTTATAGATGAATTAAAATCTTATGCCAGCTCCAGCTCCAAAGAAAATATTGAGAAGATAAAGGAGGCGGCGGAAAAGTTTAAGAAGGCTTAATTAAAATTTTATGATAAATATTCAGCAGACAAATTATCGAAATATTGCGCAAGAAACGGAAGACATTATTTTGTACGATGAAATAAAAGAAGCTCATGAGTTATACCATCAGCTGGGGGATTTTATTGAGCAAAATGGGTATAAAGAGAATGATCCTGAATTGTATAAAAAATATTTGCGTCTGATTGCGAAATTAAAATGGGTGGCCTTGCCGATTTTTAACCCGGAAAAAGTGCTGGGAATGTTTGAATCGCATTTTGCCGATTTGCCGGATCTGACTAATTTTAACCTTTGGCAAAAGTTGAAATCGGTTTTATTAAGCGTCGCTTTCATAGAAGATCGGGACGAATTAAAAAATAAAATAAAAAATATTTTAAATAAGCAGCAAGCCTATTTAACCGGTGGAAGAATAAAGCAAAATATCACACCGACAGTAGAAAATTGGATAAAAGATTATGTCAGCGCAGTCGGTAACACTCCGGCGGATACGGCAAAACAAAATCAGTATTTTATTAATAGCGAAGCGATAAAAAATTTATCAGCTGAAGAAAAGGAACGAGTAAGAAATTTTTTTCAATTTTATGAAAAATTAAAATGGTCGTCAGCTGATATTCAAGGAATTGAAGAAACCATCCCGGTCATTGCCGATGATTTTAAAGGATTTATTAAAGATGGCGTTATGGTTAAAATTGATCCGGAAAGAAGAAAACGTTCGCAATTGTTTCAAAAAATCGCGCAAGAAGTTTTGAGCCAAACCTACAAAGAGAAATCAAATATTAAAGAACAAATATTAAGGGATAATGGACAAAATGTAACATCGGCGCTTAAAGTTAATTCCGAAGTCCAAAGCTATCAAGAGAGTCTATCGGAAGATCAAAAGATGAATAATCTGCAAAATAATATCGCTAAACAATCAGATATAGTTTTACCCGCGGAAAATAATGAGCTTATGCAGTTAAAAGCGTTAGCCACGAAATATCCGGTCGGAAGTTTGGAGAGGAGAGCGGTGGAGGAAGAAATAAGAAAAATTACGAATTAAAAATTACGAATGACGAATTACGACGGCAAGTAATAAGGTAAAAGTTATAAAGTTTGTATGGTGGATATTCTACCGATAATCCAAAATAATATTCAAAATAAAATTTTGGAAATCCGCGGGCAACGGGTGATGCTGGACCGCGATTTAGCGATGATGTACGGCGTACCAATCAAGCGCCTTAATGAACAGGTTAAGAGAAATAAAAACAGATTCCCGGATGATTTTATGTTTCAGTTAACGAAAAAAGAAGCGGCTAATTTTTTAAGGTCGCAAATTGCGACCTTAAAGAGAGGCGAGCATCGAAAATATTTACCTTTCGCCTTTACCGAACAAGGAGTAGCAATGCTTTCCAGTGTGTTAAACAGCGAAAAAGCAATCCAGGTCAATATTACAATTATGAGAATTTTTGTGAAATTTCGCGAGATCGGATATCACTACAAAGTTTTAGCGGAAAAACTTGACGAATTGGAAAAAAAGCATAGTCGGCACGACAAGCAAATCGGAGAAATTTTTATGAGCTTACGCTATTTAACGCGCGGATATAACAAAGATAATGAATTAAAGCAAGAGATTGGATTTAAAGCCAGCAAATAATAATTTTAGATTCCCGCCTTCGCGGGAATGACAAATAATAATTATGTTCGGATATTTGGAAAAATTCAAACAACTGCCAAAGGAATTGCAGGCGACGGTATCATCGCCGAACGCGATGCGTTTAATCGGCGAATTGGAAAAAAACTACGGTATAGAATTGGCGTCCGCCGTCATCAGAGTCATGACCAAGGAAATTCCGTGGCCGGGTTTGGTTGAGTTTTTAACAAGCGAACATCATTTGCCGCGGGAGCGGGCGGAAAAATTACAGCAAGAACTGGCGGATAAAATTTTTATGTCCGTAAAAAGATACTTAGGTATAGCAGACCAGAATTCAGAATTCAGAATTAAGAATGACGAATTACGAATTACGAAATCAGAAATTAATAATAAGAGTTCAGAATTCAGAAATAAGAATGAGGAATTAATAAACCAAAAACCTATCTTAGCTGCGGACAAACCGGAAGTTATAAATTATTCAACCACCAATGAGGATTTTATCGGCGAAATTATGCCGGAAGCGATTAAATTAGCCGGCGTCGGCGGACAGGCGGATCAGCAGGTGAAATTACAAAATATTATCAAGACTTTTGTAAAAGGCATCAGAGATTTTATTTCCGCGCGCGAAGCTTTGACGAAAGAGCGAATAAACGGCGGTTTGGGATTAACGCGCGAACAAGCGGAAGCGATTTTAAATTTGGCAAAAAAACAAAAAGAAAAACCCGGTCAGCCTTTGACCGCGCCCAAAAGCGCGCCGTTGGATTTTTTGGAAAAAACGCGCGATGTGGAATATGATTTCAGTAAATTGGCCGAGCAAGCAGCTGCTATTGAGCCGCCGGTAAAAATAAAAGCAGAAGAATCGAAAAAAGATATCAAGCAGGATTTAGCCTCTTTGAGCGAAGAAATAATTAACCCCAAAGAAGAGGAGCTAAAGCTTGCGCCGCTAACACCCATAATTAGAATCCAGAAATCAGAAATCAGAAATCAGAAATCAGAAATTAAAATGCCGCAACCAACGCCAAAGGTTGTGGAAGATATGGTGCAAATGCAAAGGCCGGTAAATCGCTTTGAACCGGATAAGCCGAGAATGGATGATATTATAAAACCGCTGAATCGCTTGCAAGGTCCGATTGAGGAATTGGCGAATTTGGATTTGGTTAATTTTCGGCGGCTGGGCGGCAGTCCGGAAGTAATCATCGGCAAAATTCAAAATAAAATAAAATTATTGGAACAAGAGAGTTTTACCCGCCGCCAACAAGGAGTTAACGCCTGGCGCCAAAGTCCGATTTACGGAATGTATGTCCATATCGGCCAGGAAAGTTTGAGCGGCGGAAAATCAATCGCGGAAATTTTACAAAAACAACCGAGCGGCTTAACAAACGATGAGTTTAATGCGATACTGGAATTGAACAGGCAACTAAGAGTATAGTCAGTCCATAAAGTTGAAAGTCCGTAAAGTTTTTTTATATCCTGTCATTCCCGCGAAGGCGGGAATCTAAGACTAGTAGGAGATTCCCGCTTTCGCGGGAATGACAAAAAGTTTTATTAAATTTTAAAAGGACTTTATAGACTTCTAACTTTTTGTTATGCAACAATTCACCGTTCCCCAATTCATTGATGTGGAAGATAAGATAATCGGGCCGATTACAGTCAGACAATTTTTAATTATGCTCGCCTGCATGCTGTTGTCCGCCGTGGCTTACAAACTGTCCGACTTTGCCTTGTTTGTCACCGAAGCTTTACTTTTTTTCGCTTTAGGCGGTATCGTCGCCTTTTTGCGCATTAACGGCCGGCCGTTTCATTATTTTATTTTAAATGTGATCCAAACTTTAAAAAAACCAAAACTGCGCGTCTGGAACAGCCAAGCGGGTAAGGAAAAATATAAACCGGAAGCGGAAATAGAAATTAAGCAGGTTGTTAAAGCCCAGCCCAAACCGCTTTATGCCCGTTCCCGATTAGCTGAAGCGGCTTTGATTGTTGATACCGGAGGAGTATACCAAGGAGGAGATCAGAATATAGAAGTAAGAAGTTAGCGGAATGCAAGTTAAAGGTAAAAAGTTAAAAAAATAAAAATAAAATGATTATTGTCATTCCCGCGAAGGCGGGAATCTAAGATTTGATAAAAGTTTGATAATGAGATTCCCGCCTTCGCGGGAATGACAGAACAAAATTATATGCCTGCCAAGAACAAATTAGCCGCCAATAAAATATCAGCTGCCACTCAGCGCTATTTGGACATCGCCGAGATTCGCGATGGCGCGCTGGTGATGAAAGACGGGACAATGCGTTCCATTCTTTTGGTGTCCAGTTTGAATTTCGCTTTAAAATCGGAAGACGAGCAAAACGCGATCGTCTCCGCTTATGTCAGTTTTTTAAATAATCTGGAGCATCCTTTGCAGATAGTAATCCAGTCGCGCGAGTTTAAAATTGATCCGTATTTGGAAATGCTGGATAAAAAACAGCGGGAGCAAACCAACGAATTGTTACGCATGCAAACCGCCGAATATTTGAGTTATATCAAAGAGCTGATTTCTTTGGGTAAAATAATGAACAAGCGATTTTTCATAACCGTGACTTATGATCCGCTGTCCAACAAGCAAAAAGGTTTTTTTCCGCGGCTGATAGAAACTTTCAAACCCGTAACTTTGATTCGGCTGAAAGAAGAAAAATTCCAGCGCCGGCGGGAAGTTTTGGCCGCGCGCGTGGATGAAATCGCTGGCGGATTGGCCAGCATGGGTTTGCAGGTAGCCGCTTTGGACACGCAAAGTATCATTGAATTGTTATATACCACTTACAATCCCGACACGGCGCAGAACCAAACGTTAGTCGAAGTTAATAAATTAATGGCACACTAATCTCAATTATCAATTAAAAATTACGAATTAAAAATTCGTAATTGATAATTCGTAATTGATGATTGAATTTATGTTTGATCCCAAACAAATCCAATTAGCCGAAGCGGAAAAAAATAAAGCGGCGATGCAAGCGGCGGTAAAACAGGTCGCGCAGGAACAGCAATCAGCCGCGCAAGTCAGGCAGGCGGTAGAGGAAGAAAAAGCGCTGCGCCGCGGGGAAATCTCCATTCGCGACATGATAGCGCCGGCCGCGCTGGAGGTAAAGCCGAGCTTTATCAAACTGGGCGATAAATTCGTCCGCACTATTTTTGTCATCAATTATCCGCGCTATATCAGCGTCGGCTGGTTCGCGCCGATTATAAATTTAAACGAAACTTTTGACGTTAGCATGTTTTTTTATCCGGTGCCGAGCGCGATTATTTTAAAACAATTGAAAAAAAAGGTGGGTAATTTGGAAGCGCAAATCGTCAGCGACGCGGAAAAAGGCGCGGCGCGCGATCCGATCAGAGAAACCGCTTTGCGCGACGCGGAGGCCTTGCGCGATTCGCTGACGCAGGGGACGGAGAAATTTTTCCAGTTCGCTTTGTATATCACTTTATACGCCGACAGTTTGGAAGAAATAAATAAATTGACGGACGTGGTGGAAAATATTTTGGGTTCGCGTTTGATTTATTCCAAAAAAGTTTATTATCAATCGGAGCAGGGATTTAATTCCACTTTGCCATTAAATAACGATGAGTTGATGATCTCGTTCAATATGAATTCATCGCCGGTCGCTTCCTCTTTTCCGTTTATATCAAGTGACCTCACAAGCGACAATGGTATTTTATACGGCATCAACCGCCATAATAACAGTTTGATTTTATTTGACCGTTTTTCTCTACAAAACGCCAACTTTGTCGTTTTCGCCACCTCCGGCGCGGGTAAAAGCTACGCGATAAAATTGGAAGTTTTGCGCAGCCTGATGCTTGGCAGCGAAGTAATCATTATTGACCCGGAAAAAGAATATAAACATCTGTGCGACGCGGTCGGCGGCACCTACATTAATATTTCGCTCGCGAGTGAAAATAAAATCAATCCGTTTGATCTGCCGCGTTCAATCGGGGACAATTCGCGTCCGGAAGATATTATCCGCAGCGGAGTCATCAGCGTCAAAGGATTGGTCCGCATTATGCTGGGCGGAAACATAACAAGCGCTGAAGATTCAATTTTAGACCGCGCGCTACTAGAAACTTACGCTAAAAAAGATATTACTCCCGAAGCGGATTTGGCCAAAATCGAAGCGCCGGTGCTGTCTGATTTTCAAGAAATTTTAAGCGGCATGGAAGGCGGAGCGGATTTGGCCTTGCGCTTAAAAAAATACAGCGAAGGCACTTTTTCCGGCCTGCTTAACAGCCCAACGAGCGTGGAAATGAATAACCAATTGGTTTGTTTTTCCGTGCGCGATTTGGAAGATGAATTGCGGCCGATAGCGATTTACACCATCGTTAACTATATTTGGAACGTGGTGCGCAGCGAGATGCGCAAGCGCGTTTTAGTCATTGACGAAGCCTGGTGGCTGATGCAGCACGAAGACAGCGCCAAATTCATTTACGCGCTGGTTAAGCGGTGCCGCAAATATTATCTCGGCGTCACAACCATCACGCAAGACGTCAATGATTTTTTATTGTCCCAATACGGGCAGGCGATAGTCAACAACGCGGCTTTGCAATTGCTGTTGCGCCAATCGCCGTCCGCGATTGAACTCATCCAAAAAACTTTTAACTTAACCGAGGGAGAAAAATATTTATTACTGGAAAGCGGCGTGGGCGAGGGCATCTTTTTCGCCGGTAATAAACACGCGGCGATCAAAATTGTCGCGTCATATACCGAAGACCAACTAATCACCACCGACCCGCGGCAACTATTGGAAATTGAAGAAGCCAAGCGTGAGTTTGACGAGCAGATGGAACAGGAAGGACAAGTTAAAGGTTAGAAGCAAGAATTATAATGCAAATTTATAAGCTTAACAATAATTTAACAGAAATTCAACAATAATTGAATAGTAATTAAAAGGAAATTTATTAAATCCAAATTATTCCAAAGTACTCCAAATTATTCCAAATCAATATCAAAATCTTAAATCTAAAAATGTTATATTTTAGTTTTTGACATTAGGATTTGGTTTGGAATAATTTGAGATAATTTGAATTTTGGATTTTATGAGTGCTAAGAAATTAACTGCCATCCTAATAATAATCTTCGCTTTAATCGTCTTAATCGGATTGATTTATTTTATGTTTTTGGCGCCGGTAAAAGAAACGCAAGCGCCGGTTACACAACAAGCGACGACGACGGTTACTGCGCAAATTCCGGTGACGGAAGTAAAAACAACCACGCCGAAAATTATCCGGCGGGAAGAAGTGAACGAGGAAGATTTGAAACGGCTGGCCGCATCTTTTGTTGAGCGCTATGGCAGTTATTCCAATCAGTCCGGTTATGCCAATATCCGCGATTTGGAAATTTTTATGTCAGGCGGAATGAAAATTTGGGCGACTAATTATCTTGAACAAATCAGAAATCAAAACGCGGCCACGGATATTTATTACGGCATTACGACCAAGGCGGTAATAACGGAAACCAAGCAGTTTAACGAAACCGGCGGGCAGGCGGAATTTTTGGTTAAAACCCAGCGCAAAGAATCAATCGGCGTCGGCGCGAACGCCCGCGCTTTCCAGCAAGACGCGTCAATTTCCATGATTAAAGAAGGCGGCGCTTGGAAAGTGGATAGGGTTAAATGGGGGGAATAGCAGGAATATTGTTACATTACTAACCTCCCCCAGCCCTTTAAACCCCTTTGCCTTCGGCATTTTAAGCCTCACCCCCTCTAACTCCCCCTTATAAAGGGGGAGAATAAATACCGATTTAACATGGTTTTTCTCCGCATTATTCCTCCCTTTTATAAGGGGAGGTGGCTACCGCCTCGGTAGACGGAGGGGTCAACAATTCAACATGTTTAATAATAGATGCTATTTGGATTTTAAAAAGAAGGTTAAAAGAGCCTTTAATTTTTTTTTAGACATTATTTTTCCCATTGAATGTTTAGGTTGCGGACAGGAAGGAAAATGGATTTGCGCCGATTGCCAAAAGCAAATTCCGATTAATTTAATCAGCCATTGTTTGGAATGTAAACAGGAGACAAAATTCGGCGAATTCTGCCATAAATGCGAACCAAATCATCATTTAAACGGCGTTTTAATCGCGAGCGATTATAATAACGAATTGATAAAACAGGCGATTAAAACTTTAAAATACCGCTTTGTGCCGGAAATCGGTCAAGAGCTCGGAGGGCTTCTGATTTTATTTTTGGAACGGCAGCTCGCGCAGATCCATTCGGCTGATTGGTTGAATAATTTTGTAGTTGGTAAAAATTTCGCGCCGCAAGTTTTAACAGATATTAAAAATACGTTGGTTATGCCGGTGCCGCTTTATCCGCGCCGTAAGCGTTGGCGCGGGTTTAATCAGGCGGAAATTTTGGCGCGGCAGGTCGTGACGCATTTTGGGTTTGAGTTGGGTATAAAAAATTTACACCGCGTTCGCGCGACCCACGACCAGGCATCTTTGCATGAACGGGAACGTCGGACGAATGTAGCAAATAGTTTTGCCTGGCAGGGCGGCGCTTTAAACGGCAAGCATATTATTTTAACCGATGATGTGGCAACAACCGGTTCCACCTTAAATGCTTGCGCGCTGGTTTTAAAACAAGCCGGCGCGGGAGAAGTTTGGGGGTTGGTCGTAGCAAAAAGTTTGTAAAGTTATAAAGTAAAAAGTTTTTATATTTTGTCATTCCCGCGAAAGCGGGAATCTAAAAATAGAATAAATTTGAACTGCTGCCGGTAGGCAGGCTAAGAATTAAAAATTACGAATTAGACGGCAATGAACAGGCAAATTTAGCTTATTTTAGATAAACTTAAATTTATAACTTGACAAAATTATTTATTTATACTAAAATTCAGGCATATTTTTTGAACATTAAAAAAGGAGAAGCACAATGAAAAAGATTATATGCAGATTGTTGTCCGCAGTTTCTATTGCTATATTTGTGGGAGTTATCTTGTGTGCTTTATACCATGTAGTTTCTTCAATAAATTTTGTGGTAAAAGAAACGCAAAAAGTGGAACCGGAAAAAGTGGTTTTTCAAATTCCCAACTCTTTTAAGGGAAGAGTTTTAGCGGAAGATAGGGTAAAACCAGGAACATTTACTATTACTATAACTCAGCCGATTGAAGAAATAGCCGGCTGGGGTGAAGATGCTATATTAAGATACAGCAAGAAAATAGGTGGGTGGCCATCAATTACATGGGTATCGGTAATAGAAGTGTGGCATCCAGATCCAAGTATACCGGGAGTTTTTGAATATGCCGCTATCGTTGACGATAAGAATATGTTTTCCAACGTAGAAAATGTCTGGGTTGAAGGAAACATGGTGAAAGCCAAGCAAAGTATTAGTTGGATGCAAGTGATTGGTTTCCCTTTACTTCGTATATGTTTAATGGTAGTATTATGCCTAGTATCTTTTCTTGTGTTGGGTTGGTTTTTAGAAAAAATGAAAAAAATGGAGACATAAAGTAAATTAAAATGGTAGAAAAATATACCCCGATCAAATGACCGGGGTTTTTATTTTGACAAGCATAAATTTTATGCTAACATATAGACATATTTATTAACTTATTTTTATGAAGATCTTAGTTTCAGGCTCATTGGCCTTTGATAAAATCATGAATTTTCCCGGCAGATTCGCCGATAATATTCTGCCGGACAAAGTTCACTCGTTAAGCGTCAGTTTTGAAATTAATAATTTGCAGGAAAACTTCGGCGGCACGGCCGGCAACATCGCCTACAATTTAGCGATGCTCGGCGAACAGCCGGCGATACTTGCAAGCGTCGGCCGCGATTTTGAAGATTACCGGGTTTGGTTGAGCGAGCGCGGCGTTGATACTTCTTATATTAAAGTTTTTGCCGAGGAAAAAACGGCTTTCGCCAACATCATTACCGACCAGGCGGATAATCAAATCTCCGCTTTTTATCCGGGCGCGATGAAAAACGCTTGTGATATGGAACCGGAAGAAAAACCGGAAGAAACGCTCGCGATTGTGGCGCCGGGGAACACGAACGATATGGTGCGGCTGATTAAATATTACAAAGAGCGCGGTATTTCCTACATCTTTGACCCGGGCCAGCAGATTCCGATTTTAAGCGCGGATGATTTGCGCGCCTGCCTCAAAGGCGCCAAAGTTTTTATTTCCAATGACTACGAGTTGAGTTTGGCGATGAAAAAAACCAAACTGACGGAAGCGGAAATTTTGGCGAATACGGAAATTTTGGTCACGACGCTCGGTGAAAAAGGTTCGCAGATAAAAACCAAAGACGCGGGTTATTCCATCCCGCCGGCAAAACCGAAAAACACATCGGATCCGACCGGAGCGGGCGACGCTTATCGCGCCGGGTTTATCAAAGGATTGATTGAGGGTTGGCCGCTAGAAATCGCCGGTCGGTTTGCGAGCGTAGTCGCCGTTTATACCGTTGAACAATACGGCACGCAGACGCATCAGTTGAATTTTGAAAGCGCGGCGGAAAGATATCAGGAGAATTATAAAGAAGAGCTACCCGTCTAACAAATAAAGGTTAAATGCGTTCCCCTCCTTAGATGAGGGGACAGGGGTGGTGGGTTTTAATAATCGACCCCACCTCCCTCTACCCCTCCTCTAAGGAGGGGAAAAAGTAAAATAATATTATGGAAAATGACATCAAAGACATCACCTTAGCTCCGGCAGGCAAAAAGCGTATTGACTGGGCCGAACGCGATATGCCGGTATTAAAACAAGTGCGAGAACGTTTTATCAAAGAGCAGCCGTTTGCCGGTTTAAAAATGTCCGCTTGTTTGCATGTTACCTGCGAGACCGCGAATTTAGTCCGGACATTGCAGGCGGGCGGCGCGGATGTTACGCTCTGCGCGTCCAATCCGCTATCCACCCAAGACGACGTGGCGGCCAGTTTGGTGCAAGATTATCAAATCTCGGTATTCGCGCGCAAGGGCGAAGATCGCGACACTTTTTTCCAGCATATCAAAGCGGCCATTGCTCATAATCCGCAAATTACCATGGACGACGGCGCGGATTTAATTTCCGTGATTCATAAAGATAATCCGGAAATGGGCGCGCAAATTTTGGGCAGTATGGAAGAAACCACCACCGGCGTAATCCGTTTGCGCGCCATGGCCAAAGACGGCGCGCTAAAAATTCCGGTCGTCGCAGTAAACGACGCGAAGACCAAAAATATGTTTGACAACCGCTACGGCACGGGGCAGTCAACGCTGGACGGTATTATTCGCGCGACTGATATTTTAATCGCGGGAAAAAACGTGGTGGTCGCGGGCTACGGCTGGTGCGGTCGCGGTTTTGCCAGCCGCGCGCGGGGAATGGGCGCAAAAGTTGTTATTACCGAAATTGATCCGATTAAAGCGCTGGAAGCGGCGATGGACGGTTTTGCCGTTATGCCGATGAATGAGGCGGCCAAAAT
>Ga0172379_10010385_pt1 | contig 11276 bp, 11 predicted proteins | sample GrowelOW334metaG_FD_119756 | JGI IMG/M metagenome (GOLD analysis project Ga0172379, IMG submission 119756) | Groundwater microbial communities from an aquifer near a municipal landfill in Southern Ontario, Canada - Groundwater well OW334 metaG | ecosystem: Environmental > Aquatic > Deep... | reverse complement strand
TATCTTTAATTCAAGAACAAGATACAAAGAAGATTTTGAAAAACCAAGGATAAATAGCTGATATTCATATAATTTATAGACTAAAGACAGACTCTAATTAGTTATGCCGGTCGGATTACATTTGGATGATCAGATGCAGTGCACATTTAGGGTTTGTTAACAGAATATTCTTTTATATTCTTGAATAATGTTCCTAGTTTTGCGGGACAAAAAAAAGCGCCCCGAAATATGAAGACTATTAAGATCCTTTTCTCAATCCTGGCTGGAATATTTTTAATTGTAAGTTGTGGAAGTGGTACTAAATCAGGTAAAGGCGGAAACGTGAGCGATGTCGATGGAAATGTATATTCCACTGTAACCATTGGCGGTCAGACCTGGATGACAGAAAATCTTAGAACTACCAAATACAATGACGGGACTGCCATTCCCAATGTAACCGATAAAGCATGGTCCGAACTTAAAACGGGTGCCTATAGTTGGTATGACAATGATTCTGCAACCTATAAATCAACGTATGGGGCTGTTTACAATTGGTACACTGTCCATACAGGAAAACTGTGTCCTGCAGGATGGCATGTCCCCACCGACAAGGAATGGAGAATTTTAACCGACTTTTGGGGTGGCGAGTTGGTTGCTGGCAAAGAGATGAAAGCAACTACCGGTTGGATCGGTAACGGGAATGAGAATGAAACAAACTCCAGCGGTTTCTCTGCTATTCCTTGTGGCTATCGCAACTACAAAGGTTCTTACGGTTCAAGTGGCAAAAGCGGTTACTGGTGGAGTTCCACCCCCTTTTATGACAACGCATGGTACTGTGTCCTGTTTAAAGGGGATGCTACAGCCAACAAGTTTTACGGCCGGACCCAGAGTGGTTTTTCTGTTCGTTGCATAAAGGATAAGTAATTCTATTTCAAAGGGATCCAGTGTTCCTCAACATTCCATCCTTTTACCAACAGCTCTATTTTTTTACCGGTCAATACGGCGGTGGCTGCGCTCACTTTGCAGGTGATGGATTCGACCGGGGCCAGTGAAAATAGTTGGCCGACCAATAGGCAGGGAGCATCTCATCATTCTCTTTCATCAGGCGGGGATTCACAAAGAAGGCCAGTTTTTTACTGTTGTTGGTGAATTTCACGCTCCAGCCTGTTTCTGTTTTGACCTGCTCTTTTTTCAGTATCGTTGTCGTGACTGCCGTGCGTGGCATCGACTGCAGGGCGGTATAATTGTTGTCGGCCGCAAGCCAGTAAGCATTGTGGGAAATCACCTTACCTTTTGCATCCTGCAGGTTTAGCACGACAAAATTCACCTCTTTGGAGTTGGCCATAAAACCGGACAGGGAGAAGCTCTCTTTGACATCAGATGAGGAAAGGGAAACTTTGGCGCTTTGGTGTGCCAGCAGCTTCGAATCCTGCCAGGTGTAAGGTCCACTGCTGTAAACACCGGATGCCTTGTTATCGGGCCAGGAGCCTCCGAATCCGGGAGGTAATTTGGCGAAACCTGAAGAACAGGGGATAAACGGTCTGGTGCCGTCGAGTTTAATTATGCTCTCACGCATAATGGCATAGACATCTTTTTGATCCCTTTGAATATCAGTTGGAAGAGGCGCCCCTTGTCGGCATCCGGAACCTTGAAAGTGGTGCGGTACAAGTATGGTTTTTCCCAGGGATTGGGAAGGTTCGGAAGGTGGCTGTACTGCTCCAGGTTGTAAGTCTTGTTGAACTCATCCGATGCATCGGGAATCAGCCTGTTGTTCATACCCGAGTAGGGGTCGGGGTAGATCCGGTTGGCCACCAACCCTGTCAGTACCGTGCAGGGAACCTTAACAGGAAGCCAGTAAATATTGGAATGGTAGGCCGAAGTAGAGATTACTTCACCGATGTGATTTATGCTTAAAAATTTAATATTGTGCCGGAAAAAGTGCAAACAAATTTCCATCACAATTTAGTAATTTTCAGGCTTTCAAAATAATCAAAAAGAGCTCCTGAAACGGGGCTCAAATGACTATAGATTACAATTGCATCGGTACTTCCATCAACAACAATTCAGCGTCGCTGTCGGCTTTGATAGAGACGGAATCGACATCGTAAATTCCGTACCCATCGCGGCTGTTCAAGGGCTGACCGCTGATGGTAATGTCTCCGCTCAGTACGAATGCGTAGACACCGTTTCCCTTCAGTTTAAGGTTGTAATCCAGACTAAGCCCTTTGTCGAATTTTCCTAAGTGAAACCATGCCTGCTGGTGGATCCATACCCCGGCATCATCCGGATTGGGCGAGAGGATCTGCTGAAGGGTATTGTGACGATCGGCCTGGTTCAGTGTGATCTGGTCGTAACGCGGAGTGACATTTTGCTTGTTGGGGAAGACCCATATCTGCAAAAATTTGACTGGTTTGTCATTGTTTTTGTTGTATTCGCTGTGGTAGATCCCGGTACCGGCGCTCATTACTTGTATGTCGCCAGCCCTGATCATACTGACATTGCCCATGCTGTCCTTGTGTTCCAGATCGCCCTCAAGGGGAATAGAAATAATTTCCATGTTGTCGTGAGGATGAGTGCTGAAACCCATTCCGGCATCGACGGTGTCGTCATTCAATACCCTGAGAGCCCCAAAATGGATCCGTTCCGGATTGTGGTAATTGGCAAAACTGAAAGTATGTCTGCTGTGCAGCCAGCCATGATTGGCATCGCCGCGTGTATCTGCTTTGTGTAGAATTGTGTTGTTCATGACTATTTATTTTAAATGTTCAGTTCGGAAAAATTCTTACACAGAGGAATTAGTTTTCTTTTCCCATAATTCCCTCAAAATATGATGATTGCCTCTTTGGCCATATTGTATTGAGGAGAATTGAGGTCACAGAGTAAAAATCGCTTGCGATTTTTTGGCTCGGTGGACTTTGCTTTTCTCACCTTTATTTCGATCATATCATCCATGTCTAAGCAAACTCAAATCTCAGTTAGTAGAATATTAATTCTCTGTGTAAGATTTTATGCAGCTTTCTCAAATAGAAACGTAAATCCTGTAACAAAGTTGCACCAGTATAAATAATTAGGGTTTCATTGTTCGGAGGAAGTAAAGTGATTTCAGGAAATCCTTCTCTCAACAAGGATAGTGTTTAATTTTTAATTTTGTCAATATACTGAAATACAAATAGATAGAAAATTGATTATAAATATTGGTAAATATGTGTTACAACATGTAATGTTTATACGTATATATTCAAAAGTTTCAAGATTTTTATCAATCATCATTAATTAAAAAATCATATCATGAAAATTTCAAAAACAAGTAAGATTGTATCCTGGGTGATCGCAGGATTGTTAACCGCACTTTACCTCTATAGTGCTTCCGGCAAACTCTTTTTACATCCCGAGCAGATGGACCAGATGAAACTGGGCGACTGGCGAGTCATCATCGCTCTGGGCGAAATAACTTCGGCCCTGTTGTTCCTCTTCCCAAAGACCAACAAATACGGAACCTTGCTGCTTAGTTCCTACATGGGGGGAGCCATCATCCTGCACATGACAGGAGGAATGAGCATTGTGATGCCAACTGTGGTGCTGATACTGATTTGGGTAGTTGCCTACCTGAGGAATCCGGAGCTTTTCAAATTCAAATAGTTATGTCAGTGAAAAATATTGAATTGGTACTCTCTCCGCCTGAACCTCATTTTGTGGGTGACGGTTTCAGGGTACATAATTTTATCCCCGGCGGTTACAGGACGGATATGGAACGCATGAATCCCTTTATTTTGCTGGATTACGGGGCGAAATTCTACTCCCCGCCTTCCGATCGTCCGATGGGAGTGGGGGTTCATCCGCACCGTGGTTTTGAGACGGTTACCATCGCTTACAAAGGAAGCGTGGCCCACCATGATAGCACCGGACAGAGCGGCGTGATTGGAGAGGGGGATGTTCAGTGGATGACTGCAGCCTCAGGTATCCTGCACAAGGAGTACCACGAAAAGGAGTTCAGCAGAAACGGAGGAGAGATGCAAATGGTTCAGCTTTGGGTGAATTTGCCGGCAAAATACAAAATGTCGCAGCCCAAATACCAGAGCATCACCAGCGATCAGATAGGTGAATTTAAACTGGATGATGAAGGTGGAACGGTCGGTGTAATTGCCGGTGAATACAGAAATGTTGCAGGCGCTGCTACTACATTCTCACCCATCAACCTGTTCAATGTTAAGTTGAACAAAAATGGGAAGGCGGATTTTTCGTTTCCTGCCGCTTTCAATTCGGCACTGTTGGTCATTGAAGGGAAAATAACTGTCAATGGTGCCGAAGAAGTACCTGCGGATCACTTTGCCCTATTTCTGAACGAGGGGGAGGAGTTTGAAATTGAGTCGGAAGAGGGAGCCATTGTTTTGATCATGAGTGGCCAGGATATTAAGGAACCAATTGCCGCGCATGGCCCGTTTGTGATGAACACCAGACAGGAGATACTTCAGGCTTTTGAAGATTACCAAAAAGGAAAATTCGGATATTTGAAGGATTGAAATGGTTTAAAAAATCAATATGTCATTAGAAGACGAACTAAAAGGGAGGTTTCGAAACGATTACCATAAGGGGATGATCAACCTCACCTACACCACGAAGCAGTTGGGTTATGAGTTTCTTCAGAGTTTAAAAAAGCATGGACTTGCCGAACAGCAATACAATGTGCTCAGGATACTGCGCGGTTTTCGAGCGCAAGCGCCACTCTCGATTAGATTTATCAAAGAGCGGATGCTCGACAAAGATTCTGACGTAAGCCGTATCGTGGATCGTCTGTTTGAGAAAGGGTTACTTACCAGGAAGGAGAACCTCGAAGATCGGCGCCAAAAGGCAGTTGAGATAACCGCTTCAGGATTGGCCCTGCTCAATAGCATGTTTGAATGCGAGAAAACTATGGACAAAATGCTTACCAATCTCTCGGAAGAGGAGATCCGGGAACTCAACAGGTTGCTGGATAAGATCAGGGCAGGTTTCGGGAAATGAAATATAAATTGATATAATTTGCCCATGCCCGATCCTGCGCTCAATCAGCCCAAAGCCTGATCTGTGCTCGAATACCTTCGGTCATTGGCAAAATAAAGCGCTCATTATCCGGATGGTGGATTTCCACTGTTGTGACAGATTCGTCTGACACAACAGTGGATTTTTTTTGGATGCAATTTCAAACAAGTAGGAGCGATCTAAAAAATATTTTACTTTGAAATAGATTTTTATTATTTAGCTTTGAATGGATTGCACTTAAAATAGTCTGGTACTATGAAAAAATCATTTTTGTTATGGTTCCTTCCTTTGAGCATGTTGTGTATGGCTGCCAGTTGCGATAGTTGCATTGAAGGGCCTACCGTTTCTACTGCTGTAATAAGTGCTGTTACACCAACTTCTGCTGTATCAGGTGGAGATGTGACATCAGATGGAGGTGCGGCAGTAAATGAAAGAGGTGTTTGTTGGAATACCATAACAAGCCCCACTGTTGCGAATAACAAAACATCGGATGGTACCGGAACAGGAGTTTTTACCAGTACGCTTTCTAATCTTAGTCCAGGCGTAACCTATTATGTAAAGGCCTATGCTACAAATAGTAAAGAAACCAGTTATGGGAATGAATTTACATTTGCAACGGTAGCTGATCTCTCAGTCCTCACAACAACTGCTGTTACTGGAGTTACAACCACATCAGCAACTTCAGGAGGCAATATTACCACAGACGGAGGAGGTACTATTACAGCCAGAGGGGTCTGTTGGAGTACCACGATTAATCCCACGATCTCAAAGAACAAAACTACTGACGGTACTGGAAACGGCAGTTTCCTTAGTTCTATTACTGGTCTGACTCCGGGTTCAAAATATTATGTAAGAGCTTATGCCACAAACAATGCAGGGACTTCATATGGGAGTGAGATTTCATTTACTGCTCTGGCTAATCTTCCTGCAATCACTACAACTAATACTTCTGCTATAACAGCAGCTACAGCCGCAACGGGTGGAAATATAACCGCTGACGGAGGTGGTGTAGTCACTGCAAGGGGAGTTTGCTGGAGTACAACTGCCGGACCCACTGTTGCTAATGCCAAAACAACTGATGGTACAGGAACAGGCATTTTTATAAGTTCTCTTACTTCTTTGACCGCAAATACAACCTATTTTGTCAGGGCCTATGCTACAAACAGTGCAGGGACAGTTTATGGGAATGAAATTTCGTTCAATACCTTAGCGAGTCTTCCGACTGTAATAACTACAGCCATTTCTGAAATTTCATTATCAACAGCAACTTGTGGTGGAAATGTTACTGCAGATGGCAGGGCTCCGATTATGGCAAGAGGAGTTTGTTGGGGTACAACTACAGCGCCGACAATAACAAACAGCAATACAATAGATGGATACGAAACAGGAGCATTTACAAGTTCGCTAACCTTCCTGATAGCTGGCACTACCTATTATGTGCGGGCATATGCCACGAATATTGCAGGTACTGCATATGGTAACGAGATCGCCTTTACGACAACATCAATTTCGGGGACTTTAATTACTGATGTTGATGGGAATACTTATTCAACGGTCATTATCGGGACACAGACTTGGATGAACGAGAACCTGAAAACGACTAAGTTCAATGACGGTTCGGCCATGCTTCCTGTAACAGATTATTCTGCCTGGGTAGGCTTGACAACTCCCGCTTATTGCTGGTATAACAATGATGCTTCAACGAACAAAGATACCTATGGCGCCCTTTACAATTGGTATTCTGTAAATACCGGCAAACTTTGCCCAATCGGTTGGCATGTTCCAAATATTAATGAATTGACTACGCTCATTGCATACCTTGGAGGTGAGAATGTTGCCGGTGGAAAATTGAAAGAGACGGGCACAATCCATTGGCATAGTCCGAACACCGGCGCTACCAACAGCACTGGTTTTACAGCACTTCCGGGTGGTTACCGAACAAGTTCAAGTTTAACCCCATTCGGCTCTGTTGGTTATACCGGTTACTGGTGGTGTTCAACAGAGGCAAGTTTTAATGCGGCATGGAGATATATGCTCAACTCAGACGCCGGAACTATTACAAAAATAAGCGATTATAAGTTGCTGGGATTATCTGTACGCTGTCTGAAAGATTAGGGTTGTTTATCATCTAAAGGCCTAATTCTCTTCAATTATCAGCACGTCCCAGGGACCAATTTCTAACGATGCCGCTGAAGCAACGGCTTTTCCTGAAGTATCAATTTTTCCTGAATAAGGTCTGAAACCCCGATTCTTTCATCAATTTCAGGTCATCAGCAAGGCGGTCGGATGGCATATATTCCTGATAATATGCTGCACCATAGAGCACATTGTTCATTTTGGGAGGTTGTCCGATCAATGTTTCGGTAGAAATCAGGAGTTTCAACAGGAGGATTTGGTTTTTCATGATAACGTGCTTTGTAGTGTTGGATAGAATAACAAATTTACAAATTGGCGAGAACTTGGTTTGAGCGTCAAGACCGAAATGACCGTCAACAACGCCTAAAAGACCGTAATTACCGCTATAATACTGATAATAAGTAGAATAACATGAATAGTGTTGTGCCTTGACCCCCGATAAATTTGACAGATTTTTCAAAAAGGTTTGAGTTCAAATTGTGATTTGTATTTATATAAAAATGCCAACAAAATTTAAGTACAAACGTATACCCAGATAATAATGTCAGATTAGGGTAGTATGGAACTTATAGATTTGGTGCGGAATAACCTGGGGAAACCGTATGAAGACCTCGAATTTCTTTTAGGCTGTTTGAAAGAAGTTATGATTGAGTCGGGAGAAGATGCGTTGGCTGCTGAAATTCCCTGGATCAATCCGGTAAGTGATTTTCAAAATAATTCTTTTTCCGGAAAACAACTTCAACTGTACTCGGTCTGTTTTCAGTTGCTTAACATTGTTGAGGTCAATGGGGCTGTTCAGAACCGAAGATTGATTGAGGACCAAAAATCGATGGCCGACATCAATGGTTTATGGTCATACAATCTTCAGTTGTTGCAAAACAGTGGATTCAGTGCCGAACAGATTGCTGCTTATTTGCCAAAGATACAGGTTGAGCCTGTATTAACCGCTCATCCGACAGAGGCCAAGCGCACAATCATGCTTGAGCATTTGCGCAAACTCTATTTGATGGTGGTAAACAGGGAAAATAAAATGTACACCAGAATCGAGCAAAATGAAATTCGGCACAACATAAAAATTGCGATTCATCGTATTTGGAGAATCTCAGATGTGTATACGGAAAAACCGGATGTAAGCTCTGAACTCGACAATATTATTCACTATTTCACGCAAGTACTCCCTGAAGTTATTACCCTTCATGACAGACGACTTATTCAGGCCTGGACCGATGCGGGATTTGATCCGGGACTTATTCGCGATGTCAGGCAATTCCCCAAGATTACCTTTGGCAATTGGGTAGGTGGTGACCGTGACGGTCATCCGCTGGTAACGGCTCAAGTTACTCAGGAGACATTGATGAGGTTGCGGCTTCAATCATTCCAAGTCATTACGCGTATGCTACAGAGTTTGCAAAACAACCTTAGTTTTCATTCAAAGGCAGAGGTATTAGGCCTTGAATTCAGTTCGCGCTACGAGTTTTTACACAATGAAATTAGTGGTTCAGATAGTTTAAGCAGAACCGTGTATCCCAACGAAGCGCTGAAACAATTTATTGAATATTTGATAATTAAACTTCCTGTATCAATTGTTGAGGGGCACATTCAGGAATACAAGGAAAAGGCAATAAGTTATCACTATCCATCTGAATTGGTGGCCGATTTATTTATTCTCGAAAAGGCTTTAATAACCAACAATGCTTCAGAGATAGCGTTTGCCGATGTGAATGAGTCCATTCGTATCGTAAACACTTTTGGTTTTCATTTGGCGAAACTCGATATCCGCCAAAATAGCCGTTTCCATGAACTTGCCCTGGCGCAACTCTTGCAGGCAGCCCAACTTAATGGCGATGAATTCTTAAGTATGGAAGTTATTGACCGTTTAGCTTTTATCAACCGGGAATTGGATTCTACTCGTCCTTTTACCCATCCAAATATAGCTATCGGAAAGGAGGCACGTGCAACTGTTGATTCCTACAGGGTTTTGAGCGAACACATTAACAAATATGGAACTGAGGCTTTGGGTTCACTCATTGTGAGTATGACCCGCGATGTTTCTGATTTGCTGGTAGTTTATTTGCTTGAACGCGAAGCCGGACTCCTGATAAGTGCTCCAACGGGGTTAGCCTCACTGGTGCCGGTTGTTCCGCTATTCGAAACTATCGACGATTTAATTCAATCCGACAGAATTCTTGACGAATTTTTATCCCATCCGGTTACCAAAAACAGCCTGCTGATGCAGCAACAGCAAAACAACACCGATGTTCCTGTGCAACAAGTAATGATTGGTTACAGTGATAGCAATAAGGATGGAGGTATTTTGGCCAGTCAGTGGTATTTATACGAGGCACAAACCAAACTCATTCAAATTGGTAAAAACCATGGCATTAAAATTCGATTTTTCCATGGTAAAGGTGGATCTATCAGTCGGGGTGCCGGACCAACGCATTGGTTCCTGAGGGCTTTGCCCCCTCTTTCTGTGAATGGGGATATCCGATTTACTGAGCAGGGCGAAACAATCGAACGTAAGTATGCCAATAAGAACAATGCCGTTTACAATATCGAATTGCTGACAGCAGGAACATTGGCGGTATCTATGCTGCAAAACAATAGTCCTGTTAAGCAATACGAAATGGCGTCTGAACTTGACTTTTTGGCATGCAAAAGCAAACAGGTCTACGAAGAACTTACAAAAAGGTCAGGTTTTATTCCGTTTTACGAAAAGGCAACACCGATTGATGCCATCGAACAAAGTAAAATTGGAAGTCGTCCTTCGCGAAGAACAGGCACGCGAACCCTTAACGACCTGCGGGCTATTCCGTGGGTTTTTAGCTGGAGCCAATGTCGGTTCAATATTCCAGGTTGGTACGGAGTAGGAACATCGCTCGAAACCATGCGCAACAATGATCCAGATAAATTCGAACGTTTCAGGGAAGCTGTAAAAACTGATCCGTTTATCAGGTATGTTCTTACCAATGTCGATTCCAGCCTGGCTTCATCCGATGAGGAAATATTTAAGCAATACGCCTTTATGGCATCAGATGTGCCACAGAGCGAAGAGATTCTTACACAAATCCTCAAGGAATTTGCGCTAACACGGCAAATGATAGATTCCATTTTGGTCGCACCGATATCGGAACGAAGAAAGAACCACTACTATTCGACACTTTTAAGAGCTGAGGCCATGCGCCCCTTGCACCGGCATCAGGTTATGCTTTTAGCCCAATGGCGGCAGCTGAGTAAGGATGGCAATTCAATCGGATCGGATAAAATACTTTTTGAATTGTTGCGCTGTATGAATGCCATAGCGGGGGCTATCGGGTTTACAGGTTAATAAAACATTAAATGCAGGAACGTGAACATCAATCAAATATTTGCCAACAACAAAGTCTGGATTACTGAGAAGTTGAAAGGGAATGCCGAATACTTCAAAAATTTGTCGTTGGGGCAAAGTCCGGAAATTTTGTACATCGGTTGTTCAGACAGCCGTGTTACATCGGAAGAGCTAATGGGGGCGAAACCCGGAGAGGTATTCGTACACCGCAATATTGCCAACATGGTCCCGAATACCGATTTAAATGTCATGTCGGTGATCAACTATGCTGTATCCTATTTAAAAGTGAAGCATGTGGTGGTTTGCGGACATTACTATTGCAATGGCGTAAAAGCAGCCATGCAATCGGAAGATATGGGAATATTGAATCCATGGTTACGAAATATCCGTGATGTATACCGAATCCACCGCCACGAACTCGATGCTATTGCTGATGAGGATTTAAGGTACAAACGGTTGGTTGAGCTTAATGTACAGGAGCAATGTGTGAACGTTTTAAAAACCGCAGATGTGCAGAAAGCCTACAAAGAACGAACATTAACCGTTCATGGCTGGGTTTTTGATATCAAGACCGGGCAGCTCATCGACTTAAAAATAGATTTTGATAAGATACTTATGAATATCATGGAGATTTACCGGATTGTATGATTCCCATGAGCTAGGATCGAAAAATATTTCGCATCAAATCCACTTCTTGAATAACCTGTAGCTTTAGCTGCTCGCTCCATTGACACCATTCTTTTGCCATCATGTTGCAAAGATAAGTGCCAGACTGTTTACTCTGTTTCTCTCCAGTATATTAGGGGGCTAGGAC
>Ga0172379_10010384_pt1 | contig 11277 bp, 9 predicted proteins | sample GrowelOW334metaG_FD_119756 | JGI IMG/M metagenome (GOLD analysis project Ga0172379, IMG submission 119756) | Groundwater microbial communities from an aquifer near a municipal landfill in Southern Ontario, Canada - Groundwater well OW334 metaG | ecosystem: Environmental > Aquatic > Deep... | reverse complement strand
GGCAGCTTTACTTTGATGGAGAAAAGCGCTCTTTCTCCTGCGCGAACTGGCATTCAACTAGGTATTGTCTCGCGCACGGCAGAAGCCGGCCTAACAAGAGAAAACTACTTAGATAAAAATGGCAACCTCAGTTTTAGCGGCGGCCTAGCCACCACATTTAAAACAGCTTTCAACCCTGGCAATTTGGCCGTTGACGCCCTCACTTTCGGCGCGGCAGATGTTGTCTGGGGGCGCATGTACAGCACCAGCAGAGGCGCCATTCGCTTTGACACGGTGATGAACAGAACGATCCAAGCCGGAGTGATGGGCACGGCAGCTGGTTCAGGCAATGAACTCGTTCGCCAGTGGCAATCTGACGAAAAATTCAATCTCTCTCTGATAATGGGCCGCGGATTGGCCGATGGTTTGGTGGGCGGAACAGCAGGGCGCTTAGGCGGAATGCAGGCAGAGCGTTACAACCGCTTGCCTGTCAAAGACTCACCAACGGCGATGAACGATGCAAGACAAACGCCATATCAGCTAGGAAAAATTGGAGACGGTCAACAAATAGGCCTGAGAGACGGTGTCTTCACAGCCTCGCAAGAGTTCAGCCACTTCATGACACCGACCTGGAAAGGCACAATTACAAGCGCCGAAGGCAAGACAACACCGGTTGTCTTCAGACCAGACACCAACACTGAAGCCTTTGCCCATCGCCAACAATCAGAAATAGCGGGTTACGGACTCGGCACCAAGCTAGATTTCACAAACTCATTACCGGTATCAGTGGCTCGTTCCGTTGAAATTGGCGGCAAGACTTACAACGGCTATGTTCAAGAAATTACCGGTAAGAGCCTGCTTGAGACCGTCGATCCCCATGGTCCACGGCAATTATTCAGGCCTCCTTCAAAAGAGGTATTAGCAGAATTCCGCCAGAATGAGCCTTTATTCAAAGCCTATCAAGAAGCCTGGACCCAAAGACAAATCATGGGCGAGTGGGACAACCACATTCTCAATTTCGTCTCTGAAAAAACTGCAACAGGAAGCACAGTCAAGAATATCGACTTGGGTGATGGTCTCAGACCAGCCACCACTCCTGCTGACTTAATTCCTATGCCGGGGCTCCGTCGTGGTTACGAAAACCTCAATCAACATCTATACAACGAAGCCACTAAAGTTCCATTGCCACCTGAAACAGTAGCCAAAGTTCGCCAATTTGTAGACACTTACAACACTCCCGCTGGCAAGGCCGAGCTACAGGGCTTGGGTCTTACTCCCCAACAGGTCGACGGAGTTATCGGCCGAGCTGAGTGGTTTGCCAAAAATGGAAGACTACCAAAGGGTGACGCTGAACCAACGCTGTACCGCTTTGCCTCCAACCTCTATCAGCAGTTAAGAGGTCGCAACAGCATGGCCAGCCGTGTAGACTTACATAGCCTGGGCGATGAATAACCGCTTTACTTCAGGCCATTGACTACTTCTAGATTAATAGTGCCTCTGGGCATCTAGGCAGCAAAATATGACGGACAAGTTCACACCGACAGACCGCAACCGCGTCATGCGGATGCGCGACCAAGCGCATTACGACCGCACCACTATCTATGAAATATTAGACTGCGCCTTTCTCTGCCATATTGGTTTTGTCCACAAAGAACAGCCATTGGTAATGCCCACTATCTACGGTCGAGAAGGCGATACTATATACATTCATGGCGCCGCTGCCAGCCGCATGATGAATAACCTCGCCCAAGGCCTTCCTATCTCACTTGCGGTGACCCTGCTCGACGGTTTGGTCCTGGCCCGCTCTTCCTTCAACCACTCAATCAACTACCGGTCAGTGATGATATTTGGTACGGCCATTCCTGTGGTAGAAAAAGCGGCCAAAGTTCATGCCCTTAAAGTGATTTCAGATCAGATTATGAAACAGCGCTTCGAAGATACGAGAAAGCCAACTGGCGGTGAGTTAGCTGCCACCTCAGTTCTAGCTGTTAAAATCGACGAAGCATCAGCCAAAATTCGCAAGGGTCCGCCCGACGACGACGAGGGCGATCTTACTTTACCTTATTGGGCGGGAGTGGTGCCATTTACCATGGTGGCACATCCTGTTATCAATGATCCCAGACTAGAAGCCAACAAGCAGCCACCCGCCTATGTAAATCAATACATAGATAATTTCGAAACTATGGTCACACCCACAGCCAAAAGCAGGAAGAAAAAATGAGCCTTGCAGGAAAAGTTCTCTTCATTACCGGCGCCTCTAGAGGCATAGGCCTCGCCATAGCACTGCGGGCCGCTCGTGACGGTGCATGCATTGCCATTGCGGCCAAGACTGTGGTCAAGCACCCTAAACTTCCTGGCACCATTCACTCTGCCGCCCTCGAAATAGAAGCAGCCGGTGGAAAAGCGCTAGCAATTCAGTGCGACGTGCGCGAAGAAGAGCAAGTGAAAGCAGCCATAGCTCAAACTGTTGAGCACTTTGGCGCCCTTGATATTCTCGTCAATAATGCTAGTGCCATTAACCTCACTGGCACCCTCGAAACTGAAATGAAGCGCTTTGATTTGATGAATCAAGTTAACGCCAGAGGTACTTTTCTCTGCTCAAAGATAGCCATTCCCCATCTAGCAAAAGCCAGTAACGGCCATATTCTCAATTTATCGCCACCACTAAACATGGACAAACGTTGGTTTGCACCACACGTGGCCTACACCATGGCAAAATATGGCATGAGCATGTGCACTCTTGGAATGGCCCCCGAATTAAAAGGGCAAGGTATTGCTGTCAATTCACTTTGGCCAGAGACCGCTATAGCCACTGCTGCAGTGAAAAATTTGCTGGGCGGAGAGGAAGCTCTTAAATGCTCACGCACACCAAATATAGTGGCAGACGCTGCTCATTGGATATTCTCTCAACCAGCCGAGCAATGCACAGGCAATTTCTTTATTGACAGCGAAGTCTTGACCAAGGCCGGGGTGAGCGACTTAGAACAGTATGCAGTTAGCCCAGGCAGCAAACTGATGAAAGATTTTTTCTTATAGACTATCGCTTGATTTTTACAGCAGCCTGATAATCGCTTCAATTTGGCGACGATGAATGCGCTGATGAATAGCTGCCAGGCAAATCCATTTGTGCACTGTCAAAGGGCCAAACCATGGATGATCAAATGTAGCTGTGGCCCACTGGTCGCCGCGCATTGATCGAATTGCTTTGAGAAAATCATCGCTGAAAATTTTGTACTGATCAAGGCAGTCGCTGCCAGCCAAATCACCTGGCGGTTTCACAGCTGCGACGTCGGCAACACCAGGTGGTGTTTCGCCACGAACGAGATGCTGAGCAACTATTTTGATACTGCCACCAACAATTATCAAATGTTCCAGTACCATTGCCGCAGACCAAAAGCGAGAGCTATCCTCAATGGCAGGCAAGCGTGGCACCAATATGCGCTTATCGCGCAGTGGTGCGGGAATGAGGGCAACCTCGCGCAAGAGAAGCTTTGATTCTTTCTCGAAAATTCTTATAGCGCTATCAAAGGTCGTGATTTTACAGAGCATCGGAAAGATTATTGTCTTTTGCAACAACATCTCAAAGAATGGCAGACCTGCCCCGGGCGCATCTAGCTTTGGTATTGGGTTGGGCATCGGGCTCGACGCTTCAATAGACTCGCCTTCAGGCACTAGAACAATAAACCTCGAAGATAGACACATTGGCAACAGATGTCATTGTACATCAGGGTCGACTAGAGTATTGAACCAAGCAACTTTATAAAGCATCACTTGACGGCAAACTGGCGCTAAAATAGCAGAATCAGTTTCACAACAAATACAAGATGATGAAAAAAGCCAAGATGAAATTCAACAAGAAACAATCTACTAAAAAACTGACCTCAACGCTTCTGGCAACACTGGCCGGACTGGCCCTATCTACTAGTGTGCCTTCCCGCGCTGGAGACTTTGAGATAGGCTGCCAGCAATACACAGCCAAAGATTACAAAGGGGCTAAAGTTAGCTTTGAGAAAGTAATCAAGGCTTATCCAAACTTCGCTCTCGCCCACTACTACCTTGGCAACATTTTGATGAGTAGCGGACAGTCAGCTCAGGCCAAGCAAGAGTATCAAGCCTGCCTGGACGCTCATCCAGACGCCACCACAGCCGGGTACTGTCAGACTATTCTGGGCAAGCTTGGTAGCGCCAGAAGCGGCTCTTCCACTTCAAGCGCCTCTACTAGTGTTGCCACACCAGCAGCCACAGCCAGCGCACCAGCTGATAGCGGTTCAGGTGACGCAGCCAGACGCAAGAAGCTAATTATGGACAAAGCCAATCAAGAAATTGCCGAGCTTAGCAACGAATGCAAAGAACGCATGGAAAAAGGCAATGGTAGCGGCGTAACCACTCACAAATACATCAATCCGGATGGCTCGGTCATTTACGACGTAGACCCAGAAACGCGCGCTGCCATTCAGAAAGACTACAATCAAAAAATTGATAAAGTGCGTGAAATGGCTGAGTATCAGTGCAAATTCATTAAGTAGTGGCAAACCTATTTGACGACTTTGGGTGCATCCAAAATGTTTGGTATCACACGTATATCAACGTCTAGAATCAAAAGATCTTTTGATGCCACGCCATTGGTTGTCACCGTCAATGGCAGGTGATGTTGGGGAAATGGCATCTCTGGCACTATGAACGTCAGGTTTGTTTCAGTAGCAGAAACTACCCTGGCCTTGTGAGGCCCTACCGCTACTTCATTTTCAGAAGCGACCTTAGAGAAACCACGTCCCAAAATCATCACAGGCTGACTGGGGCTAGTTGAAGTGACGTCGAGCCAATAGATGTTTGGCCGCCCTATCACTTTGAAAGCATTGCTCTTGGCCGAATCAACCGTAACTATCAGACTTTGCTCGCCAGCAGGAATATGGGGCGGCACCTTAATCTGCAGCTCTCCAGAGCTGGCCGACAGTATGTCAGCCGTCTTACCGGCCAGTGTTGCTTTTAACGAATGTTTGTTGTCAGAGAAGTTATTGCCCCGGACTGTTAACTTATCATCGCGACCAAAAGGATTTGGCTGCACAGAAGTGATAGCGGGCTTCTCAGAATAGAGCTTCCAGACAATACGGGCACCAGACGGGCCGAACACCTCAGTCGCCATGACGGTATCGCCAGCGGTGACAACTCCATTGAGACTGCGGCTGAATTTACCATTCTCGTCGAAATCTTTTATAGTGGCAAATGGTTTTCCCGCTATCGATATGCGCAAATCAGTCATTTTCGGCCGACCTTCTGAGCCATTGGTGAAGGTCAAAACCAGCGGCTTTTTCTCTTGACCAGCCTTGAGATGAATATGATCGCGGTAAGTTTGCCAGACCCCGGCACGGGCCACATGGGGGCGCGACTCGTGCACAACCACCAGCTGGTTATTTTCATCTACTTTGAGCTTTGCCTCTGCTACTCCCACTCGCCCCAAGGACAGCAACAGCGCTAAGCTGAGTGGAAAGAATAGATACTTTGCGGCCATCGACTTTTGGCTCTTTTTCTGTGCCAATTCAGCTTTTATCAAGATTTCTACCTATAGTGAATTGAGGAAGGCAAGCAGGTCTTCTTGTTCTTGTTTGGGCAACTTAGAGTAGGCGACCTTAGATTGCTCAGCTTGACCGCCATGACTCATGATGGCATCGTGCACCACACGAGTGCGACCATCATGCAAGAGAAACTTCTTGAAGCGCAGGCCCCAAAGCGGGGTAGTGCGCCATTCTCCGCCACGTGCTCCCTCTTGGGGAATACCATCAGCCAACTCTTTACCCATTTGATGCACAAGAAAATCAGAGTATGGATAAATTTTCTGATTTGATAAAGCATCGAGCTTAAGATACTTGAGCTCAGGTAATGGGCTATCAGGGTCTACAACATAGCCGTTTGGTGCTGTGGTCATTGACGGTTGATGGCAAAAAGCGCAATTCATTTGATTGAAATACTTCTCGCCTCGCTTCACTTCCTCTGTAATGACTCCACGTTTGGGCGGAGCAAGAAGAGCCTGGAAATAATTGAGTTTGACCAAGATGTTGCCCTTGTCGTTAGGACCGGGCGGAATCACCTGATAAACCTCTTTCGGGAAGATTCCAAAAGACTGTGAAGAATTCTCAGTGGCGCTGAGATAAGTGGTTAAGCCTAACTCGATGTTCATCGCACCAGTGGTGAAATTGAAGAGATTGACGTTCTGATTCTTCCAACCGAAACGTCCGACTCTTGGCGCCTCGGTATAACGATCAACTGCAGAAATTGGTCGCCCAGCCATTGCTGGATTTTCAATGTTCTCTTTTAGGGCATTGGCAATGATGTCTGCATCAGGAATATTGTCGATTAGGCCATCGCCAAACAACGGAGGTGAATGTCGAGGAGAGATAATGTCGGCATTCGGAGGAATGACGTCAGATTCAACTTGCACATCAAACGGCAGAAGATCTGGGTTTTCTGTTGTAATCGAACGCTTCTGTAGACTTGGTCCACCTTTTTCAAGAAAGAAATCAACGTCACGCTTACCCATCATTTCAACTACTTCGCTCATAGGCAATTTTGCTTTGGGCGAACTAGGTATCCGTCTGGCGAAATTGACAATGCTGGTACTTGAGTTATCGCGCCCTTCGCCGCCCACTACCTCGGAGGGCTGACCATGACATTCGAAACAGCTCTGGCCATTAAACAAGGGACCAAGGCCTTCTTTAACTGTAAATTTCTTCTTGAAAAGATCTTTGCCTTCGTTGAAAGCAGCAAGCTGTCTAGCGCTCAATCCATCGATGGGCTGACCTCGATTATCAGTGGGATCATTAGCTTTCTTTCCATTCAGGCCTGTGTAGGTAGCTGGGCTTAAACCCGCCACCGAAGGCAGTGGTGTTTCGCGATAAGTTGACCATAGAAATTGAGCTAGTATCACCACCGCAATTACGGCGGCAAGCTGCACAAACTTTCGCTGAAAGAAACCGAGAACTTTCGAATCTTTATTCATTAGGCCTTCATCACGCTGGTTTCAAATTATGGACCGAGGATACATCTGATACCTAATACCCGTCGAGGCTAAGGCTAAGCGTACTCATTGGTTGAGTGCTCTCTTTTCCAATCAGGCTGTTGCGATCGGGTTTGCACAGTCAAACGGGTTGGTAAATACAGTAAAGGAAGAACTTACGTTTTCACTGGAAAATTAATGCAGATCAACTTGCGAAGAACGGCCAAACGACCAAAAGCTTGCAGCGCAAGGCAAACCTCTGCCAATTCACTTGCAGAAAGCCCGCTCGCACTTTTAGTAATGAGCGTTGTCATTCTTTTTATGATCTCTCTTTTCTCTTTGCTCACTGGCTATGCCACTTTGAATTTCGCTTCTCAAGCGGCCGCTCGCGAAGCCGGATCTTCGCAAACACGCAGCGCTGCTAGGGCAGCCATGCAGCGTATTGGTGACCAAATTCTTAGTGGCCCTATGGGTCAGTTCGGCGGAATTTCACCCAAGAACTCTACTGGTATGACCTTACGCACCTTCAGGGTGCTTGATGGTGGCACACCCGAACAGTTTGATGTGGCGCCCGGAAGCAACATCGCAGTCGACCAAAGTCGTTACTCTTACACCTACGTAATTGATGCGAGATACTCAATCACGCCATTGCTTTTGCCGTTCGCTTTCCCCGTGCAAGCCCAATCAACCTGCGCCCTTGAGCATCCAGAGGGCATTGCTATCTAAACTTCAGCCGCTCAAAACCAGCGAGCAGTCTGCGTTAAGGCGGTACTTAAAATTATCAGGGAGAAATGGAATGGCTGAGCGCAGAGTAAAGAAAAGGAATAGTGACGGGCAACAGCTGATAGAACTGGCAGCCGGTCTTATTGTTTTGATCCCTATCTTCCTGATAATCATTGACCTCATAGTATTTTTCCTAGCAGCCACACTTAACGACAATGCTTGCCGTGACGCAGCCAGAGCAGCTTCGGTTGTTCAACCAATTAGCGCTGACAATGCTGGAACACTGCCTGCTTCAAGTCCGATTAGACAGCGAGCTAATTCGGTGGTGACTAAAATGCAGCATTTAGAAGGCTATATTATTGGTCCACGCCTTGTTCAGGTAAGTCTTTCTGGTGATTTCAAGCGACCGACTAACCAATTACTAGGTGGAAACTTCGAAGGCAGTGTTGAAGTGAGAACGCAGGTAGACTACAAACTTCCCGCTTCAATCCCCGGCCTGCTGCCAGCCCAGGTACCCTTAACCTCCCAGCAATCGTTCCCGCTTACAGCGGTAATGGCACCGCAGATAGTTCCTTTATAAATTCACTCACCCACGTTAATACTGGTTTGAAAGGTTGGCAATGACAGAAGAAAAACAAGAAGAAGAAGAAGACTTTGCAAAAGCCTCTCCTGAAGAAGGTAAGCGGGTATCAAACTGGACTGCATTCAAGGAGTCTTGGGCCTACGTAGGTAAGGCCAGCAAGGAGCCTACGATTCAAATTCGAGCAGGAGATCGCAATAGCGCCAACATTCTCAAGGCATCTATTTTCGGGGCTTTTATCTTTCTTGCTATTCCATTTCTTGCGCCGAAAGAACTTGCCTTGTGGTGTTATATTCTTGCTGATCTACTCTTCTTCGCGGCCGCTGCACTCTTTGTCATCAGCCGCTTTGGCATTCTAAGAGTAATGTCTATGAGGCACGCTCTTGTCTGCTATCAACTCATGGTAGGCACGAGTTTGCTGTCGATAGTATTGGCTTTCAACCTAGTATTGGTGGTCGTTTTGATTCTTGCTGGACCATATCTAATTCAACTCAGTCAGCACTAAAAGCTAGTGCCCTTGCAAGAAGTTAATGTCATAGCCAGCCAAAATTATTAGTTTGCAGTTGCAAAAATGGCGCTGTTGCATTATCGTTAAAATCGTCTAACTTAATACCAAAAATGGTGCGCTCTCAAGCTATCCATTTTCAACATTGCCTTGGGAGTGTTTTTCAACCATGAAGAGAAACCAATCGGGTAGTACGTTGATTTACGGCATCGCAGCTTTTCTTGGCGTTGCCCTGATCTTCGGTTTTATTGCCCTAAACTATCAACAACTTTTCGGATATCAAAAACAAGCACAAAATTCTGTTGATGCAGCAGCCATTGCTGTCACCAAAGAAGTGCAGAAAGTGACTATTCTCGATCCGCGAATCGGACGGGTCGGAGTGATTGACCAGTATGGTACTGCGGGGTTGGAGCAACGACCGATTCTCTCAATAAATACCGTAATGGCAACGGCAAGATTAGATGCTTTGGTAGCCCAACAACTAAACAACACCACCATGTTGGCAGCTGCAACTCAAGATCTAGCCAACGCTAAAGCAGCAGCTCGTGATTTAGCTAGGGCGATCAACACCTACATGGCCGGTGGCTCAGCTCAAGATGCGGATGGTAAAACCATTGTTGGTACCAATCTACTCAAGGCAGCAGCTACCGCCTACAACGCTAACAACCGCCGTTCATCGGCTGGATACAAAGACCTTACGCCAGCAGATTTCACCATAGAAGTTGGCGATCTACGTACTGCCTTTGGTACATCTGGTGTAACTAACACCCCTTGCCCAAATCCAGCGAGCATGGACGGCTTAGGTGGCAATCAAGCTTACCTAGCGCAGGTTAATGGCACTCGCTATTACCGCGCTAAGGTTGAAATTCCAACTCCAGTCGGCCCTGTGATGCTGTCCAATTTGGCAGAGCAAGTACGCCTTGTCGACAAGGGTCTTTTTGAAGGCCTATCAGCCAACGCTGCTGTAATTCCTTCGGTAGTTAAACTGTCAGCTCGCGAACGCGCGAATGCAGTGGCACCACAAGGGGGCAACGGTGTCTTGCCATCTGGCACTGTCAATTCAGTTGCTTGCGCCCAGATGGGCGGCCCCAGATTGGTTGCCACATCTGGTCTGCTGCGTATCGAATTCCCTCAAGGAATGCCGCCAACTGGAAGCCCAGCACCATTCACAGCTAACAGCGTAACACCTCTAAGCATCATGAATGCATCACAAGTCAGCTCTATAGGACAGAGTGGAAGCTCAGCTCCATGGGGTGGCAACGGCGGTTACTTCACCGCAAATGGTGGAGCGTTCCCCGGGTCTGGATCGATTGGTCGCTCTGACTACATGGGACGCAATTCTGACAATCCAAGTGTATCGCTCTCACTGTTCGTCTATGACTGGTTAAAAAATGAAGGCATCAAGCCCAATATCGAATCAGTAGTAAGAGCAATGCGCAACCTCGATATGCGCAACTCACCGGTAGGTCAAAACGTTGCCATATTGCCTAACGGCGGCAGAAGAAAATCTGACATTTCTAGTGACATAGCCAGCTCGTTTCTAATACAGCCAGCCTTTGCTCAAAGACCTCCGGTTGGTGACTCAAACAACGTCTACGGTGCAATTTTCCGCTTAGTCGATGCCAATGCGGCAATGATTCCCGGAAGAGATCCTCGATCGTTAGTGAACTACAACGCTTCGAATAGTCAAGTCTATGTCGATCAAGCTTATACATTTAGAATGCAAGCTAGCGTTCCCCAGCAATTGGCATGGGCAGCGCAAAGCACCACTCTCGCCACCGGTATGGATAAGCAAGGGAACGCCACCACCACTGATGGCAACCCAGTGAGCGACTTGTATGATCTAGAAAGAGAACTTCTTGAGACTAAACGCATTTCCAATGATACTGATGCTTCAGCGCAAAGAGTGCTGGCTAAGTATCGACCGCTCTTGGCTCAAGCTCATGCGAGTTTGACAGCAGCTCAAGCTGCACTAACTAGAGCTATGCAAAATGCTAACAACGACACAAGCGACTCGCAAGTGCAAGCAGCTCAACAGGCCGTTGACTCGGCCCAGGCTCTGGTAAACAAATACCAGGCTGTTGTTGACAGAGCCACTATTGCTGCCACTAACGGCAAGATGGGCGTTCGAGTTACAGATACGATCGTCAACAACCTTCTATCAGTAACCGCTATGGGCACCAAGAAAAATAAAGCAGGCGACTTCATGCTCGCCCGCAGTATTCCATTCTTTTCACCGAGAACCGCTGCTACAGATGCCGGTATTGAAGGAGCAGACCCTGTTCCTACCGGTCAAGTCAGCAATGCGCGCGGCTCAAAGAACTGGGTCGACAACACAATGTATATTGTCGGTGGCACAGTGCCTCCGAACGTAAACATTGCAATGACTGACGTCAGCGGAGTATTTCAACCGGTCTATGCCCAAAGCGTGGTGCCGTCATCACAAACTCGCAACTTCCGCATGATCATCCGTGGTGACTCAACCGCTGGGGACGGTGT
>Ga0172379_10010383_pt1 | contig 11279 bp, 11 predicted proteins | sample GrowelOW334metaG_FD_119756 | JGI IMG/M metagenome (GOLD analysis project Ga0172379, IMG submission 119756) | Groundwater microbial communities from an aquifer near a municipal landfill in Southern Ontario, Canada - Groundwater well OW334 metaG | ecosystem: Environmental > Aquatic > Deep... | reverse complement strand
GGCTTCCCGCAAGGGCCGTTCCGAGGCCGAGATTGCCGCTGAAACCGGCGGTTCTGTCGCCGAGGCTGCTCCGGTGGCCGCTGTTACTCCGGCTGAAGGCGCTCCGGTTGCCCCCGAAGCCGCGGCTCCTGATAAAAAGGAAGATAAGAAGAAAAAATAATAACCAGAGAATAAAAAAAGTCCCTTGACGTAAGTCTGGGGATTTTTTTATTATCCGGTCATACCGGCGCAGGCCGGTATCCAGGTTTATTTTATTAAAAACATTTTTCTATTATTTCATTTTTTCTTTGCCACCTTTTATATGAGTACATATAATTAGGGCGTTCGCTCACAAAAGAAAGTGATTACACTTTCTTTTCCTCGCTCACTTCCAATTATAAGGTGGCGCCAAATCGCGCCTTAGAAAAAATTGTCTATATTTTTTTCACTCTCGCTAACATAATTTCATAACTCGCCTTCGGCTCAAACAGATGAAATTATGTAACGCTTCGCTCAAAAATATGACGCCAATTTTTTATGGGGCGCAGCTTAAAAATGCATAAATTAAATACTAATAATACATAAGCGGTTTAGGCCGCGGAAATCTTTTTTAACACCAAAGTTTTTAGCAAAAGAGAATAGTTGTTTCATGGGCTTGACTTGGTCTGGGTCAATTTCGGCTAAAAGTTCTATAGAGAGCTGGGGATAAGTTTTTTTGAGCGTCAGAATTTGTTTAGCCAGCTGGCGATAATACTTCAGTCCGTCAGGGCCGGCCAGGAGCGCGGTTTTGGGCTCAAAACTCAAGTCGCGTTTTTGCGCCTTAGTTAAACCGGGGAGAGAGGTTTTAAGATAGGGGAGATTAGCGAGAATAAGAATTTTGAATTTTGAATTTTGAATTTTGAATAAATTTCGAATTTCCGAATTTTTAATTATCGGTTCCAAGAGATTTCCTTTAAGAAATGTTATATTTTTGTCTACACCATTTAGCTTGGCATTTTGTTTGGCAACAGCGAGAGCTTTGCTTGAAATATCCGTGGCAAAATATTTAACATTTTTGTTCTCTATATTTTTAGCCAGGCTGATAATAATAGCACCACTGCCGGTGCCAACATCTATAATCATTAAATTATCTCCCTGTTGCGCGTTGCGTGTTACGTGCTGCGCGATTTGTTCCGTTTCCGGGCGGGGGATAAGAACGTGCTTATTAACCTTAAAGGGCAGGCCGTAAAATTCCTGCTCGCCCAGCACATAAGCCAAGGGCTCGCCCTTGGAGCGCCGGTTAACTAGGGAATTTAGAATTTGGAATTTGGAATTTGGAACTTTTTCTTTCGGGTGCGCCAAAATCCAGGCTTGCGGCTTTTTTAGGACAAACGCCAAAATCAATTCAGCCTCCCAGTTCGGCCGGTCAGTAATTCTCCCTAATTTTCGGCCTGAATTAGCCAAAATTTGTGTTATGCTGTTGACAATATTTTTGATTTATGATATAATGATATGAACCTAATAATTAGGTAATAAGTGTTATTTTAAAATTTATTCACAATTTTACGTCCGAATGCAAGGACTGAAAGGAAAAGTATTATGAATACTGACACAGAAAAACGGTTGGCCGCACGTAGAGCGGCAAAGGACATAATTAACGATGTCTTTAAGGAGCAGATTGTTGGAGACAGAGAATCAAGATGGCTAAAATTTGCAAAAAAAATTGGCTACAACTACAAAGACATCATTATTGATCCAGATCCAATGGTGATAGAAACCGACTCTCTAGAAGCGGCGTTCAATCAAGCGAGTATTGATTATTGTTTAAAGCTGATTGTCAAGCCACTTTTAAACAGGTTATTTAAACACCAAAAAGCTATTCGTGAACAGATTGATAGAGTTGTTGTGAGGGGAGACTCTGAATCGGTACCGCGAAATTTGATGCGTAATCTTTTAGAAGAAGAACTAAATGTTGCGGCAGAAATCAATTTATGGAAAGAACGTTTTGATAAATTAATTGAGGCAGCAAAAATTTGGGGCTATGAAGTGTTTGAGCGAAATGAAAATAGATATCATATTTATCGTTCGCTTGAAGTAAGTTTCAGAGCAATAGTGGAGGACAGAAAAAACAATGATCTATCTCCAGCGTAAATTGTAAATTATTATCTAATAAGGTCTTCATCAGGAGGCCTTATTTATTTTTTTAAAAATCATCCCGCTGCGCGGGATACCAAAATTGGAAATTGGAAATTGGGATTTGGAAATTTCGTGAAGATTTCTGCTACCGCAGAAACGACGAACAAAACTTGATTCGTGTTTATCCTTTTAACTTTTCTTTAAGCGTTGACACCATTTTGCCCATATCACCCTCTAAAATGGATTTGATATCATGCCACGATTCTCCCACGCGGTGGTCGGTGATGCGGTCTTGGGGGAAATTGTAGGTGCGGATTTTGTCCGAGCGTTCGCCCGCGCCGACCATCTCTTTACGGGCCACTGATTCTTTGGCGCGTTTTTCCTCTTCCGCTTTGGCCAAAAGGCGCGAACGCAGAACTTGCAGGGCCTTTTCTTTGTTTTGGTGCTGGGATTTTTGGTCTTGGCAGGAGACAATCATACCGGTCGGAATATGTAAAATGCGAATGGCCGAGTAAGTGGTGTTGACCGACTGGCCGCCCGGGCCGCTGGAACAAAAAGTGTCAATGCGAATGTCTGAAGGTTTAATCTCAATATCTGCCTCTTGGGCTTCAGGGAAAACCGTGACGGTGATGGTGGAAGTATGAACTCGGCCGGCTTTTTCGGTCTCCGGCACGCGCTGGACGCGGTGCGTCCCCGCTTCAAATTTAAAATCGCCGTAAGCGTCTTTGCCCACGACCTCAAAGGTAATGTCTTTAAAGCCGCCCAGAGTGGTGCGCGAGGAGTCCAGTAAATCAATTTTCCAGCCGTGGGTTTCAGCATAGCGGGAATACATCCTGAATAGTTCGGCGGCGAAAAGCGAGGACTCATCTCCGCCAGTGCCGGCGCGAATTTCAATGATGGCGGTTTTTTTATCATTGGGGTCGGCCGGATGGAGTTCGGCGTCAATCTTCTTTTTTAAATCTTGTTCTTGCTTGGTCAAATCTTCCAATTCGGCTTCGGCCATAGCTACCAAATCTTTGTCCGAACCGTCTTTGATTATTTCTTCGTGCTGTTTAATTTCCTCGCTGACCTTTTCCCAGTCGTTAATCAGCCCGACCACTTCCGCCAGTTCGGCGCGCGCTTTGCCCAGCTCGGTCATCTTTTTGATATCGCTAACAATAGCAGGATTGCTTAAATCCGCCTCTATCTTCTTAAATTTTTCTTTGATATCGGAATACATATTATTGTGAGGAATTTTGAATTTAGAATTTAGAATTTCGAATCAATTTAGAATTTCTAATTTAAAATTAAATCATTAAAAATTCATTCAAAATTAAAAATTAAAAATTCGAAATTAAAAACGGTTGTCTGGCTTATCTATCTTAGATTATAACAATCTAAAACAAAACAAACCAGACAACCGTTTGATTGGCTTACTTGTCGGCTTTCTTGGCGGTTTTGGTGGCGCGCTTGGTTTTCTTGGAGCGCACGCTGGCCGATTTGGCGGCGGTGCGAGCCTTGAATTTCTCCACGCGGCGGGCCGTATCCACTAATTTTTGTTTGCCGGTATAAAAAGGATGGCACTCAGAGCAGAGTTCCACTTTTAGTTCAGGCCTGGTGGAACCGGTGGTAAAATGGGCTCCGCAAGCGCAACTGACCTTGGCGTCCTTGTAATACTGGGGATGGATGTCTTTTTTCATATATTTTTAGCCATTTTTTGACTTTTAGTAATATATCACGGATTTTTTGATTTGGCAAGAGTTTAATTCGCGCAACACGTAGCACGTAACGCGCAACAAGGAAGGTATTTAAAGATTTTAAGCTTAAAATAGGCTTATTTAGATAAATTTTGTTTTTGGCTATAATGACAATAAACCACCCCGTTGCGAGTTGCGAGTTGTGCGTTGCGCGACCTTGGCTTGACTTTTTTCTTTTAATGTTATATCATTTTTTTAGTTTACTGGCCAGATTTTGGCCAATTTTGTTTACTAACTAATCTCTCATACTTCGGTTAATTTCCTTGTCCGCTACTGGCGGATAACAGCCGAAGCAGAGTAAAAAGGAAAACTATGGTAAAAATTCCCAACGTGGAGGAATTGCTCCAAGCGGGCATGCACTTCGGACATCGCACCGCCAAGTGGCACCCCAAAATGAAGCCTTTTATTTTCGGGGAGCGCAAAGGCGTGCACATTATTGATTTAATAAAATCCAGAGAACAATTGGAGAAAGCTTTGAATTTTATTACAGACTTAAGCGCTAAAGGCGGCAAGATTTTGTTCGTGGGAACCAAAGCCCAGGTCAAGGGCCTGTTGAAAAAAGTGGCCAAGGAAACCAATATGCCTTATGTCAGCGAGCACTGGCTGGGGGGCACCATGACCAATTTCCCGATTATTAAAAAGAACGTCAAAAAGTATAAGGATCTTTTGGAGAAACAAGCCGAGGGCAAGTTATCTAAATATACCAAGAAAGAACAGCTGCAGTTTACCCGCCAGATTGCCAAACTGGAATTGTCGGTGGGCGGTTTGGTGGATTTGAATGCCATGCCGGACGCGGTTTTCATTTGGGATATTAAAAATGAAGCCACCGCTTTGGCCGAAGCCAAGAAAAAATTAATCCCGATTATCGCGGTCTGCGACACCAATGTTGACCCAACGGGCATCGCTTATGTCATTCCGGCCAACGACGACGCCAGCAAAACCATCAAATTGATGTTTGACCTCATCAAAGAAGCGGTCAGCGAAGGCCAAGCTAAGGCAGCTAGTAATAAAGAGTTGACTGCCAAGAAATAATTAACACACTAAGTGGTACTAATAATAAACTAATAAACACTAAGTATATGGAGGCGATAAAAAAATTGCGCGAGCGCACGGGCGCCGGCATGGTTGATTGCAAAAAAGCTCTGGACGAAGCGGGCGGCGACTTGGAAAAGGCGGTGGAAATTCTGCGCAAAAGCGGGATTGCCAAAGCGGCCAAGCGCGAAGACCGCGTAGCCAGCCAGGGGATTATTAAGGCAGTCTTGAACGACGAGCAAACTGAAGGCTACATGATTGAATTGAACAGCGAAACCGATTTCGTGGCCAAGAACGGCGATTTCCAAGCCTTGGCCGATAAAATTTTAAATATCGTCAAGCAAAATAAACCGGCCGACTTGGAGGCTTTATTGGCTATGCCCGCCGATAACGGCACGGTTAAAGATAACATTGACCACTTAAGCGGAGTCATCGGCGAAAAACTCGGCTTAAAACATTTTGCCATTCTCTCCGGCGCGACCGTCGGCGCTTATCTGCATGCCGGAGGTTCGGTGGGCGTCTTGGTGGCTTTGGACCAGGCCGGTCAGGCTGATTTGGCCCGCGCCGTGGCCATGCAAGTGGCGGCCTCTAATCCCAAGTGTGTCAGGCCGGAAGAAGTGCCGGCCGAAGATTTGGACAAGGAAAAAGAAGTTTACCGCGCCCAGCTGAAGCAGGAAGGCAAGCCGGAGGAAATGATTGAGAAAATTTTGGGCGGAAAAGTCAATAAATATTACGAAGAAGTTTGCTTACTCAAGCAGGAATACATCAAAGACGATAAGCAGAAAGTGGAACAAATTTTAGGCGGCGTGGGCGTCGTCAAGTTTATTCGTTTTAGTTTATAAGTTCAGTTAACCCCCTCCCAACCTCCCCCTTCGCAAGGGGGAGAAGGATAAAGAAATATGCAAATAGCCGAAGTTCAAATAGCGCCTTGGGAAAAAGCCTTAGCCGCGCGCGTCGGCGACTTGTCTTTAGCGGTGTTTGATAACGTTATCATTAAAACCGAAAGCGGTTTGGACTTGGCCCAGGTAACGGATATTTACGAGGCGGGAGAGGAAACCGTGGATAAAGCTGTGGATATCTTGCGAGTGGCCAGCGACGAAGATGAACTTAAGGCCTTGGGCGAAGTGGAGAAAAGACAGATTCTGCAAACCTGCCACGAACTCATCAAACAATTTAATTTAGCCATGAAGCTGGTGGACGTCCGGGCCTCCTGGGACGGCTCGCGCCTGACTTTCGCTTTTGTGGCCGGCGGACGGGTGGATTTTCGGGAACTGGTCAAAGAGCTGACCAAGAGTTTTAATAAAAATATCCGCCTCCAGCAAATCGGCATCCGCGACGAAGCCAAGGCGGTCGGCGACCAAGGCCGTTGCGGCCTGGGTTTGTGTTGCCGGGAGCATTTAAACAAGTTTTCTTCAGTGACGAGCGACATTGCCGAACAGCAAAACTTGGCCGGGCGCGGCAGTGACCGCTTGTCCGGCGCCTGCGGGCGTTTGATGTGCTGTTTGTCTTATGAGGCGGAAGGCTATAAAGATATAGCGGCCAAATTGCCGGCTATCGGCAGTACCGTGCAAATTAAAGGCAAATCGGGCGTGGTGGCGGGACATCATTTATTAAAACAAACTATTGATGTCCGTTTCAAAGGAGATAAGGACGAGGGGGACTACGTGGCCGAAGTGGAGTGGAAAAAGTAAAACAATAATCGTCTTCAGTTAAAAGGGCGTTCGGGCTATTTTCAGCTTGGACGTTTTTTGCTATAATTAGGAAGTGAGCGAGAAAAAGAAAAAGTACCCTTTTTCTTTTGCGAGCGAACGACTAATTATATGTACTCATATAATGACTCCAGTGCCCATTTTAAAAAATAACTGTACAAAATTATGGCCATACCTGGTTTAATGCCAAGAAACGCCAAGACAAGAAAAACCAAAAGTTCCTTCGGCCCGGACGTGTGCCTGGAATCTTTTATTTTGATTTTTGTGGCCAGTTTCGCCATCGGGTTTATCGTGTCTTTGCTTACTTGGCTGTTCACGGTTGATTACATCTTTGTTGTTTTAAAATAAAACGAGATGGTTTCAAAATTGTTCTGTAGCGAAATTTAGGATTTTTTGGCCGAGGCGAGGCGGGCCAGCGTCGGGGTTTGAGGCGTAGTAAAACTACGGTGAAAATCACGGCGCGCCAGCCCAACGAAGCTTTGGGCAAAAAAGACAAATTTGTAGCCAGAATAGTTTTGAAACCATCTCGATAATTTAAAATACCAAGGAGGGACAGCGGAAGCTGGTCGGTTTTTGCTGTTGACAGCGTATTGACAATTTAATTTATTTCAGCTATAGTGAAAAAGCCTAAAACCTTGAAAGTTTTGGGAATAATTAAAAAATAAGCGATATTTTTCAATCTTTCAGCGTCTCTTAAGCGCTTAATTTGAAAAAGATGGCTAAATGTATGTCAGAATTCAAGGACAAAGAATTTTTAGAAATTGTTGTTAAGTCTATTGTGGCTCATCCCGAAAGCGTCGTGGTGGATAGAACGGTAGACGAAATGGGCGTGCTGTTGACCTTAAAGCTCGACCCGTCCGACATGGGTTATGTCATTGGCCGCAAAGGCCAGACCGCGCAAGCCATTAGAACCCTGTTGAAGATTATCGGCGCCAAGAACAACGCCAGAGTTAATCTGAAGATTTATGAACCGGAGGGTTCCAGAAGGAATTTTGCCCCCAGCGAACCGGCTCTGGACATTGATACTTCCAGCGTTGACGACTTAAAGATTTAATTTATATTAGATTGATAGCAAAAACCACAGCTTGCTCTGTGGTTTTTTGTTTAGTATAGTAATGCGAATGACGCGAATTAAATCTCGAATGTCTCGAATAAAATTCACACACCCCTAACCCCTCTCGAGAGGGGAATTAATTCTCCTCTTGAGAGGAGTACCCGCAGGGGGAGGTGTGTGGCTGTTGACTCGTAGCTATTCGAGGAATTCGCATAATAATTCGAGGATTAGCATTATATTAAGCACCGTGTTTATGGTTTTTAACATCGTTACAATTTTTCCCAAAATTTTTGACAGCTATTTCGGCGAGTCTATTGTTAAGCGCGCGCAAGAGGCGGGCTTGATTGAGATTACCACGCACGATTTGCGCGACTGGACAAGCGACAAGCATAAAACCGTGGATGATACGCCTTACGGCGGCGGCGCCGGCATGGTGATGAAAATCGAACCCTTGTATAAAGCTTTAAAGGGAATCAAATCCGAGGGGCTTGTGGATAAATTTAAAAAAATATTCGGCCAGACTAAAAAGACAAAAGTGGTTTTATTGTCAGCCAAGGGCCGGCCGTGGACGCAAGCTATGGCGCGCGACTATGCAAAATTGGACAGAGTAATTTTAATTTGCGGGCGCTATGAGGGCGTGGACGAGAGGATTACCAATTTTATTGACGAGGAAATCTCCATCGGCGACTATGTCTTGACCGGCGGGGAACTCGGGGCGCAGGTGTTGGTGGATTCCATTACTCGTTTATTGCCCGGCGTTTTAGGCAATGAACAAAGCGCCGTGGACGAGTCGCACTCGCGAGAAGGCGTTTTGGAATATCCCCAATACACCCGTCCGGCCGTCTTTGAAGCCGACGGCCAAAAATATCAGGTGCCGGAGGTCCTGCTCAACGGGAATCATAAGGAGATAGAGGAGTGGAAAGAGAAAAATTCCAAATCCCAATTTCCAATTTCCAAATAAATCCCAAATCCCAAATCCTAAAATTAAGACGTCTTATTGGCGTTCTTTGTTTTATATTTTTATTTATACTGCGCCCATATGAATGCATATGGGCTTGTTCGTTCGCGAAAGAAATTGATTACATTTTCTTTCGCTCTCTCACTGCGCCCATAAGAAAATTGGCGTTTTATTTTTGAGCGGAGCGTTACATAATTTCATTTGTTTGAGCCGCAGGCGAGTTATGAAATTATGTTAGCGAGAGCGAAGAAATATAGGCAATTTTCTTCCAGGCGCGATTTTGGCCCCACCTTTACTAAAAAGGTGGGATAGAGAAGGTAATTCTTGACAAATTTTTTGAAATATTGTATAAGTATGATATAAATTTTTTTTGTAGTACTTTGAAAAGGAGTTTGTAGTGAAGGGTAAAGAAATTATTATCGGGCCCTCTAACGGTTATTTTTATTTTACATTTTCACCCCCCGTAAAATCTTGGACCGAGCAAGGCAAACTAATTTATTTAGCAGGTGGCAATTGTTTGGAGTTTGCTCTGGGGCGAGAACAGCTTTCTGTCAACCACGAAAGAATGTTGGCGCTCATTAATTCTCCAGCTGGTTCTGCCGGATTTCAACCGCGATATTTTTCGGTTCATCTTCCTCTGTATAATAACTGTGGCTCTTCGGATTTAATATTTTCTTCGCTGGAAAAGATTAACAAGTTCAAACCGATTGACTGCGTCACCATGCACCCCTCGCTGGATTGTCCGGAAGAATTTTTTGCCGCAGCGTCTGAAAAGGCAATCCCCCTGGCTTTGGAAAATATTGATAAGCCAAGCGGTTTGGCTTGCAGTTTGGGTTATCAAGTGGAGGAGCTATCGGAGTTAATAGAGCGTTTTGATTTGGGGTTTATATTTGACATCCAACACGCTTATGAACATGATCCGAGCATGAACTATGCTCGTAAGTTATTCTTTGCTTTGCAAGACAGAATAAGACATTATCATCTTAGCGGTCAAAACCCCGCTGATTGCCATTCTTTGGTTCAAAAAGCCAATAACAGAGAGGCGGTGTTGAAATTTATTCGTTGGGCTTATCAACAAAAAAGAGCGCCAATAATTTTGGAAGGAACTTTTAGCGACGCCGAGGAGTTAAAAAGAGAAATTTCTTTGGTAAAAAGAAAGCTATAAGCCAATAAGAGAAAGGATCTTTTGACAAGAATTTGCAATTTAAAACAGCGGCCAACGTCGCTGTTTTTTTCTTTCTGCCATTGTTTGTCAAAAATAAAAAAATCACTGGCTTAGGTCAGTGATTTTTAGTAATAAAATTGGGGCGATTAAGCAATTAGCAGTTTTTCTTCTTGGGCTATTATGTAAGCTCGAGAAGCGCGCTCTTTACGTTTAAACTCTTCTTTAATGGGCGCTAGCCCCTTGGCTAATAAGTGGTCAATTGACTGTGTGTCTTTTAGAGAGAGAACTTGGACTCTGCCTTCGCTTGCTATTTTGGCAATAACTTCCTGCGCTATGCCCTTAATTTTTGTTGACATGGCAACTCCTGATAATGTTTATAATGAACTTTATTTATTTTTAAATTTTTTCCAGCGCTTCAGATAAGTTTTTAACTTTTATTATTTCAATATTTTTTATTCCAGACAATTTAGCATTAGCGGGGATGATGGCGCGGGTGAAGTTGAGTTTGGCGGCTTCTTTTAATTTATCTTCCAAGCGTGCCACGGGGCGGACTTCCCCGCCCAAGCCGACTTCGCCTAAAATTAAAGTTTGGGAGCTGACGGGCTTGTTGTTGAGGGACGAGGCGATAGCCAAGGCCACGGCCAAATCCAAACCGGGGTCAACGATTTTCAACCCGCCGGCGATATTTAAAATCACGTCAGCGGTGGATAAGTTTACTTTGCTGCGCTTGCTTAAAACGGCGGTCAGAACTTGCAGGCGGTTCAAATCAAAGCCGGAAGCCCGGCGTACCGGATAGCCGAACACGGTTTTAGAGACCAAGGCCTGCACCTCCACTAAAAACGGCCGGGTGCCTTCCACTACGGCGCTGATAACCGAGCCGGGCGCGCTGGCGTCGGCCTCGGCCAAGAAAATGCTGGTCGGGTTAGCTACGGGCGTTAAGCCGGTAGCCGTCATCTCAAAAATGCCCAGTTCGTTGGTGGAGCCGAAGCGGTTTTTGGTGGCGCGCAAAAAGCGAAAATTATCCGAAGGGTCGGTTTCCAAATATAAAACCGTATCCACGATATGTTCCAAAGTCTTGGGGCCGGCAATGGCGCCGTCCTTGGTAATGTGGCCGGTTAAAATAATTGCCGGACCTGCCTGCGCAGGCAGGCCGTTTTCCTTGGCCAGTTCCAGAAAACTAACAGCGGCGCCCCGAATTTGCGTGACCGAGCCGGCTTCGGCCGGCAATTCCGCCAAGTAAACGGTTTGAATGGAATCAACAATCACCAAAGCGGGTTTCAGACCGCGCGCCGTGGCGATAATCGTTTCTACGTTAGTCTCGCTTAAAAATTTTATTTTGCTTAAATCGCAATGAAGCCGTTCCAGACGCAGTTTGATTTGCGCCGCCGACTCTTCGCCCGACACATAAAGCACCACGGATTCTTTACTTAAAGCGTCGGCGATTTGCGCCACCAAAGTTGATTTGCCGATACCCGGTTCACCGCCGATGAGTATAAGCGAGCCGGGGACTAAGCCGTTGCCAAAAACGCGG
>Ga0172379_10010382_pt1 | contig 11279 bp, 13 predicted proteins | sample GrowelOW334metaG_FD_119756 | JGI IMG/M metagenome (GOLD analysis project Ga0172379, IMG submission 119756) | Groundwater microbial communities from an aquifer near a municipal landfill in Southern Ontario, Canada - Groundwater well OW334 metaG | ecosystem: Environmental > Aquatic > Deep... | reverse complement strand
TTCATGAGTACAGAACAAGTACAAAGATTTGCAGAACGACTGTCAAAATTGACTGGTGTAGAATTTCAGGTAGATAGTGATTTAGTTACGATTCCTAGTGATGTTGGCTATGATAAATTATTCGTTTGCAAAACTATATTGGATTCTTACGGTATAATAATACCCGATGATAATGGAGTTGTTGGTTTTAATATTAACAGAGCAACTGATGACTTTAATTCAGAACTGGAAGAAATTCTTGCAGACAAAGAACCCGCCCGCATTAAGCGGCTTGAGGAGGGGCTAAAGCTGCTTAACGAAGTTTCCAGTGCAAATTTTGCGTTTGATAAAAATCATAAATTATTAGTGTTTTATGATCCATCTAAAGAGGGTGTCGCCGCATTTGATTTTTTGAAAAAGCACGAAATTATTGATGGTATAAAAATTTGTGAAGATAGAAGAGAGCCAAGATTTATAACCGATATTAACATTGAAAAACTAAAGGGGCTGCGTTCTGGGCTTGGATACGATACTGATTCAATTGCAAAAGAAAATGGATGGGTTGATAAAATCAAACTTCCACTGTATGTCCATAAAAATGATAGTTGTGAGAATACCCCAAGAATTGGTCATAGCCGCTGAATATAAACAAAAAAAGCATAAAAAATGAAATTCCTAGACGAAGCTAAAATCTATATTCGCAGCGGTGATGGCGGCAAGGGCTGCATCAGTTTTCGCCGTGAAAAATTCATCCCTGATGGCGGGCCTGATGGTGGCAATGGCGGGCGTGGTGGCAGCGTAATCGCCGAGTGCGTGGCGGGGCTGAACACGCTGATTGATTTTCGCTATCAGCAGCATTTCAAGGCGAAAAAAGGGCAGCACGGCATGGGCAGTAATTGCACTGGTGCATCATCGGATGATATGATTGTAAAACTACCTGTGGGGACGCAGATATTTGCCGAAGACCGCGAAACTTTGATTGCTGATCTGACGCAGGTGGGGCAGCGGGTTTTGTTGGCGCAGGGTGGCCTTGGCGGTCTTGGCAATCAATGTTTTAAGTCATCAACCAATCAAGCACCGCGCATCGCAACTGACGGCGAAGAGGGGCAGGAGGCGTGGCTGTGGCTTAAGCTGAAACTAATGTCTGATGCTGGTTTGCTTGGTCTGCCCAATGCGGGGAAATCAACGTTTTTAGCCGCAGTTTCTCGCGCTAAGCCGAAGATCGCTGATTATCCGTTTACCACTCTTACCCCCCAGCTTGGCGTAGTTTATGTGGATAATAAGGAATTCGTGCTGGCCGATATTCCGGGGTTGATTGAGGGGGCAAGCGAGGGCGTGGGGCTGGGGCTTAAGTTCCTTGGCCATGTCGAGCGCTCGGGGATTTTGCTGCATTTGATTGACGGAACTGGGGAAGATGTGGTCGGCGCATATAAAACCATCCGCAAAGAGCTGAAAGAATATAGCAAGTAGCTTTACGCCAAAGAGGAAATCGTGGCACTTAATAAATGCGATGCACTAACTGACGAGGAAATAAAGGAAAAATCGGCAGCGCTTAAAAAAGCCAGCAAGCGTAAAATCTGGCAGATTTCAGGGGCAACGGGCGTGGGGGTGAAGCCGCTACTCCGCGAAATGCTCAAAAAAATTGAAGAAAAACGGGCGGAAGATGCGGAGAAAAAATAATGCTCACCGCCGCTAAACGCATCGTCATAAAAATCGGGTCATCGCTGATTATTGGCGAAGATGGGTTTGGTCGAGAGGAATGGTTGAAAACCTTAGTGTCCGATATTGCAAAACTAAAACGTGATGGCAAAGAAATTATAATAGTATCATCTGGTGCTGTAGCTTTTGGACGGCATGTATTGAAATATGGTACGCGCATATTAGAAATAGAAGAGAAACAGGCTGCTGCGGCTTGTGGACAAATATCATTGATTGCTATGTGGGCAGAAAAATTACAAGCACTTCAAGAATGGTTTTATCCAGCGCAAATTTTGCTTACGGCGGATGACATAAATAATGAAATTCGTTCTACAAATGCCAGTAATACATTGGAGACTTTGTTGAAAAACTCACGCATTGTGCCAATCATCAATGAAAATGATACAGTGGCAACCGAGGAATTACGGGTGGGTGATAATGACACTTTGGCGGCAAGAGTGGCACAAATGGCTGGTGCTGATTTGCTGATTTTATTTTCTGATATTGACGGGCTGTATAGCGAAAATCCACGCAAAAATCATAATGCGGTTTTTCAGGCAGAAATTCATGCAATTACGCCAGAAATAGAGGCGATGGCAGGTGGGGCGGGAAGTGCGGTCGGCACAGGCGGTATGGCCACCAAAATCGCGGCGGCAAAAATCGCTATGAAGGCTGGTTGCAACATGATAATCGCACGTGGCACGGAAGAACATCCGCTAAAAACCTTGGCAGATGGCGGGAAATGCACTAAATTTATTGCAAAGGCATGATGATTATGAAAATGCAAAAAATTATCCTTTTTATGCTATTGGCGTTTATACCGTGTGGCAGTTTTGCGGCGGATTCGAAAGATGTTGGCACAAAACCTGCTGAAAAAACAGGAATCAGTTTCCTCTCGGATGCACAAATTGCCAGTCATAGCGCAACCATCGCACGAGTTCAGGATTATTTGACCAATCTCACCACCGTTGCTTCCGAATTCACGCAAGTAGCTCCCGATGGCAGCCTTGCTGGCGGTAAATTTTATTTGCAGCGTCCGAAAAAAATGCGCTGGGAATATAAGCCACCCACGCCGATTTTGATGGTCGCTAATGGCTCGGAATTGGTGTATTACGATAGCGAACTGGAACAAGTCAGCTATATTCCGCTGGGTTCAACCCTGATTGGTTTTCTGGCGCAGGAAAAAATCAGCTTTAGTGGCAGTGATAGCAAAGGGGTGGGCGTTATTTCCTTTTCCGAAAATGCGGGCTTTATCCGCATTGGCGTTGCCCAGCGCGACAAGCCCAGCGAGGGCAATCTGGTGCTGGAATTTTCCGATAACCCGCTGCTTATCCGTAGCATGGTGGTGACTGATGCTAGCGGGCAAGTTACTAATGTCGCACTAAACAACGCACAATTTGGCACGGAATTAGACAAAAAACTTTTTGATTTCCGTGATCCTCGCAAAAAGAAAAATAGCTAATTTCAAGCGATTTTTTCCTGTCGTCCCCATTGCATTTGCCGATAAGAAAGGGCTTCGGCGATATGCTGGTGGCTGATATTTTCTGCTGCTTCTAAATCGGCAATGGTACGAGCCACTCGCAAAACCCTTGTATATCCACGCATAGAAAGACGAAGTGTGGTGGTTGCTTGTTCCAATAATTTCTTGCCTTTATCATCAGGAATAACAGTGTTGTGCAGCGTATCGCCAGTTAGTTCGCAGTTGGTGCGATATGGCAGCTCTAATTTACGAAAACGAGTTTTTTGCAGGTCACGAGCCGCCGCCACTCGCGCCGCCACCGTCTCACTAGTTTCGCCACCACTTGTCCCTAACATATCCAGTGTAGAAACTTCGGGAACATCAATCGCCATATCAAACCGGTCAAACAGCGGCCCTGATATTTTCCCTTGATAATCTTCGGCACAACGTGGGGCTTTGTTGCAAGCTCGTGCGGCATCCGCTAAATATCCGCAGCGACAAGGATTCATCGCCGCAATTAACTGAAATCGTGCGGGATATGTAACGTGCGATTGCACCCTTGCCACTGAAACATTGCCTGTTTCCAGCGGTTGCCGCAGCGATTCCAAAACCGCTCGTGGAAACTCTGGCAATTCATCCAGAAACAAAACACCATTATGCGATAGCGAAATTTCCCCCGGTAATGCACGTTTGCCGCCACCAACCATCGCTGCTGGTGATGCCGAATGATGCGGATCACGAAATGGCCGTTGTTTGGAAAGCTGCCCGCCTTCCAGCCTGCCCGCAATAGAATGTATCATGCTGACTTCCAAAATCTCATGCACATCTAGCGGTGGTAAAATGCTGGGAAGGCATGATGCCAGCATAGATTTCCCCGCCCCCGGTGGCCCCAGCATCAGCAAATTATGCCCACCCGCCGCCGCTACTTCCAACGCCCGCCGTGCCGTATGTTGTCCACGAATCCCACGCATATCCGTGCCACGCATCGGCGGATTATATGCCACGCATTCAGGCGTAGTCAAAACCTGCGAACCCTTGAAATGATTGAGCAAAGCCAGCAGCGAAGATGGCGCAAGGATGGAATTAAGGCCAGACCATGCCGCCTCTGCCCCACATGCTTTTGGGCAAATTAGCCCTTGATTTTGTTCTGAAGCAAAAATCGCTGCGGGCAATACCCCCGCCACTGGTAAAATCGCCCCATCAAGCGATAATTCGCCAAGGGCAATATATTCCGCCAGCTCATCGGCAGGCAACACCCCCATACTCACCAGCAGCCCAAGGGCAATCGGTAAATCAAAATGGCTGCCCTCTTTCAGAATATCGGCAGGGGCGAGGTTGACAATAATCCGCTTAGTCGGCAACGAAAGCCCCAACGCATGAATCGCCGAACGCACCCGCTCTCGTGATTCCGCCACCGCTTTATCAGGAAGCCCCACAATGGTAAAACTCGGCAACCCCGCCACCATCTGCACCTGCACATCAATCGCCGTTGCCTCTATTCCTTCAAAAGCCACAGTGGAAATATGTGCTACCATAACCCCTCAAGCCTTAAATATCTTGTTTTTGCAGCCAAAATTCTTTGACTACCTCAAAACGTTTAATTCTATCGCCGATTTTGCTAATTTCCTTTGGATAAAATTCTAGCAAAATATCGCAAAGTTCTAGCATCCAAGATTTTCTTGAGTGGTTCTCGTTTATTGTAATTTTATTAGAATTGGCGATTTGTATTTGCCCCCAACCTAATGCCCCAATCGTCAGGCAATCCCAGCTCAAAAACTCTATAGGCTTAAAAGTAACTTCGGTAACCAATAATGCCGCACCTTCAATTTTGTATTTAATCATAATCACCGAAAAGAAATTTTTATCATCTTGGTAAAGCCTTGAAAGCCTCTCTACAGATGTTAAATTGGGCATATTAAACTTGGTATCTTCACGGTGTGTTTTTACATCTACAATATGGTAGTTGCCAAATTTATCAGTAAACGCCAAATCAGCCATAGAACGGCGAGCAAAATCATTGGAATATTCCGAACAAAACTCTTTTGCTAGATCACCAAATTTTTCTCCTACCAGCTCTTGCAAAGCATCCCCTGCCGCTCTTGGGCTTTGCAAAGTTCGTGGACTTAAAAAATTATTGTTCTCATTCAGATAATCAAAAATTCTTTTCTCAATAATTTTATGGTCTGCATTGTGAAAAATTGATTGCCTCATGCAGGTACTCCAAAAATACTAAACATATTTTGCTCTTTGATTGCCTTGATTTCTGCAGATTTTTTCTGTGATTTTTTCTGCTCTGAAAGGGTATTTCTTTCCCAAAATACGCCATCACTATAACCTTGTATTTCTTGATATTGGTTTGCCAGTTCAAGACGTTTTACGCTCAAGCAACAATATCTTTCTTCCTGTTCAATTCCCACGAATTTCCTACCTAATTTACTGGCAACAACAGCGGTTGTTCCTGATCCAAGAAAGGGGTCAAAAACTACATCACCATCTTTGCTGCTTGCTAATATCAATTTTGCAACTAATTTTTCAGGTTTTTGCGTAGGATGATCGGTGTTTTCAGGCATAGACCAAAAAGGAACAGTTATATCCGTCCATAAATTTGACGGATAAGTTAGACGATATTTACCATCATCCCCATCATCCCAATCTTTTGGGGTATTATCATCGTTTCTGTATGGTGCTATAACTTTACGTTTTAATTTCACAGCTTCTGGATTAAAATAATAATCATCAGACATGGTGCAAAACCAAATATCTTCAGAACAGTTCTTCCAATTAGATAAAGCTCCACGCCCTTTTTCTCGCTCCCAAGTTATTCTGTTGCGAACCGTAAAATATTTACTTGCCACTTCATGTATTGAAGTTGAACTGTGCCAATCACCACAAATATATATTGTTGCCGTTTTTTTTAGAACATGGATTATAGACGAAATCCACTTGTCTAAAATCTGACTATATTCATCTATTTGTTTTTTCTTAAAGCTCGTACCATTAAAGCTCTTACTCATATTATATGGTGGGTCAAAAAATAAAACATCAACAAAATTAGATGGCAAAAATTTACTTGCCTCAAGCATATCTTGGTTAATAATTTTATTGGAAATGTGTTCAATACAAGTATTTGCAGATAGCTTTATCATATCGTTTGATAAAGCTATCTGTTCCAACTCATTGATTTCTATTGTTCTATTTCTACTTTGTTTCATTTTATATTTCTGACAGTTATTTGTTCGTTCGTCAAGAAACCATTTCCGCCCAAATCGGGGTTTTGAGCTTGGAAAGCATAGCGGCATGAGCGGATTCTTCCTCGGGCGAGATGGCAAAAACTCGTGGTTCACGGTAAATGCGGTTTTGTTTTATTTCCGCAGTTGTGGTGGTTTGTTTTTGGTCGGCTTGCGGGTCAAGCAGCAACATCGCCTGCCTGCCGCCCATTAGCTCCAGATATACATCGGCGAGTAGCTCCGCATCCAGCAATGCACCATGTTTATCACGCCCAGAAAGGTCAATGTTAAAGCGTTTACACAACGCATCAAGGCTGGCGGGGCTGCCCGCGAATTTCTTGCGAGCAATAAGCATTGTATCAATCGCTCGCTCCATCGCAATTGCGGGGAAACCTAGCGTTTTTAGCTCATAATTGACAAATTTCATGTCAAAAGCAGCGTTATGAATAACCAGTGGCGAATCGGCGATAAACTCCAGAAAATCATCAACTTTCTGCGAAAAAATCGGCTTGTCAGCAAGAAATGCAGTAGAAAGCCCATGCACCCGAAAAGCCTCGTCTGGCACGTCCCGCTCGGGGTTCAAATAACAATGAAAAACCGCACCCGTGCGAATCCCCCGCACCAGTTCCACACAACCAATTTCCACCACCCGATCGCCCTTATTCGGGTCAAGTCCTGTGGTCTCAGTGTCTAAAACTATCTCACGAGTCATTTTTTAGCAACCTATTAAGCTGTTAAGTTTTCAAATTGATTGATTCGCACTGGCTGACCATTTGGGAATTTTGCCACGATTTCTAAGCTTCCGCCCATAGCCTCTATAAATGAACGAAGAGTGCTGACATACATATCTGTTCGTTTTTCAATTTTAGAGACAGCAGCTTGTTTTATATGTAATTTTTCTGCAATTTCAGTTTGTGAACGGCACAAAGCCTTACGAAGTTCTTGCAAAGTTGCTTGCTCTGCCATCAATTGCTCCGACATTATTTTGATTTTTTCTTGCTCTTCTTTGGGCAATTTTGCTATATAATCATCCATCAATATCGCCATTTCAATTCTCCATATTTTTCAAATGTTTTGCAAATCTCGCATCAGCAATTGGGATGTTTTTATCATACCATCTTTTGTCGCTCTGCTTATTACCGCCAACCAATAAAATACTTCTACGCTTAGGGTCAAAAGCAAACAAAACTCTCCATGGCTCACCTTTGCACTGAATACGAAGTTCCTTCATATTTGTAAATTTTGAACCTTTTACCGTGTCAACTTGTGGTCTGCCCAGCATCGCACCATAAACTGATAGAACATTGTAGTGCGAAGCAATCGCAATGCGAACATTGGTTTCTTGCTCACTCAGCCATTTTGCAAAATCTTCATCAAGTAAAACTTGCCATTTCATGCCCATTATATTCCTTCTATGGAATAAAGTCAAGAGTATCTACGAAAACCGATTCGTCCGTGGGAAACCCCCGCACCAGCTCCACACAGCCGATTTCCACCACCCGATCACCCTTATTTGGGTCAAGCCCTGTGGTTTCGGTATCTAAAACTATCTCACGAGTCATTTTTTCTGCTCCAGTTTTTATAGGAAAAATATACAGACGGTTGAGCTTATCGCAAGTGGAATGATTCTCCACCCACTCATTTGTCATGCCCGCCTCCTTCCGTATTGTCATTCCCGCGAAGGCGGGAATCTATGCCAAGCAATTTAAGCTGTCTTTGAGGTTAGGCATGGAGCTGGCTTACGCCGCCCTTCGGGTCAGCCTTCGCTGGTATGACGAAAAGTGTGGGCTTGATGGTTTGGGAGGATTGTGTTATAGGTTCAGAAACAAGATGGAGATATAATAAAAATGAGCAATTCTAAAAATAAATTTACCCTGCTTAGTCAATCCGTTGCCTTCATTAGCGATTTTGCTGCTGAAAAGATTGCTAGAGGTCAAACTATACAATTAGATCCAAAACAAGTTTTTCCTACCTATATTAACGAGTATGATCTTGGAAAATCCGAAGTGATTGGAAAAGGTTGGGAACTTGCGGAAAAGCCTCAAATACAATTACCTATTTTATCTAAATTAAAATATGATAATGGAATTTCATTCGCAGCGGAAATCAATAGATTGATTTTTTCTGATTCCGAACCAAAAAAGAACGAACAGGATAAAGGTTTTTTTGGTAGAGCTATAAAACTAGATGATTATATAGAAAAATCAGGAATTAAAATATCAGCACTCGGGATAAATTTTGGCTTGGTATTGCCAAATGAAGAAGCAGATAAATATATAAATGACAATTACTTAAACACAAGCAAATTTAGTAGCCTACAAAAACCAGTAAAAAATCCAAATTTGAAAGTCAGCTATAATATAGAGGAGGATGTCACTCTAAATTTAACTATCTACTCTGCAAATAACAATTTGATACCAGCTTATCCACTTGCACTTGAGCAAGGCAACTGCGTAGTTCTTGATGCGAACTTTGACTTTAAGAATACCAACTTATCTAATGCAATAATAAGCAGTGCCAAATCTCGGTTTGATTTACTTAAAACATTATTCCCGATAGATTAGGGTAATTATATGCCACCTAGAGAAATAGATGTTGAGGACTTATTGGCATTATCTGGTGCTCCCAGTGTGACTTCTAATACCACATCAGTTAGCACTGTTCCAGAGCCAGTCCTCCCTATCACATCGACCGCTTCAAAGACAGCTGTTCAAGCCGAAAATGAAAGTGCAGCAGCTCATAAAGCATGGGATAATTTCTGGAACTTTGTTTTCAAAACGAATTCAGGAAGATTAATTTTAGGATTGCTTTCTATTATAGTTATTCTATTATTTTATATATATAATAGTGTCAATTCTGCAAAAGATGAGAAAATCTCTGGAATAGAGAAAAATGTATCTCAATTATCTAACAAAATAGATGAATCTGATAAGAAAAGAAATGCAGAATACAGCGATTTAACACATAGAATAGATGGCTTATATACTGCAAAATCACCTGAATTAACTGCTGCAAATATCAAAAAACATTAGAATCTAACTAAACCGATTCGTCCGTGGGAAGCCAGTAGGGGGCAGGCGGCCAGCATCAGCTCGGTTGCCTGTCCATGGTTTTAGGTCGGTCTCGGTGCGGGTTTTGCCGCCTAAAGCCCAGCTTAGCCCTTCGGCGTAGGTGAAGCATTTTGCATCCGCCAGCTCGCAATCTTTATATTTTTGCAAAGTTACGCCTTGCCCTTTTTTCATCACAGGAATCTGTGATAATGGGAACAGCAGGAGCTTGCGATTTTCGCCAATCACCGCTAGATGGTCGCCCGCAAGCGGCACGCATAAAATCGCCCTTGCCCCTTCCATCACATTCAAAATCTGTTTGCCATTGCGGGTTTGTGCTTCCACATCCGCCGCTTCCACCACAAAACCTTTGCCATTGCTGGCGGCGAGTAGCAATTTTTGTGCGGGGTCATAAATGGAAATATCCACGATTTCCACGTCATTTTCCATATCAATCATCAACCGCACAGGCTCGCCAAAGCCAGCTTTCAGCGTTACACGTGGGATTTTATCGCATGGCAGCGTATAAAACCGCCCGTTGGATGCGAACAGCAAAAGTTTATCGGTGGTTTGGGCGTGAAGAGCGAATTTTTCCTCGTCGCCCTCTTTGTGTTTTATATCGGCAAGGTCAAAAACATGGGCTTTTACCGCACGCAACCAGCCCATTTTTGAGCATAAAATGGTAATTGGTTCTTTTTCCACAAATGCTTCAATATCAATAATTTTACCCACGGGTGCATCGGCAAAAATGGTGCGGCGTTTGCCCAAAATAGTTTTCTCGCCAAATTGTTTTTTGATTTCGCCGATTTCATCGCTAATCCGCTGGCTACGTTTTTCGGGCGAGGCGAGCAGGGCGTTTAGTTCAGCCTGTTCTTTAGAAAGCTCATCATGTTCACCACGAATTTCAAACTCCTCCAATTTGCGAAGCGAACGCAACCGCATATTGAGAATCGCCTCCACCTGCACCTCGGTCAGCTTCCATTTTTTCATCATTATCGGCTTGGGTTCATCCTCAGTGCGGATGATGTGAATCACCTCGTCCAGATTGAGATAAGCAATCAGCAACCCGCCCAAAACTTCCAAGCGATGAGCGATTTTGGCAAGGCGGAAATTGGTGCGGCGAACCAGCACCTCCATGCGATGTTCCAAAAACGCCAGCAAAATATCTTTTAAGTTCATCACCTGCGGCGCACCGTTGGCGTTTAACACGTTGAGATTCATGTTAAAACGAGTTTCCAAATCCGTCGCACGGAACAAAGATTCCATCAACATTTCCGCATCAACGCTGCGGTTTTTTGGCTCAAGCACGATGCGGATTTCCTCGGCGGATTCATCCAATATATTGCCCAGCAGCGGCAGTTTTTTATTTTTGAATAATTCCGCAATTCGCTCAATCAGGCGGGATTTTTGAATCTGATATGGTATTTCGGTGATGATAATTTGGTATAGACCGTGCGATAATTCTTCCTTGTTCCACTTGGCACGCATACGAATCGCACCACGTCCCGCCTCATACGCCGCCAAAATGTTTGCCGCTGGCTCAACGATAATGCCACCAGTTGGAACATCGGGGCCAGCCACAAAATCCATCAATTTCGCCACCCCGCAATCAGGGTGCTTCAAAATATACTGCATCGCACTGCAAAGCTCGCCAACATTATGCGGCGGAATAGACGTCGCCATGCCCACAGCGATACCTTCCGAGCCATTGGCAAGCAGGTTTGGAAAGGCAGACGGCATCACAATCGGCTCTTCGTCCTGCCCATCATAAGTCGGGCGGAAATCCACCGTATCCTCGTCAATTCCGTTCAAAATCGCCATCGCAACTTCGGTGAGTTTTGCCTCAGTATAACGCATCGCCGCCGCATT
>Ga0172379_10010381_pt1 | contig 11279 bp, 8 predicted proteins | sample GrowelOW334metaG_FD_119756 | JGI IMG/M metagenome (GOLD analysis project Ga0172379, IMG submission 119756) | Groundwater microbial communities from an aquifer near a municipal landfill in Southern Ontario, Canada - Groundwater well OW334 metaG | ecosystem: Environmental > Aquatic > Deep... | reverse complement strand
ATCTAAATCTTCTGCCGGAGCTTCTCAAATAATTACGATGTCTGGCTGAATGATATCAAGAATATCTTTAGGTATTTTTCAAGATACGCGTCAATGATGAGGTGCAAATAAGATATTAAACTTTTTAAATCAAACTTCATCTTTTATTTTTTCTAAAAAATCTTTTTCTATATCTCCCATCCATAAAATGTTACATGAATTTCCCACAGCATATGTTATTATTGGGCTAATATTGTTTGGACTTCATCATGTTTTTGCCTCTTCAAGTGCTTCTTGATAATGCTGATTATCTGTAATAGGCCGTAAAATGTTTATCCCAGAATGTGATCTTTGTTCGCAGCTTTGATTCATCCGTTTCCTTGTACATCACTTATAAATATAAAATGCTTTTGATGCATCATCTCTTAGTTCTTTATATTTTTTAAATGAAGGAGTCTCTTCAGTTTTTGTTGTGTCATTTTGCACTGTATAGAAATTTAAAATTTTTATCTCTTGATCAAGCTTTTCTAATCCGTGAATATGATCTTCATCTGGATGAGTTGAGATAAAACGTGTGATTTCTTTATCTTTTGATTGATCCTTAATTTCTTTGAGAATGGAATCACTATTTTTTTCGTCTAAAAAGCAATCTATTATAGTAAAATTGGGCGTGTTATGCTTAATATAAAACATATCTCAATCTCCTACTGAAAATGATTTCACAATGCTCATGATAATACTTAAGAAGTAAATATTTTTATTGATAGTAACTCATTCCCTTTGAAATTCAAGGATAGATGTATATAAATATATAGATTTAATTCTTATCTTTTCACTATGTATAAACAAAATGAAATCAGGCTAGAAATTAGCTCATTCATAAATGATGTAAAAAAGACTGTTAGTTACATTGTCCAAAATAAATTTAAAGATTCTGTTTTGCAGAAAAAAATTGATTTAATTAAACATGATGCGGATCAACTTATGGGGATTTTTGATAAATGAAAGTATCAGCTAGCTGATGCCGATAAATTGAGAACATTAGAACAGCAATTTAAAATAATAAAACCTTTGTTACTGATCTATTCTACTTTTGTTGTTGTTAATAATACAAAAAAATCGAAAGAATGTATACAAAATTTCATAAAGAATAGGGATAAATTATTTATAAATCCCATGGAAATCATACCTAAAACTAAAAAATCTAAAATTAAACAGAATAAGGTTAGAATTCATGAAACTTGATCTGAATTATGAAATGATCTTGATATAGAAAGGGAAGAAATATTTGGTCAGTTTTGCGATATTATTTCTGATCTTCTCTTATTTTTGAAAGGCGATTTGAAAGACAAAATTGTCTTTTGACCGATAACGATTATAGAATGAGAATCTATTTCTTTTGGAGATTGAAAGTTCGTGATTAGAGATGAAAGCAGTTATGAAAAGATGAGAAAAGAATATGTGACTCGAAAATTTGAAAAAAAGAAAGAAAAACAGGGGAAGATTAGTCATGATACTAAAGATAAATATCTTAAAAAGTATATTAAAGATAACCTTCCAACACAGTTTAATACATGTATTAAAATGTTATATGCACACTCAAAATGTCATAATAATCATAATAATTTTAATCGAAGGAATCTCATTTCTTTTTATAATAATTTTGCTAAGCAATTTGATTTTGGGCACATTAGGTTTTCTTCTCTTATTAAAAAAAGAACTTTTGATGTATATATGTCGTACACGAGGAATGTGATTGAATGGTTGGATATGAAAGGAATAGTTATAAATATTTAATTATCCATTTTTTGAAAAAAATATTTTATATAGATTTATGCCAGGTTAAGGTTAATTATTTTATCTTTAATTCTAAAAACATAGTTAGTGATTCTCTTTACTAAATATTTTTTTAAAAAATTAACTATTCCTTAACTTTGAAAAAGTTATGAGTAAGCCTATGAATATATGGTGCAAAAAATATATGTACGTACAAATATGCACATTTTATATTCCTATTTTTCATTACAATGGAAACGAAGCAATTCATTTTAGACCTCTCGAAAGACAAGGTCGAAGTTTTAGATCTCTATTGTTCAAAAAACAATATATCTAGGACTGATTTATTCAGAAGATTTGTTGATGACCGGATTAAAGGGAACAAACAGGAGGTCATTAAGAATGCTAAGAGTATTACTTCATATGTAAAAAAATATGAAAATACTCCAATGTTCAAAGAAACAAATTATTCATTTTTTGAAAATGAAAACAAAATTAAAAAGCCATTAGAGGTAAAAGAAAGAGAAGTATTAAAGGAAATTGCCAATTCATTGGCTCGTTGAGGTTTGTCAGATGAAGCAGTATTGTTGTTGGACATCTCTCATTGGCAAAGATTTTTGGAGAAAAACCCAGAAGATCAGAAAAATTTTGAAGAATATGTCGATTGGAAATATACAAATCCAGATTTGGCAACTTATTAGACAAATAATTCACTACCTTTTAATTTAAAAAGTTATTAGGTAGTGATTATCTTTTATCTTTTTATCAATATCAAAATGATAGATAGTAATAATTTTCCTGATACCCAAAAAACATACTTTGAATCAAGAAAAATCTCTATAGGAAGTGTCGCATGTCTTATAGACTCATGATCCCTCAAACTAAAAGAGGAATCTTTTCATCTTGCCATGAAAGACCATAGTGGCAATATTGTTGGTTGGCAAGAAAGAGTTTTTACTCCCTTGGAATATACAGGGAAAGAGTTGTTGTCCAAGTCAATCGCAGGTTCGAAGTCAGGATTGTTTTTTCAAGATATAGATTGTATTAAGCCTGTCCTTATCGTTGAATGAGAGTTAAATTATCTTGCAGTAATGCATATCGGAAACGTTGTTTGAATTTCAAATCTTGACCAATTAAGAGGGCTTGTCGAAGGGCTTAAAAGAAAAAGAGTCACTGAAATTATGTTTTTGCTTGATAATGATTGTCAGTCAGAAGTAGCACTTAATAAACTTCTGAATATGGACGATTGCTTCGATATTATGTATGATTGTAAAGAATTGATATGACCTCATAAAGATATTGTTTCTTATCTAGTTGCAGGTAATGAAATCACAATAGATAGTCTTAGGGAAAACAGGAATTCTTTTGAGGATATACAACAGTTTTCAAAGATGTTCACTTTGGATAAGGGGAAGATAAACCACAATGAATTTGCCAAACATATTGCTAGAAAATTTAATATCGTGAGTACTCAAGAAAATCTGTTTATATATGACCATGGAGACAAAAAGGGGATATGGCAAACCTTAGACAGGCAGTATGTCGAAAAACTTATATTGAAGCAGTTAGAAGTTTTTTTGTCCTATGCGGTAACTCATTTTAGGACACACGATTTGAGCGATACTATGAAATTTTTGGTAGCAAATGCCAATACTGAAGAGATAAAATATTGATTGCTTACGCAGAATGAAAGAGAGATTAATTTATCAGATGGAATATTGGAAATCAAAACAATGGCAATTAGACCGTATACAAAAGAAGATTATAAGTTTCAGAAATTGCCATATTCAAAAGATGTGTTTCCCGCTTATTCAGAACCCAAAAAGTTTTTGCATTTTTTGGATGAGATTTTGGAATGAGCAAAACAAAAGGAAGAAGTTAAGGCTTTTTTGCAGGAATTTATTGGCTGGTTGTTTGTGTCTAGTACTAGGTTGGAGAAAGCTTTGCTCCTGTGGTGAGGTTGAAGTAATGGGAAAGGTGTACTTTTGTCGGTAATAAAAAATGTTCTATGAACTGAGAATTGTTCTAGTATTGGGCTTCACGAAATTAATGAAGATCAGTATCTCTATAATCTTATTGGGAAGCTTGCAAATATAGATTCTGATATGCAACAAAATGTTCAATTAGACTCTTGAATCATAAAGAAATTGGTTAGTGGCGAGGCGGTATCGGCTAAGAAAATGTATAGAAACCCTATAGAATTTGTCCCATATTGTAGAATTTTAATTGCGACGAATGAATTGCCATATCTGAAAACTATTGATAATTCCATAAGGAGGAGATTCGTTTTCTTGAATTTAAAACAAAGCTTTTATGGTAAAGAAGACCCTGATTTGATTAATAAAATATTGTCTGAAAAAGATAATATTTTCGTGTGGGCTATCGAATGACTTAAAAGACTTTTGGAAAGAGGTAATTTTATTGTTCCGAAAGAATTGGATGAGGAGTTGGAAAATTTTATCAAAGAGAATGATACGATTGAGCTGTTCTTTGATGATGGATCTGTTGTAAAAGATAAGAAAGGGAAAATTTACAATAAGGAATTATATCTTTGATATAAGATGTTTTGTAATGAGTGTTGATATAAAACTTTGAGTCAAAGAAATTTTAATAAGAGGTTGAGAGACAAGGGATTTGAAGATTTTAAAGATGGACTGGGTAGAGGATTCCTTGGATTGAGTTAACTTTGATTGATGACAAAAGGACAGACTGACAAATGTAGACAGACTTTTATTTTTTATTTATTCATGGTATCGGTAGAGGAAGCTAGAGATATTTTATGATTATCATGACAAGATTTATCTGATGAAGAGATTCAGAGAATTATTAAGCTTTTTCAGTTGTTCGCTAATGTGTCTATTTCACAACACATTGCGGAGAAAAGAAGGACAAGAAAAGATAGTTCTCAATTAATTAAATCATCATAAAATCATGTATTTTTCTTGTTATTTTCTCTTGCTTCTACCGAACTTTTCATTATATAAATATATACATAAATTCCTGCTTCATAACTTGCTTTGTACTTATTTAATATCTTAAATATCAAAAATGGCACGCTATAGAAAAGACAACCCCTTGATGAAGTTCGATCTTTCTACTGAAAAGGTCGTTACTATGTCTGTAGAATCTGAGAAAAAGCAAATACCATTAGCTATTGCTTATGCGAGGATTAGTTCTGATAAACAAAAAAATGAATGATCTGGTATCCAAGGGCAGGTCCAATCTTGTAAAGATCGATGTAAAAACAATTGAGATATCAAGATTGTAAAATTCTTCGAGGATGAGGCAGTGAGTTGAACGGTGCTTGATCGTGAAGGATTGATGAATGCGATTAAATTTTTGGAGAAAGAAAATAAACAATATACCAAGATAACTCATTTTCTTTGCTCAGAAGTCAGTCGTATAGCTCGCCCTGAGGAAGTATCTGAAGGAGCCGCTTTGTTATCTAGGATAGAATCAACAGGTGTAAAGATAATAACAACCCTTGAGCATAGAGACACAAGTACAGATGAAGGAAAGCTCATGGATGATATCAAGCTTTCTATTGCTAGATATGAAAGAAAAAAGATTATGAAAAGGGCAAAAAATGGCATGGTTTCTATTGCTTTGCAATGAGGCTGGCCGTTTGGTTTCGTTCCTCCAGGATATAAAAAGATAGGAACTTGAAAAAATTCGGTCATTGAAGTAGACGATTTCAAGGCCAATATTCTTTCTAGATGATTGGAAATGTATGCTAATAATATTCTTATTTCCAAGATTGATTTGTTAAACTTTTTTAAGTGAGAGGGATTGACCACAAATAACCAATCGTTTAAAGGGAAATTATGGATTTCGTTTATTGAAAAGACTTTTGCTCTGCATAGGTTGTTTTTCTACGCTGGATATGTGATGTATCCTGATCGATGAATTAATGAGCCTATTCAAGGTAAATGGAAGGGTATTATTTCTTTGGATGTAGTGTATAAAATCATCGGTAAACTTCAAAAGGATTGAATCTTAAAAAAAACGCCTCGTACTACTGACATGAGTGATGAATTCCCTATGCGTTGATTTCTTACTTGTCCAAGCTGTGGTAGATCCATAACTTCTCGATATTCCAAATCATGAACTGGGAAACATTTCCCTTATTACGGCTGTACGAATAAATATTGTTCTCATAGAGAAAATATTCCTCAAAAACTTTTGGAATGAGAATTTGAAAAGCTTCTTGATACATGTAAACTTTCTGAAGAGTATCTGAATTTATTTGATCTTATTCTTAAAAGAGAGCGGGAAAACATTAAAAGATTGGATGTTTTGCAAGAGGATAAAAGAAAATTAGAAAAAGCCCAAATAGATCGTAGGTTAAAAGATATTGAAGACACAATGCTTAAAACAAAAATTCCCGCATTGTATGATAAGCTTGAGCATGAATGGGCTGAGCTTGAGGCTCAAAAGAAGGTCATTGAAGAAGATCTTAAAAATTCTTTGTTTGTGGAAGAAGAGCTTTTTGATTTGTCTAATAAGCTTAGATGAATGGCTACCAATCCTATGGCTTTCTGGAAATTGGGGAATGCGGAAATTAGACAGTTATTGATTGGAGTTCGGTTCGGGGGCGAATTGAAGTTTCAAAAAAAGTCAGGCTACCGAACTGGTGATTCCTGACTTCTTAAGCGTCTTTCAAAGATATTTTGAAACAATAATACCGTTCTTTACCCAGAGAGGGACTTGAACCCTCACGTCCTTGCGAACACCAGATTTTGAGTCTAGCATGTCTACCATTCCATCATCTGGGCATATTTACATGGATTTCAAGAAGTCTTTTCATTGTCAGCTCTTGAAATATTTTTCCCTTATCCTCGCCTCCGGTCTTGTTTCTAGTTCTTCTTTATATATTAGCTTAAACGGAGTGTAAGGTTTTGTTGTTTTCTCATAACCATTGTTATGTTCTTTTATTCTCTTTTCAAGATTATTTGTCATTCAAACATATATGTAATTTTTTATGTTGCTTCTTAGCGCATAGACTGTGAACATATCGAGAAGTCTTATTATATAAGATATTCCAGCATACCAGATTTTGAGCCTGCCTGCGGTAGGCAGGTCTAGTATGTCTACTATTCCATCATCTGGGCATATGTATTGTGGTGGGTGTTTTATGAAAAAAACATCAAAAATCAATTGATTTTTGGCCTAAATTTACTATCACTATTTTTGATGAATCTCCTTCCTTTGTAAGGACTGTTGCCTTTCATCTTTTTTATACGTGTAATCTAAAATAATTATGGATCTGAACAAGGTGATGATTATTGGTAGATCTACCAGTAATTTGCAAGTTAAGACTATCGAAAGTAGTGGTACTCCTGTTGTAAATTTTACCGTAGCGACAAACAGAAAATTTAAGAACAGAGATGGTAATGTATTGGAAGATGCAGAGTACCATAGATGTGTGTCTTATGGCAAAGGAGCAGAAGTGCTATGAAAGTATTTGACTAAGGGAAAAAGAATTTATATCGAAGGAAGATTGAGAACTAGAAAATGGGAAGACAGCGAAGGAAAAGAAAAATTTTCTACAGAAATCATTGTTGATAATTTCATCTTCTTGGATCAAAAAGGATCTAAGGATGAAGAAGAGGGCGAACTTGCGCCTATTATTACCGAAGATGAAGACGTCCCATTCTAAATAAAATAAAAATAATATATTATTCTGACACATATAGCGTATGTCTATGTTTTGCGTTATTTTTTGCACCTTTCTGTGCGTCTGATAATGTATGCATCTCAATATTGGTGTTTTTTAAATAGTTTATATTCATACATATGTCATTGAAGAAGAAATTACTGGAAATCGCATTTGATGTTTTTGATATGATATCTTTTCTTGTGTTTGTCTGAGGAATAGTTTTGTTTATCAGATTTTTTGTTGCCAATCCATATACTGTTGTAGGTGCGAGTATGTATCCTACTTTTGAAGAAAATGATTTTATTGTGGTTGATAAAATTACTCCAAGATTTTGAGAAATCAAAAGAGGGGATGTTATCGTTTTTGTTCCGCCTGGGAAGAGCATTCCTTATATCAAAAGAGTAGCTGGTTTGCCAGGAGAGGTTATCAAAATACAGCCAGACACTATTCTTGTCTGTAAAATAGAAAATGATGTCGAGAGCTGTGAATCCCTTGATCAATCCTATCTGCCAGAGTGAGTCAAAACTGAAGCAAGATGTGGTATTAGCGAATTCAAGATTACGAGTTGATTGTTTGTAATGGGAGATAATAGATGATTTTCTACCGACTCTCGCTGTTGTTTTGGTTTGGATTGTTATGATGGATCTAGTTATGAGGTTCCTTATCAAAATATTATCGGGAAGGTCTATATTAGATTTTTTCCAAAGTTTTGATTATTTTAGTTTCTAGATAGCGTATCTATGAAAATTTTTTCTAATTTTGATACCAGCATCAGACAAACTAAATTTCAGGAATATCAAGACCAATTTGGACCTGAGAATGTCATTGTGTTTTGAAGAAGTAAATTGTATTGGGCTATCAAGGTCTTTATTCCAATGTTTTTTCTCATTTCAATAACTATTGTCGGTTTGACATGACTTTATTCGTGGCTTGGGAGTGAATATATGTGATACTTTATTATTGCTTTTGTGCTGTTTGATTTGGTTTGGCTGTTTCCTATAGTGGGTAAATATATAGATTATAAGTTGGACTTTATTATTGTCACTCCAGATGTCCTGATTATGTATGATCAATGAGGCCTCTTTAGAAGAAACGTTATAAGTACTAACGAAAAAAGCATCAAAACTATTTCTGTGCAAAAATCTGGTCTGCTCTATAGCATATTTAACAATGGAGACATTGTTTTCTTGACTGAGTGAGATGCTGCAAATAATGGTGAAATCACCTTGCGTTGGGTTCCAAAGCCAGAAAAAAGAAGAAAAGAAATAGCAAGAATTATGAGCAAGGATTTTGAAGTAAAAATGCTTGATGCAAAGGCAACTGATGTTGTTGTTTAGGACTCTTTATTTTTATTTGTTATGCTCATGAAAGAAGAACCTACTCTTCATATTCCCTATGATATTTACGAATCCCCACAAGAAGTGGTTATCATTCTTCCCTTGTGAGGTGTAAAAAAAGATACCATCAAGCTTTCTATTAAAAATTATAGACTGATTATTTTTTGAAAGAGAACGAAACCTGTCGTCAAAGAAAATCTTCTTCCTTTGAAAGAGGAGTGTTATCGAGGGAATATAGAACAGGTTATTGATCTTCCTTCTCAGGTTTATTTTGACAAAATCCATAGTAAATTAACTCCTGACAATACTTTGCAAATTATCGTACCCAAGGCGCTTGTTCCTGAAAAAATTGAAGTAGAAGTGGAATATGATAAATAAGCCCGCTTATGCGGGCGTGACGAGTGACGCGGGACGCGTAACGAGGGATTGTAAATGCTCATTATTGTTTGAAATAGGTACTGAGAATAGTATATTCAAATATACTGAACCGCTTTGGAAATCTTTAACTTCTGCACTATGTTTGAAGTTCAAGTTTCCGCAGACGGCCAGTATAACTCTCGCATCCTAAAAAATTGCGCTTTGCTGATTTTTTAGGCGGTCGAGTTATGCTATTTTTTTATTATTTTTTTTGTGATGCTCAATAAAAATTACAGATATATCGGATTGGATTTTGAGACGACAGGATTGGATTTTTCCAAGGATGAGCCTATTCAGATCTGAATTGTAGAGCTTGATGTCCATGGAAAAATTATTAATGAATTTCAATCTCTCATCAAACCCTCCAAAAAAACAGATGAGCTCAAACATATTGTTTGATTTATTACGGGTTTCTCTATTGTTGATCTTGAACACGCACCGTCTGTTGCTGAAGTAGCGAGTCAGATTTCTTCTTTTTTTGGTGAAAATGTTGTTGTTGTATGACACAATGTGCAATTTGATTTGGATTTTTTGAAAAAATATTTTCCTGATTGTTTGTATGCTTTTGGCATCGACACTTTTCAGCTCGCTCAGACTTTTGTGCATTATGCACCTAGTTATGCTCTGGAAGTATTGATAGAACACCTTAAAACAAAAGATGCTGAGTTACTCCCTTGGTTGGAGAGTTATTGATTGATAGATGGACATCAAGACACATTCCACAATGCTTTGTATGATACCAAACATTCTTTGGCCTTGTATATGTACTGTATGAACATGCTTTTCAAGTTGTGTCAGGCCTATCCAAATCTCGTACAGTTTGTTCAGCAAGATGCCTCATTTCTTGCTAAAATATTCATCGCTCCTGTGGTGGAAATTTCTCCTTCTATCAAATTTCCTGTGCTTGAAAAGATTTCTCCTGCTGTGACTTCTGCAAGACCCCAATCTACTGATTTCAAGCTTTCAAGTCTCGAACATGCCAAAAAATATTATATAGGCAATATCTTTATTAAAGATTTTCTTCTAGGTCTTTTGTCTCAAAAACATCTTATTCTCTGCTTTTCCAATCTTCAAAAATTGGAAATCGCAAAAGAAATTTTGCATCAATTAGGCATGAAAAACATTGGTTTTATCAAAGAAGATCAGACTATCAATCCCAAAAGATTTGAGCAATTTCTCAATAAAAAAGTCTTTTCTCACGAAGAGGTTTTGTTTGTTATCAAATATCTTTCGCATTTGTATAGAGGGTATGGCACTTTGGATTTGAACAATAAATTTGACTATCAGATATATTCTTTTATCAAAGATACAAGAGAACAAGTAAAGTATCCTTTGATTCTCGCTACGCATGGCAGTCTCTTCTCTTTGTTGGACAATACATTGCATGCTTACAAGGACTATTCCGTCTGCTTCTTTGATGTAGAGCAACGGTATAAGAGCTACAATTTCTTTTTGTCTCGTCCGTGTGATTTGTATTATACGCTCAATTTCATAGAAACGCTTCTTTACAAAAATCTCTTGAAATCTCAATTGTGAATTGATGAATCTGACCCCGACGCTTCGGGGCGTCAAGTTGTGTCTAGCAAACTTCAGGATTTTTATCAGTTTTTTCAGATTCTTATCTGAGAACTTTCGATAGAAACCAAAAAATTGTTTACCAATACTCCTCAAACATTTCTTCCGCATGATCCAATCATGGGACATTCTGATTTTTATAGAACCAATCTTTCTCTCAATAAAATGAGTGAATACCTAGAATCCCTCAAAGATGAAGTCGAAGAATCTGACTTTATGGAACTGTCTCGTCAACTTGCTCATATGTTTCACGTGTTTGATTCTACCCTCACTATCAATAAGAAAATGTATGGTCAATCAGACTTCTATTTTGTCTATTCAGAGAATGCTCAGTTTACGGCTTGGTGAGAATTTGTAGATCTTTTCAAAACTATGTCTATTTACTTTTTCTCTGTCACCAATAAGCAGTGCGCTCCGTTGTCGATTAATGAAGAGAAAACCCTCATTCCTACTATTCATTTTGATGAAAAATTTGCCAAACTGACTGAATATTTGTCTACCTCATTTTTGGAGGATGGTTTGCCTCAAAAGTCAGT
>Ga0172379_10010380_pt1 | contig 11280 bp, 10 predicted proteins | sample GrowelOW334metaG_FD_119756 | JGI IMG/M metagenome (GOLD analysis project Ga0172379, IMG submission 119756) | Groundwater microbial communities from an aquifer near a municipal landfill in Southern Ontario, Canada - Groundwater well OW334 metaG | ecosystem: Environmental > Aquatic > Deep... | reverse complement strand
CAGGATCGACAGCCAATGGATCACCGTCGAGCCGCGTGGCCGCATGCTGGTCCGGGTGGTCGCCATGGTATTCGACCGTTACTTGCGCACCCAGCGCGAGCAAGTGCGTTATTCCAAAGTCATCTGAACCCCTGGGGAGCGGCAGTCTTGCTCCCCACATTTCACGCCATGCCAGAAACCGGCTATATCGCGGTATTCCTCGTCGGACTTCTCGGGGGCATGCATTGCGCTGCCATGTGCGGCGGCATCGTCAGCGCCTTGACCGCGCAGATTCCGTCCGGCCAGCCCGGACCAGGCCCACGGCCGGTCGTCTGGCCGCTGCACTTGGCGTATAACATCGGCCGCATCGGCAGCTACACCGCGGCCGGCGCGGCAATGGGAACCGTCGGCAGCATCGGGCTGCTGCTCGAAGGGATATTGCCGGTTCAGATGGCGCTGTATGTCGCCGCCAATCTGATGCTGGTGGCACTCGGCCTGTATCTCACCGGTTTCACGCGGAGCCTGGCCTTTGTCGAACGACTCGGGCAGAAACTGTGGACCCGGATACAGCCGCTGACGGCGCGTTTCCTGCCGGTGCACAGCGTCACCCAGGCATTGCCGTTGGGCATGCTGTGGGGCTGGTTGCCGTGCGGCATGGTGTATAGCGTGCTGACCACGGCGCTGGTGTCGGGCAGTGCCGCACGCGGTGCCGGCTTGATGCTGGCCTTCGGTCTCGGCACCCTGCCCAACCTGCTGCTCGCCGGCTTGCTGGTGAAGCGTCTGCGCGACGTGGTGCGGGCACGCATGGTACGCTTGGTGTCGGGACTGCTGGTGCTTGGTTTCGGGCTGTATGGCCTGGCCAACGCGACGACCTTGGGCGGCCGGTTGTGGCAGGGGATCGTCTGTCATGTGTAGAATCAATCCATGAACGCCTCTCCGCCTCACGATACGCTGGACCTACAGATCGAAGGCATGACCTGCTCGGCCTGCGCGGCGCGCATCGAGAGGCAATTGAACAAGCTTCCGGGCGTGGAGGCGGCTGTCAATTTTGCTGCCGAGAAGGCTTATGTGCGGTTCACGCCAGGACAGAGCGATGCCGCGCAGCTCATCGCCACGATCGAGCGAACCGGTTTCCACGCGCATTTGTCCAGTGACGTTTCACCAACCGAGGAGCGCCAGCGCAAGCAGGCTGCTTACCACGCCGAATTGCGGCGCTTCTGGATTGCCGCGGCACTGACTTTGCCGCTGGTGGCGCAAATGGCCTGGATGTTCGGCAGCGCCGGCGGCGGTCATGCGGATGTGTTGCCGCGCTGGCTGCAACTCATGCTGGCGACCCCCGTCCAGTTTTGGATAGGCTGGCGTTTCTATACCGGCGCCTGGAATGCGCTGCGCGGCGGCGGCGGCAACATGGATGTGCTGGTGGCGCTCGGCACCAGCATGGCTTACCTCTACAGCGTCGTCGTCACCTTAGCGGCATTGCAGCACCAGCATGTCTACTTCGAGGCATCGGCGACCGTCATCACCCTGGTGCTGCTCGGCAAGATCCTCGAAGCGCGGGCCAAGGCGCGCACCTCGGCCGCACTGGAAAGCCTGATCCGCCTGCAACCCCAGACAGCGCGTATCGAGCGCGACGGGCAACTGGTGGAGGTGGATGTCAAGACCATGATTCCGGGCGACACCTTCATCGTGCGTCCGGGCGAGAGCGTGCCGGTGGATGGCGAAGTGCTGGAAGGCGTCTCCGCCCTCAATGAAGCCATGTTGACCGGTGAGAGCCTGCCCGTTGCCAAGCAACCCGGCGACAGACTGTTCGCCGCCACGGTGAATGGCGAGGCGCTGTTGCGTTGCCGCGCCACCGGTGTCGGCAGCCATACCTTGCTGGCCGGGATCATCCGCATGGTCGAACAGGCGCAGGGCTCCAAGGCACCAGTGCAGCGACTGGCCGACAAGATCGCGGCGGTCTTCGTTCCGGTGGTGAGCGCCATTGCCCTGCTGACCTTTGTGGCGTGGTGGGGCCTGGCGGGCGATTTTACCCAGGCCATGGTCAATGCGGTTGCGGTGCTGGTTATCGCCTGTCCTTGCGCCTTGGGCCTGGCGACGCCGACGGCGATCATGGTCGGCACCGGACAAGGCGCCAAGGCCGGCATCCTGGTCAAGGACGCGGAGGCACTGGAACTGGCTGAGAAGATTTCCCTGATGGCGGTGGACAAGACGGGCACCCTGACCGAGGGCAAGCCCGTAGTAACTGACCTGGTGCCCACTGACGGCGTCTCCGTCGAAGAGTTGCTACAGATCGCCGCCGCCCTCGAACAAGGCGCCTCGCACCCGCTGGCCGCGGCGATCCTGACCCGTGCCGGCGAATTCGCTATCGTCGCGCCCGCGCCCGCGAACTTACGGGCCGTGCCGGGCAGGGGGCTGCGTGGCGATGTAGGGGGCATTGCCTGCCTGCTGGGATCGCCCGCCTTTCTTCAGGAGCAGGGCCTTTCGCTCGATGCCGCGGCGCTGGTGCCGTTGCGGCAGGCCGGCAAGAGTATCGTCGCCGTGGCCCGCGGCAGCCAGGTTCTCGGCATCATCGCGGTCTCCGACCGATTGCGTTCCTCGTCGCGCCAGGCAGTAGCCCGTTTGAGTCAGATGGGCGTCGAAGTGGTGATGCTGACCGGTGACAATGGCCAGACCGCGGCGGCAATCGCCGGCGAGGCGGGCATCGTCCGCTACCGGTCGGAAGTGTTGCCGGGCGACAAGGCGCAAGCGATCGCCGCTCTCAAGGCCGAAGCGAAGTCGGCGGGCACAACGGGCAGGCGCGTCGGCATGGCCGGCGACGGCATCAACGACGCGCCGGCATTGGCGGCAGCCGATGTCGGCTTCGCCATGGGCGCCGGATCCGACGTAGCGATGGAAACCGCCGGGGTGACCTTGATGCGCAATGACCTGAACAGCGTCGCCGACGCCATCGAGCTGTCGCGTGCAACCCTGGCGAAGATACGCCAGAACCTGTTCTTCGCTTTCATCTACAACGTGCTCGGCATACCGCTGGCGGCGCTGGGCATGCTGAACCCGGTGATTGCAGGCGCCGCGATGGCGCTGAGTTCGGTGTCGGTGGTCAGCAACTCGCTGCTGCTGAGACGCTGGCAGCCCAAGCATCGCGAATAGCTTTAAGGAGAAGACAATGGAATCGACAATCGTCAAGGTCGGCGGCATGAGCTGCCAGGGTTGCGTGAAAAGCGTCACCAAGGTGTTGTTGGAGCTTCCGGGCGTCGGCAAAGCGGAGGTGTCCCTGGAGCGTGGCGAAGCAGCAATCGACTACGACGCGGGCAAAGTCGGCCGCGATGTGATCAAACAAGCTATCGACGATGCAGGCTTCGAAGCGTCCTGAATATCGCTCAAACTATCCCGAGAGAACTTCCATGGCCCATCTATTTGAACCCTTGCAACTGCGTAAACTCGTCTTGCCGAATCGCATCGGAATCCCACCGATGTGCCAGTATTCGGCGCTGGACGGCGTGGCCCAGGATTGGCATTTCATTCACTACGGCAGTCGCGCGGTGGGCGGTGCCGGGCTGATCGTCGTTGAGGCGACTGCAGTAAGCGCCGAAGGACGCATCAGTCCGGGCGATATGGGTTTGTGGCAGGATCAGCAGATCGAGCCGCTCGCCCGCATTGTTGCCCAGATGTCCAAACAGGGTACGGTGCCGTGCATTCAACTTGCCCATGCCGGGCGCAAGGCTAGCGTCGGGCTGGGCTGGCAGGCGCAGCGCACGCTGACGCAGGACGAGCACGGCTGGCCGACGCTGGCGCCGTCGGCCGTGGCGTTCTCGGACGATTACGCGATTCCGCAGGAACTGCATTCAGACGCCATTCGCGCCCTGGTGGCGAAATTTGCCGACGCGGCGCGACGCGCGCGCTCAGCGGGTTTCCAGGTCGCGGAGATACACGCCGCCCACGGCTATCTGCTGCACGAGTTTCTCTCGCCTCTTTCGAACCGGCGCAAGGACGCCTACGGCGGCAGCTTCGAGAACCGAATCCGCATCGTCGTCGAAGTCGCGAGTGCCGTCCGCGCCGTCTGGCCTGACGATTTGCCGCTGCTGCTGCGGCTTTCCGCCACCGATTGGCTGGACGGCGGCTGGTGTATCGAAGAGAGCGTGGAATTGTCGCGGAAACTCAAGGAATGCGGGGTCGATCTGGTCGACGTGTCATCCGGCGGCAACGCGCCGGCGGCGCGGATTCCGGCTGGTCCGGGCTTCCAGAGCGAGTTCGCGGCGCGGATTCGCCGCGAAGCCGGCATCGCCACCGCCGCGGTCGGCATGATTACTTCTCCCGCCCAGGCGGATCACGTGATACGCAGCGGCCAGGCCGACCTGGTATTGGTGGGGCGCGAAGTGCTGCGCGATCCTTACTGGCCGTTGCATGCAGCGCAGACTTTGGGCCACAACGTGGCCTGGCCTAACCAATACCTGCGCGCGGCGCCGTCCGGCGCGGTCGGCAGATGACTGGGGTGGCAGCTTAGCCTATCGTATAAGCCGCCACCGCGGCCGCGATCAGTTCATCGCTGTCGTTGCGCAGTTCGGAGCGCACCACGGCGACCCGGTTGCCGGAACGCATGATCTCCGCCTTGGCGACGAACCACTCGCCGACGCCGGGTCGGAGATAGTCCACGCGCAGATCGATGGTGCCGATGCGGCTGAAGCGACCGATCTGGGCTTCCAGCGGTTCGCCGTGGGCGATATGCTTTTCGATCACGCTGAGCATCGCGCCCAGCCCGCAGGCGACGTCGAGCACCGCCGAAATTACGCCGCCATGGAGTATTCCGCGCATGAAGTTGCCGACCAGATCGGAGCGCATGTCGATGCGTATCACCGGCGCCGCCGGGTCCATCGAGACGATCTTCATCGCCAGCGCCTTGTTGAACGGCACCCGTTCCTCGAACACATCGCGCAAGGCCGCCACCAGTCGCGGGTCGTCGATCTTCAGCGGCTTCCTGCTATCAGGCATGCGTGTGGACAACCCGTCCGGTCAGCCGTGCGTTTAGCCGCGAGCCTAGAGTTGCTTCAGCATGGTCTCGGCATCCGAGACTTCAAACTTGCCCGGTCCCTCGACATTCAATTGTTTGACGATGCCGTTGTCGACCAGCATCGAGAAACGGTTCATGCGCAATCCCATGCCGCGCGCGGTGAGATCCAGTTCGACCCCAAGCTTCTTGGTGTAGTCGGCGCTGCCATCGGCCATCATGCGCACCTTGCCGATGGCCTTCTGGTCGCGGCCCCAGGCATCCATGACGAAAGCATCATTGACGGCGATGCACCAGATTTCATCCACGCCTTTGGCCTTGAGCTTGTCGTAGTTGGCGACATAGCCGGGCACATGCTTGGCCGAGCAAGTCGGCGTAAACGCGCCGGGCAGGCCGAAGACGGCGATCTTCTTGCCTTTGACCAGGTCGGCAACCTGGAAAACATTTGGGCCCAGGGTGCAGCCGGCGGTTTCGGTTTCGATGAATTCGGTGAGTATTCCGTCGGGCAGTTGGTCACCAATCTTGATCATGTTGCGACTCCTTGAGGGTTGAAGGATAACAAACGGCAGTATCTTCGGCGGTTCGACCGGCTGTCAAGCAACTTTTCCACCACCCGCATTGTTGAATGCGGCTCCCAGCGCGGCGATCATGTAAGCGTGGTCCAGCACGCCGGCGCTTTCCCGGATGCTGTGCATGGCCCACATCGGCGAACCGACGTCGACACTGGCGATGCCCAGGCGGGAAGCGACGATGGGACCGATGGTGCTGCCGCAGCCGAGGTCGCTGCGGTGGGCATACTGCTGGCAGGGAACGCCGGCGTTGTCGCAGAAGGCCATGAATCTTGCGGCGCTCTCGGCGCCCGTGGTGTAGCGTTGGTTGACGTTGCTCTTGATGACAGGACCGGCATTCATCATCACCTTGTGATCCGGTTCATAGGCAGCGGGAAAGTTGGGATTGTAAGCATGCGCCATGTCCGCGCTGATGAAGAAACTCCTGGCGAGCGCGCAGCGGCGCGCCTCGTCGTCCAGTCCGGTGTTGGCGGCAATTCGCTCGATCACGTCCGAAACGAAGCTCCCGCCCGCGCCGGCGGCGCTGCCGCTGCCCACTTCCTCGTGATCGAAGAACGCGCACAGGCAGGTTGCCGCGGGACTCGAGGTCGCCAGCAAGGCCGTCAATGCGGCGTGGCAGGAGGCGAGGTTGTCCAGTTGGCTGTCGGCAATGAATTCCTCTTGTGCGCCCCAGAACGTTCCCCGCTGGGTGTCGTAGATGTTCAAGTCCCATGTCAGGATGTCGCTTGCGTCGACCTGGAGTTGATCGGCGATGCGACGATTGAATTGGCCCACGGCTTGTTCCTGCTCGCGGGCGATGCCGAAGATCAGGGGCAACTCGGTTTGCTTGTTGAACTTGAGGCCATTCTCGTTGACCTCGCGATTCATGTGGATGGCGAGATTGGGCAAACGCAGGAGCGGTGCATCGAAACGCAGCAAGCGCGTCTCGAATCCACTGGGAGTCCGCACATTCACGCGTCCCGCCAGGCTCAAGTCGCGATCGGCGAATGTCGCCAGGATGGGGCCGCCGTATACTTCGACGCCGACCCGGACGATGCCCTCGCAGCCGTGCGGCGCCTTCGGTTTCAGGCGCAGCCCCGGCGAATCGGTATGTGCCCCGACCATCCTCAAGCCGGTTTCCATCAGGGAAATCCCGCCCAGGATAAAGGCGATGATGGACGACCCGCCCCGCACCACGAAATATCGTCCCCCTGGGACCAGTCGCCAGCGTTCGGTCTCGATCAGACGAGAAAATCCCTGGGCCAGCAGTCTTTGCTCGGCGGTGTGAACCGCATGCCAGGGACTGGGGCTGGCATCGATGTAGTCAAGGAGATCCTGGGCCTGCGCCAGAGATGCTGTCGGGATGATCATGGCGAGTGGTCAGTATGGTGTTTTGACGAATGCGCAAGGATAGCCGATCACGGGTGTCGAGTCATTACGCGCGATGGCGATGATGATCCGCATCGGTCGGCGAAATGGGTGTGCGCCTTACATGCTGTTACATATCGGCGCTTTGCCGGCGGAGCCTTACATGTTGAAATCGAACAATTGATCTTTCCATTTGACTGTCATGATTTCGTCCAGTAAGAATTCCGTGCCTCAGGCACTGAGCGGGAGACGTATCGGCGCAGCCACGCTGGCGCTGGCGTTTCTCGCCGGCTGTTCCGCGTCGCCGCCGCAAAGACCGGATGAAACCAAGGTCAAGCAGTTTGCCGGGCTGGGCTATCAATCCGACGATCATTTCGGCATCGCCACGACCTATGCCAATTGGATTGCAGGCTATCTCGATTTCGACGTTTCCCTGACCGTCCCGGTGAAGCCGGGAATCTTCCCCTTGGTGATTTACCTGCCCGCCCTGGGTGAAACGCGTTCCGCTGGCGAGGCCTGGCGCACCGCCTGGGCCCAGAGCGGTTATGCGGTCCTGAGCATTCAGCCTCTGCTGGACGACGCCAGGGTCTGGTCCTCGGCCAAGGCGAGGAGCGGCGATTTCGCCTTGCTCGCCCGGGAACGATACTCTGCCAGGGTGATGGCCGGCCGGATCGAGGCGCTGCAATCGGCGTTGAGCGAATTGGCTCGACGTCACGCCGGCGGCGAAGCGCCGCTGGACAAAATCGACCTGTCCCAGGTGGCGATTGCCGGTTACGACATGGGTGCTTACACGGCCATGGCCGTTGCCGGAGAAAGCATCCGCGGTGTGCCCCGCCCGGTGTTGCCGTTCCCGATCAAGGCGGTCATCGCCTTGAGCCCCTATTCGGACTTTTCCGGTGCGCCTTTCGACGAGCGTTACGCCGGCATACGCGGCCCGGTGCTTTCCGTTACCAGCGACGACGATACCGATGCACTCGGCCTGGTGACGTCTCCGTCGATACGCAAGGCACCCTTCGAGACCATGCCCGGCGGGAACAAGTACTTGCTGACGCTGTCCGGCATCCCGCACGCAGGCATGAGTGGAGGCGGACCGAAGTCCGACACCGGCCAGGCCGGCACTTCCCCCGGCCAATCCGAATCCGGGCTCAATCCAGGTGCCGGAGATCGCGCCCCGGACCGCGGGAGCCGCGGCGGACACCGCAAATCGGGAGCGAGCGGAAGCGCTGCGGTCGATGCTGGCCGGAGCGGAGGCGCAAGGCCCGCCACCTTCAGGGATGCCGGCCTGTCACCGACCTCCCTGGCCATCGGCGAGGCGGCCATCCAGGGCGTCTCGACCGCGTTCCTGGATGCTTACGTGAAAGAGGATGTCATTGCCCGGGAGTGGCTGGACAGGAACGCATCCCGCTGGTTGCGCGACAGAGGGGAAATCAAGCGCAAGTAGTACCGAACGGTAGTCAAACCGCGGGGGCTACCCTCCCTTCCCTTGTGACCAAAGGAAACGCCCCGAAGGAAGTGGCCTTGGGCCATCCCTTTGGAAAATGGGTCGGAGAGAACCCAAGTCGGGTTCGTATGATTGCCCTGAGATACCGCCTAGCCGACGGACTTTTTGACCACGATGATCTACACTCCCGACCTTGATCGGGACGGGTGCAATGCGACCCGCCCGCCGAGCCATCCATGAGCGATCTGTTTATCAGCGATACCCCCGATGCCGCCGCCAAGGCCAATGCGCCCCTGGCCGAGCGCTTGCGGCCGCGCAGCCTGGACGATGTGATCGGCCAGTCGCATTTGATCGGACCCGGCAAGCCGTTGCGCCTGGCTTTCGAATCGCGCACGCCGCATTCGATGATCCTGTGGGGCCCGCCGGGCGTGGGCAAGACCACCCTGGCGCGACTCATGGCGGACGCCTTCGAGGCCGATTTCATGGCCCTGTCTGCGGTTCTTTCCGGGGTGAAAGACATCCGCGCCGCGGTGGAGCGGGCGGAACTCGCGCTGTCGCAGTCGGGGCGCCGAACCATACTCTTTGTGGATGAGGTGCATCGCTTCAACAAGGCGCAGCAGGACGCCTTCCTGCCTTTTGTGGAGAGCGGCACGCTGACTTTCATCGGGGCCACCACCGAAAATCCGTCCTTCGAAGTGAATTCGGCCTTGCTGTCGCGTGCTGCGGTGTATGTCTTGAAGAGCCTGTCGGCGGAGGAACTGGCGCAGCTATTCGAGCGTGCCGTGGCGGCGGCGCTGCCCGGCCTGGCCTTCGCGGCGGATGCCCGCGATCGCCTGATCGGCCATGCCGACGGCGATGCCCGGCGTCTGCTCAACGTCCTGGAGCAGTTGCGCACGGCGGCATCGACAGCCGGTGCCACGTTTATCGACAACGCCTTCCTCGACGCGGCGCTGGCCACCGACCTGCGCCGCTTCGACAAGGGCGGCGACACCTTCTACGACCAGATCTCGGCGTTGCACAAGTCGGTGCGCGGCTCCGATCCGGATGCCGCGCTCTACTGGCTGGTGCGCATGCTCGACGGCGGCGCTGATCCGCTGTATATGGGCCGCCGCATCATCCGCATGGCCACCGAGGACATCGGCCTGGCCGACCCACGCGCGCTGGAGATCGCGCTGAACGCCTGCGCCGTGTATGAACGCCTGGGCTCGCCGGAAGGCGAGCTGGCGCTGGCGGAGGCGGCGCTGTACATGGCTGTCGCGCCAAAATCGAATGCCACCTATGTCGCGTATAATGCCGCCCGCGCCTTCGTCGCCAAGGATGGAACGCGGCCGGTGCCGGAGCAGCTGCGCAACGCACCGACCCGACTGATGAAGGATCTGGGCTTCGGTCGCGAATACCGATACGCCCACGACGAGCCGGAAGCCTATGCCGCCGGCGAGAATTATCTTCCCGATGGCATCACGGCGCCGGGCTGGTACAAACCGACGCCGCGCGGTCTGGAAGCGAAAATTTCCGACAAGCTGGCGCACCTGCGCGAACTCGACCGCCAGGCCAGGAAGAACCGCTAGGACACGATAGGAATAACTCATGCTGGACATCCAATTGCTGCGCAACGATCTCGATGCTGTCGCCAAACGCCTCGCCACACGCGGCGTGACGCTGGACACGGCAAGCTTCCAGGCACTGGAGAACGAACGCAAGCAGGTGCAGACGCGCACCCAGGAGCTGCAGGCCAAGCGCAATAGCCTGTCCAAGCAGATCGGCATGCTCAAGGCCAAGGGACAGGATGTCGCCGCGGTGATGGCGGAGGTCGCCGGCCTCGGCGAACAACTCAAAGCCGATGAGGACCAGCTTGCCGCATTGCTGGAGCGTTTCAACGAGTTCCTTGCCGTCATACCCAACTTGCCGCATGAGAGCGTGCCCGTCGGCAGCGATGAGACCGGCAATGTCGAGGTGCTGCGCTGGGGCGCGCCGCGCAGCTTTGATTTCGCGGTGAAGGATCACGTCGACATCGGCAACGCTCTCGGCGGTATCGACTTCGAGACCGCCACCAAGATCTCCGGCAGCCGCTTTTCGCTGATGAAGGGCGCCGTCGCCCGCCTGCACCGCGCGCTGGCTCAGTTCATGCTCGATACGCACAGTGGCGAGCACGGCTACACCGAGGTGTACGCGCCCTACCTCGTCAATGCCGAGAGCCTCTTCGGCACGGGTCAGTTGCCGAAGTTCGAAGAGGACCTGTTCAAGGTTCACTTCGGAGGCCCGGTCGATCAATCCGCTCATCCGGCGTCAGGCGGAAAACCTTTTTACCTGATCCCGACTGCCGAAGTCCCGGTCACCAACATCGTCCGCGGCGAAATCCTGGCGGCGGCTTCCCTGCCGTTGAAATTTGTCTGTCACACACCTTGCTTCCGCTCCGAGGCGGGGTCCTACGGCCGCGACACGCGCGGCATGATCCGCCAGCATCAGTTCGACAAGGTCGAGCTGGTACAGATCGTCCATCCGGACGCATCCTGGGAGGCGCTGGAACAGCTCGCCGGCCATGCCGAGGCGATTCTGCAAAAACTCGAGCTGCCCTATCGCAAGATGGCGTTGTGCAGCGGCGACATGGGCTTCGGCGCGGCCAAGACCTACGACTTGGAAGTCTGGTTGCCGGCGCAGAACACCTATCGTGAGATTTCGTCCTGCTCAAACTACGAGGCATTCCAGGCGCGGCGCATGCAGGCCCGCTACCGCAACGAAAAGAACAAGCCGGAACTGGTGCATACCCTGAATGGTTCCGGCCTGGCGGTTGGCCGCACCCTCGTCGCCATCCTCGAGAACTATCAGCACGCCGACGGCAGCGTCGGCGTGCCGGCCCTGCTACGTCCCTATATGGGTGGGCTGGAATGCGTCAGGCCGGATCTAGGGTAGCTCGGGCGGGCTGAATTCCCGGAAATCGAGCT
>Ga0172379_10010379_pt1 | contig 11280 bp, 21 predicted proteins | sample GrowelOW334metaG_FD_119756 | JGI IMG/M metagenome (GOLD analysis project Ga0172379, IMG submission 119756) | Groundwater microbial communities from an aquifer near a municipal landfill in Southern Ontario, Canada - Groundwater well OW334 metaG | ecosystem: Environmental > Aquatic > Deep... | reverse complement strand
CGGCCAGCGCGGCGGCGAGGCCGCAGGCGCAGGTCTTGTCGATGAACGATTCATCCGCGCTCAGCCTGCCCTCGCTCATGCCCTTGAGGCAGTCCTGCGTGTGGTGCAGCCCCTTGCGGATGACCGCCAGGGTCTCCGCGCTTGGCCGGGCCAGAATGTCGCGAAGGGTTTGTGCGCTCATGACCACGGGGCACGCGAGGCTCTCGGGCCGGTCGTTCTGCCCTAGCCAGTGCCACACGCCTTCGACGTCGGTCTTCACCATGGATAGCTGGTTCCGAAGAAGGATGACCTTCTCCAGCGCCTGGGTCAGCTCCTTGGCCATGTCCTCGCGCTTGCGCACGGCCGTGTCGCGCTCCTGCGTCAGGGACCCGAACGCGGCCAACTTCGCCTCGGCGCCCTGAAGCTGCTTCTCGTCATCGGTAGCCTTGACCAAATCGAGCCGGTACGATTCGGCCCTGGCGTCCGCCGACGCGATGCGGCCCTCGGCGTCGTACGCCCGGCGCTCCATGGCCGAGCGCTCGGCAGCTTCCCGCTGAAGGGCCATTCGGAGGCCCCCGTTCTGCTCGCGGACGGTGTCACGCTCAGCCCGAAGGGCGGCAACCTCCTTGTGGCCCGCGCTGCCGTTCAGCGCGGCCTGGAGCACGTCGCGCCGGCCCTCGGACGCAGCCAGCCGGTCCTGGAGCACCTTGGTCTCGTCGAGCAGGTAGTCGCGGCTGGCCTTCATCTCGTCGAGCGCCCGGGGGTCGTCCCGGAGCGCGGCGAGCTTCTCGGTGAGCGCGGCCTGGGCCCTCTGCATAGCCACGGCCTCGACGCAGCGAGAGCAGTTCGTTCCAGGGTGCGGGTGACCCCCCGGGCACGACATCTGCCCGACGATGGGCGGGACGCCCACGTACGCGCCGACCCCGCGCGGGTCCGCCGCGAGCTTCGCCAGGCCATGATTCACGAATCTGTTCTTGATGTTAGCCGGCGAGGCCCGCTTGAAGTCCAGGTTACACTGAGAGCACTGCATCTCTCCGTCATCACCGTACAGGCCCACGCAGCCGTGCCTCATCCAGAGCAACTCCCGCAGCAGACGGTTGTCGGTGGTGAGGACGGTGATCTCGTCGGCCATCTTGTCGATCATCTCCGCGTCGGTCATTTGCTCTCCGAGGTCAAGCTCATGTGCGTGTGCGCGCTATGCGCCTGCTCCAGGGCCTTCAACCGGGTCTCGACGTTGGTCAGCCGAGTCGCAGCATCGATCGCCAACTGGAAGTCGGCACTGCTCGGAGCCGGCTGGGCACGCGTTACCTGGTCAGCCAGCAGCTTCGATTCCATGTTCATCAGGTCCCCTTCAGCTTCTCTTCGAGTTCCTTCACCCGGGCCTTGGCCCGGAAGTACTTGCCCTGGAGTTCCTCGAACCGAGCGAGCGCCTGGGCCTTCTCGATCTCCAACGCCTCGTTCTTGCGCCGCAGCCGCTCCATGGCTTCCACGGCCGCACCGTTCGTCGCACCGCAGGCCGGGCAGCTCATCGCTTCCTCCGCGCCAAGTCCAGGGGCGCGAGCGGCTCCGGCGTCTTCCCGCCCTGGAGGATGCGCAGGAGCTGCTTCTTGGGCGTGATGACCGCGCAGGGCTCGCACAGCAGGAGGTGACAGGCCGTCCAGCCAAAGATGGCGCCCTGCATGTCGCGTCCGCAGCGGCCGCACGGGTGGATTTTTGGCACCCCGGGAGCTTCGGCGGCCGGAGCGCCGGGCGCAAGCTTCTCGGTCACGGCTTCTTCCCGGCGTCCGAGGCCTTCCCGGCCGAGAGCATCAGCCGCTCGCGCAGGGCGGGCAAGCCCTTGCACACGCCCAGGATGATGCTCATCCCCGCGCGGCTCTCGGGCGACAGGTTCTTGATGTCGATGATGGCCGCCGTGCGCTCCACGCCCAGGGCCGCGCGGTCGAGCACACGAGCGCGCTTCACCATGCCGGTCTTGTACGTGTCCTCATCCCCCGCGCTCGCGCGCACGCCGACGCCGACGATGCACACGACGTCGCGCTGGTACTTGTCCATCAGAAAGAGGCGAGCCCGCGACGACGTGCTGCGCAGGTGGGCGACCTCCTTGAACGTCATGCTCGGCGTACGGTCGTAGCCCATCACCGCCTTGGTGGCGACGTTCCAGGGCGAGATCTTCTTCGGGTGCTTCACGGCCGCCCACTGCAGGAACTCCGCGAGCCGCTTGAACAACGGCTGCTTCGGGTCGGACTTGTATCCGGCAACGTCGCGCGGCGAGAGGATGTTCGAGTTGAGTTCAGAGGCGATGACGGTCATGAGGCCCTCGGGTTCAGTGTTTGGTTGTACTCTTCCAGGGTGTCGTATGCGGCGAGGGTGGTCTGGTACCCACCCAAGTCGGTGACACCGTCGTTGGTGTCGGGGTGAAATGCACGGGCCAACCGCCGCTTCTGCTTCCTGGCCTGGTCCAGGTCTGCAGGCTGGCCCGGCTTGGGCGGGTCGATCGCGAGACTGCGGCATGCGGCGACGACCTTGGAGCGGCTCGCGACCTCGCGCGTGCCCTTCACCAGGTTGCTGTGTTCGCGCAGCCGCTTGACCGCCAGCTTCATCTCCGCTTGAGCCTGAGACATGACCACGTCCAGCCGCTCTTGAAGCGCGGCGCGGTCCGCGTCGGTCAGCACCATGCCTTCGAGCAGCTCGTTCATGAACTGCTCACCGAACGCCCGGAACTTGGACCAGCCGGCGTGCGCCGCACTGAGCTTCGTCCTGGGCGCTGCGAGCGTCGCGGGCGCCACTTTCTTCTGGCTGTGCCGGCCAGCTGACGCGCAGCGAAACTTGGTGCCATCGGCCAGATGCTTCCACGGCAGCATGTCGTATTCGGCGAGCACCTCGGTCAAGGACTTGCCTTGCTTCCGGGCCTTCCGAAGCAGAGAGCACGCGGTGCCTACGAGCATCTTCTCCGGGCCGTCGATTCGGTCCCAGAGCACGGACGCGTTGGGGTTGTTGAGCACTATCAGCCGCAGCTCGTGCTGGTATGGACCCAGGTCCGGGAACTCCTTCGCGAGCCAATCCCGGGCCTCGACCTTCTCGTGGGGCCCGCTCAGCACGAGGTCCCAGGCTTGCCGACAGACAAGCGCCTTCTGCTGCTCGGTCGATGCCGTGGCGTAGTCGAGCTTCAGGTCGTCGAGGGTCATGGTTGCCTTCGGGAGCGCATTCATTTGTACGGCCTCAGCAGGGTGAGCACCTCATCGAGCTTCACGTCCTGGGCCGCGAGCTTGTCGTGCAGGGCGAGCACGCTCTCGGCGAGGGCCGTCATGGTCTCGACGACCTCCGCAAGGCCCCCGGCGGGCGCGGGCTCGGGCGCCCGGACGAGGGCCACGTCGAGCCCCGAGACGTTCGCGACGGCTTCCTCCCGGGCGATCTCAGGCGCCGGCTCGGCCTCGGGGGCCGGAGTGGTCTCACGAACCGAAGTCCAGCAGAAACGGAGTATGCCCAGCGGAGTGCTCGGCGGGACAAATCCAGGTGCGAAGCCCCAGAGCTGTGGAAACCTACTGGCGTCGCTGACGATGTTGCCTCTCTCGCGGTTCTCGCGAAACCGCCGGGCGAGCCAGCGACCGTGCGGGTCAGTATCTTCCGGCCGACCTCCTGACAGCTCGTCAAGGGCTGCAGGCGCCTGCTTCATCTTGCTGAGCGCCCAGCAGAGGATGATGAAGCGCACGCCGGCATCGCTGGCGGTCATGGGCTGCCCAGCGATGGTTACATCCCCGCTCAGGTAGAGCGCGGTCGCCTTCTCGGCCAGGCTGCGGTCAAACGACGTGAGGTCCGACGACACCAGCGCGGGCTCAGGTGCCGGGAGCGCAGGGGTCAGCACCAGCGGTGCCACGGGCATCACGATGCGCTTGACCTCGGGCACCGGTTTGGGCGCCTCGGGCGGCGCCAAGTGCGCGAGCGCCGCCAGCGGCGCGGGCGGCGCAAGATGCGCAAGCACTGCCAGCGGCTTGAACGTCAGCGGCTGCGGCTTCTTTTCCTTTGTCCTGTCGATGAAGCTCATGAACGGTCCTCGACCCTCACGGGGCCTCTTAGGGTCACCCTCAGCACCCGGGCTTCGCCCGGTCCACGCACTTCATCACCAGGTAGACCTTGTCCAGGTCGTACCGCTGGTACATGCCGGCGAGCACCTTCTCGGCCCGGTGCCGGTTCGGCGTTTGAAGAAGGACCGTGTGCGTGAGCTTCCGCGTCGCCAGCTCGCGGACCTCGATGCGCGGCTTGCCCTTGCCGTCCTCCGCGAGGACCATGCGCTTGAGCAGCCCAGGGTCCGTCCCGGTCCGCCGACCAGGGCCGCTCACTTGCGCTCCTTCGCGACCACGGGCCCGTTCCGCTTCGCGATGGCGACGAGCTGCGGGTCGCTGAGCGCGCGCTTGGCCTCGGCGACCGCGTCCTTCACCGCGCCCATCTGAGCGAGCGCGGCCATGCGGAGCCACACGGCCAAGGGCACGCCGGCCTTGGCGCTCGCGACGTCCAGAGCCTCCTTCTGCTCGTCTGTGAAGTTCACCTGCACCGGCTTCGAGTGCTTCATACCGCCTCCTCGATGACGCCCTTGATCATGTCGAGCCGCTTCCGCGCCGCGTCGAGCGAATAGCTCAGCCTCTCGACCTCGGCCCACGCCGCATCGAGCGAATAGCTCAGCCTCTCGACCTCGGCCTGCGCCGTGTCACGAGCCTCCCGCGCTCCCTTGACCAGGCGCTCGATCTCGGCCGGCTGGCCGTTGATGACCGTCTCCAACTGCTTCACCCGGCGCCGCTGCAGCTCGTAGAGCTGCAAGATGTCGTACACCGGGTCCGGGCCCACGGGGAGGTGAAGGTCCGTGAGCGCCTTCCTGATGCGCTCGTCGGGCACCTGGCTCAGCCGATAATGCTCCAAGAGGCTGTCCACACGCTCCTCGGCGGTCTCGCCCAGAGCGAACTCCGCATTGCCACACTTCTCGAAGATCCGTGAAGCCTCGGCCTCGGCCTTGTCCAGCGCCTCCCGCGTGGCCTTGTACGAGGCCAACACAGCTTTCACGCGCTCCAGAGGGCCGACGTAGAACGAGAACCCCGCCTCACCGCAGAGCTGGTTGATCTCGTCGCGAATGTAGCACACGCGGTCGCGCTCGGTCGCGACCCGGGCCAGGTCTGCCGTGAGCCGCTCGTTCTCGCGCTTCAACGGTTCGGCGAGCCTCTCGGTTGACTGGATCGACAGCTGGGTGGTCCGTTCGCGAGCGAGAACGAGCGCGCTCACCACGTTCGCGACCGCTTCCTTCGCGAAGCTGCTGTACTCTCCGACACGAGCGCAGTGCTCGCGGATGCTCGCGAGAGTCCCCTCGTACGTGGCGCACTCGGCGCGCAGGTTCTTGTTCTCGACCTTGAGCGCCTCGGCCCCGACGCCGCCGGCCTCGGGCGCCGCTGCCGTCGCGCAAGAGCAGTGCTTCATGACCTCGGCATCCAGGGCCGCCTGAGCGCACTTCTCGGAGCAGCACTTCTTCGAGAAGACGCGCACCGTGCTCTCGCCCACATTAGGCCCGCGCTGAACCCGCTTGACCACGTTGACCACCGCAAACGTGGCGGGATGGGTGTAGTAGCCGTTGCAGTGATGGCAGTTCATGCGTCTCCTTCGGCCAGAACCTGGCCAAGCTTCTTGAGCGAGAAAGTCCTGTCGGCTTCGTGGTGGCCCCGGATGGTCCCAGGGCCGGCGTGCTCTGCGTCGTGTTCGCGAATCAGCTCGCCGAAGGTCAACCCGATGCCCCAGATGCCGGCGTGCTCCGAGCCCAGATGCGCCCAGAGACGAAAGTGGGCCAAGTCGCCGAGCCCGAGCACGGGGCGCGGAGCGGACAGCTCCTTGACCTGGGCTCGGAGCTTCTTGACCTGCTCCTTGAGATGCTGCACCTGAGACTTCATAAGGCCCCCTCGATGTCGTCCAGGGTGATCTTCTTCGTGGCGAGCAGCCGGACGAGGACGCTGCGCAGCGGCGGGTCGTGACGCAGGACCGAGTCCAGGCTGCGGGGTTCGAGTTCCATGGCCTCGACGAGCGCGGCGAACACCGGGTTGGGCTCACGCCGACCCGCGAACATGAAGATGCCCTGCTGCTCGTACCCGTTGAAGCGGAAGAGAAAGTCGGCTTCCTCGACCACGCCGGGGATGTCTAGCTCCGCGCGGCGGCTGTAAGCGACAATCCGCATGCCCTTGGGCCACATGGGGAGCTTGCTGAAGTGCGTGGACCGCCGGTCAGGGTTCGGGTTCTTCACGTCGCGCGTGAGGCGGTAGAGGCCCGGCTTGAGCCCCCCAGGGCGCCCCTCGGGCTTCACGGCATCACCATGGCGCCCACGCGCTCGGACAACTCCCCGACGGGCTGCCCGAGGAACAGGTCAGCCGAGCCCTCGGCGTAGCAGAGGTACTTCCTGCCGACCTTGAGGGTTCCGCCGGCCCGCAGATGGATGATGGCCAGGTGCTTCAGCTTCGAGGCCTTGCGCTGGCTCTTGGTCTGGTGCGCGCTCATGGCTCGCTCCCGCCGCACGAGCACCCGGGCCCGCAGTCGCCCTGGCCGCAGGGCGAGTACTCGGCCTCGGTCACCTCGATCGAGTCCGCGCCCTGGACCAGCTCCAGGAGCGCGAGGGTGTCCTTCTCCTGCTTCTCGAATACGGCCACCAGGTCGTACTGCGGCGGGCCGCGCCGCAGCTCCTTCGCGTTGTCCGAGAAGCGCCCGGCCGCCACGCTGAGCGCGTTCAACAGCGTGCTCTTCTGCTCGTCGGTGAGCTTCACGGGTTCGCCTCGATCATGTGTACGCGCCGGTCCTCGGCCTCGAACCGCTCCAGGAACTCGCCAATGACCTCGCAGCCGTGCGAGCGCCACTTGGCCTCAGTCGCGGGCAAGTTGGCCCCCGACCGGCGGCAGAGCACGATGAGCCCAGGCTCGTACTCGTCGCCGCGCACCAGCAGGTTCGTCTCATGCTCCGTGGCAGGGAAGCAGCTGTCGTACCGCAGCATGTCGAGCATCGACTTCAAGCTGCCGCGCACGAGAAGAAACGACTCAAAGCAGGTGACCTTCCTGGGCTTCATACGACCTCCATGCAGCAGAGCAGCCTGCTGCCCGTGGGAATGCTGACCTTCTGAAAGGCTGCTTCAATGCTGACTTCCTCGACCTCGACCATCGGCGTCTGGAACCAGTTCTCCCGCTCGGTCGGCGTCGGCGGCCAGAGGTTGAAGCGCCAGCGGCGGTTGGTGGCCGGGGGCGGCGGGAAGGCATGAGGCGACAGCCCGCGCCCCTGCCGCTCCTTCATCTCCTGCACCAGCTCGCGCTCGCAGCGCCCACAGAACGGCGTCGTACCATGGAGGCCACCGGTTGACGGGTGCCAGGGGGCGCCGCAGACAAAGCATTTGGTCTCCACGGTTCCTCCTCTCGTAATACGCCGACGGTTCCTTCTACTCCTGCGGGGACTACGTGTCAATAGCCATTCGTCCTACGGCTCGCCGGGCTTCTTCCTGCTCGCGACCTCCACGCCAGCCAGCGCGGCGGTGAGCATGTTGCGCGACGCCTCGCCGGCCCCGCGTACCGCATCGGAAACCAGCGCGCCCGTCAGCTTGACCAGGTCGAGCTGCGCAGTGCGCAGGTCGTGCGTGAGGTACCCGACCTCCCGGGCCAGCCGGTCGTTCACCACACCCGAGAGCCGCTCGTGCAGGGTTGCCATCTCGCGGGCGAATCCGTCCATGCGCGCGGCCACGCTGTGCAGCATGTCCAGGTCCTCGGGCTTCATGGCGCGCTCCCAGACGTGAGAAGGTGCTCGGCCAGCTTGATGCACTCGGAGCAGGTAACCTGGTCCGCAAACTGCGACCATCGCTCCTTGCGCGGCACTCCGCAGAGGTGCGTGACCTGGTCATGCCCACCCTTGGCATGCACCTTCGGCCGGCAGACGTACAGAATGCCCACGTCCACGAGCTTGCCCTCGACGAGGAAGAGCTGGCTGCTCGTGAACGCGCGCAGAGTCTCCCCGCCCACGTTGACCCGCCCCTCGTGGTTGTACCCGCTCTCCTTGGGGGCCTTGAGCGCGCGCACGCCCCAGACCCTGACACCGGTCGCGGTCTTCTCCACCGCGAGGCCTTCGAGCTTGACGAGCAGGGACCAGGGCCCTCGGGTCTCGAAGGCGAAGCGGCACTCGCCGTTCACGATGGGGAGGACGAACGGCACGCCCGCCGGCCACACGGCGGTCTTGTCGGTGTCGCTGGCGTAGGGGACGTCTCGGAGGTCTTTGCGGCCGGGGCTCATGGCGCCACCGTGGCCTTCGCGGCCTTCCTGGCCGCGCGCCGCCGCGCGAGCTTCGCCTCGTGTGCGTTCAGCTTCGCGCAGAGCGCCTCGGCCTCGACCATGGCGCGGTCGTACGCCGTGCTCGCACCCCGGGCGTGGAGCTTCTCCCAGGTGGCGACGACCCGGAGAACCCCTCGGGCGTGCGTGGAAATCATGCTGACCTTGGTCACCCCGGGCTCGACCTCCAGGACCGCGATGCGCCGGTACAGGGCCTTGACGCTGGCCAGCATCTGGGCGCAGGCGGACTGCACGATGTAGCTCATGACTGCCTCCGGGCCTTCTCGGTGCGCGCCAGTCGGCGCCGGGCGGATGGCAGCGAAGGCTTGGAACTCGGCGAAGGTCGCTTGCCCTCCAAGAGCTTCTTGACCCTGGCCGTGATCTTCTTCACCTCTGCTTCGAGCCGCTTGATGTGAGCCTGCTCCTGTTCTCTCCGGTCGAGCGCCTTCCGTCGCGACTCGTCGATAGCGATCTGCAGCGCTGTAGCCAGCGTGATCTTCCGCTCGTCGGTGACCCCGGGCTCGACCTCCAGGACGGCGATGCGCTTGTACGGGGCCTTGACACTGGCCGGCATCTGGGCGCAGGCGGACTGCACGATGAAGTGCTTCATGGGGTGCTCCTCGCGGCCTTGCGGCCCTTGGGGGTGAGCTTGATGGGCGCGGTCAGGTGCGCCCGGGTGATGTAGTCCTCGTCCATGAGCTGGTCGCCGGCCCGCTGACGGGTCTCCTGGGCGTTGAAGCAGCACTGGCAGGTGCCGGCCGTGCTGCTGGCGACGCGCGGCGCGGGGGTGATGCCGAGCTTCTTCGCGCAGCGGGTGCAGTTCACCTTGGTGTTGTCCTCCGAGGTGACCCCGTAGCCCGGGGTGAACGCCCACTTCTGACAGAGGGCGACGTGCCTGCCGACCTTGCTCTTCCAGTCGGCGCGAGCATGAACGATCGAGGGAGCGCTCATTGGCCCACCTCGGTCCGCACGCGGGCCACGGCGTCGTACTCGCGCTGCGCGGCGTCCAGGTGGTGCTCAGCGGCGGCGAGCTTGTCCTTGGCGTTCCTGACCCGGGCCTGCGCCTTGTGCAGCTTGGAGGCGGCGGCAGCGACGGCCAGCCCGTGCGGGGTGGGCTCGGACGCTGCGCGCTTCGCGGCGACGTTGGCGGCGGCCTCGGCGCGGTACACCGCTGCGACCTCCGGGCTGACGTAGGTGCCGCCATCCGGCCCCTTGCCGGGGCACGCCTCGTCGGGCTCGACGTGCGCCGCGTAGGCCTTGCCGCAGACGGCACAGGGGGGAGCCTCGGGCAGCGGCGCGACCGGCGGGTTCGTGTTGGTCCCACAGCCGGGGCAGATGCCTTCGACGAGCATCTCGCCGCACGGCGAGGCAGCGTCGGGGCGACAGGTCGGGCAGGCGATCAGCGGAATGACCTCGCGCGCCAGTTCCTCGGGCGAGCCCTTGGCGAAGTCCTGCCACTCCCCGCCCGGGTGGTCGCTCTGCTTTTCGGTGTAGAGCACCACCCGACCCTCGGAGAGGTAAGAGGACTGCAGGGAGATACGGAAGGTGCCCTCGTGCCCGCGCAGGGCGAAGAGAGCGGGGAATTTGGCAGCGGCTTCGGCGATGGTCACGGCGGCCTCCTGGCTGGCCACTCGTACTGCAGACCGCGTGCCACGGGGACTACGTCCTCTTTCCGGGGACTTGCACACGGCGCGGGCCGTTCATTTCAGATCTGAAACGAGTCGACCTTGCAGAAGTGAAAGACGCCCGGCGCGCAGCGGCGCAGAGGAAGAGGAGGGCGGCGCGCGAAGGCGGCGCCCCGCCCTGACCTGGCAGCAGCGCCTGCCCCGGTCGCGCAGGCTGGTCAGCGCGCGGCCGGATCGCCCTCCTTCTACCTGCGGCGCCAGGAAGGCGCAAGAGCGGCCCCCAGGTCGGCCCTGACCCGCTGAACGTCCGCCCTGGTGGGTCGCCCAAAACCCACCCCCAGTAGGGGTACATGAACCTACATGTAGGTATAGGCCCCCGGGAGGGGGTGCCTACATCTGCATACATCCCCCCGCCCGGGGGACACTGAACGGCCGCCCAGGGCGAGGATACTCCCAATGAAATCAAGGGCTTGCGTGTAAAGGAGTACCTTAGCATACAGGCCCCTGGAAGGCCCCTGGCCGGGCCCAGGAACGACGACAGGTCGCGGGCACTACGTCCCCCTGGCATGAGGTCCTTCCGTCGATCCTGGGCGATTTCTGCGGTGCGTCATTTTGATGTAGGTATGACGGCTGGCACGGTTCATGGCTGGGCGCCTGGCATGCTCCTTGTCCGGCGTCATACAGGGTATGACGCTAGGCCGGGGTCCGGTCCGGGCCCGGTCGGCCGACCGCGCGGGGCGCGTACAGAAGAGAGGTACGACGCGAGAGCGCCGAGGGGCAAGCGCAGCGCGGCCCCGAGGCGTCCACGTAGCGCTTCGGCGCTACAGTATATAAGGAGCGATTGCACCCCACACTCCCGTTTCACTTCTGCATTTCAAACCTGCGGGCGTTTCACTTTTGAAATACGCGGCCGAGCGTAACCCCGCGTAATACGTCGAGCCGGCCCCTGGCACGACGCGTGAATACCCTGTCAGGGTCGTCGCCCAGGAGGCCGCCATGGCAGACCAGATTCCCGCCGCCCTCGCCGCTACCGCCCGCGTGTGGAGCCCCCAGCAGCTCGCCGTCTTCTCCACCTTCCTCGCCGCTCTCCCTGCCGGCGTCACGGTGCGCCCTGGCGCGCGCCACGTCATCGTCCGGGCCCGCGCAGGCACTGGCAAGACCAGCACCATGGTCGAGCTGGTCCACCGGGTGGTCGCCAAGTGGGGCCGCAAGGTCTCGATCGTGGCCTGCTCCTTCGGCCGGAAAATCGCCGACGAGTTGATCAAGCGGATGCCCGTGGGCGTCAACTGCAACAGCCTGCACGGGCTCGGCTTCGGCTGCCAGAACGCGCTGCGCCGGACCCGGCTCGACAAGGG
>Ga0172379_10010378_pt1 | contig 11280 bp, 10 predicted proteins | sample GrowelOW334metaG_FD_119756 | JGI IMG/M metagenome (GOLD analysis project Ga0172379, IMG submission 119756) | Groundwater microbial communities from an aquifer near a municipal landfill in Southern Ontario, Canada - Groundwater well OW334 metaG | ecosystem: Environmental > Aquatic > Deep... | reverse complement strand
GTTTGTTAAGGAAACTTTCTTAATTTTAATTTGAGTTAAGATATTAACTAAGAATCCTTCTATCTTTCTTGCTGATTCTAAATTTGAGGCAATCATTTGTACTTGGTCCATTTCTAAAATTAGCCCTTTCTCTTTAGATTTGATCTGGGTAATTGCACACCTTAATTCAAAATCGGGGGGGGCAATATCTACAATTAGCCCCGCCTCAAACCTGCTTCTTAATCTTTCTTCAAGCTTGGATATTTCCGAAGGGGGTCTATCCGAAGTTAGAATTATCTGTCCTCCTGCTGAAGTTACCGCATTAAAAGTATGAAAAAATTCTTCCTGAACGGAATCTTTTCCAGCAATAAACTGTATGTCATCAACAAGCAATATGTCTAATTTTCTATACTTGTTTCTAAAAGCCTGCGTGGTTTTGTTCCTAATTCCTTCAACAATATCGTTGGTAAAATCTTCCCCGGTACAAAAATATACTTTTCTTTCCGGTTTTTTTTCTAATACTTCATGGGCAACAGAAACCATTAAATGGGTCTTTCCTACCCCAACCCCTCCCCAAATAAAAAGGGGGTTATATGCTTTTCCCGGACTTTGGGCAACGGCTTCTGCCGCAGCATGCGCCATTTGATTTGATGAGGAAACCGCAAAGTTCTCAAAAGTATGCCCCGGCCTTATCCTTGCCCTTAAAAGAATATTAGTGAACTCTTCATCTAGTCTTTCTTCTTTTTCCTCTCTAATCTCAAAAAGTGGGGTGAGGGTTTTTCCTTTCACGCCCTCTTTTTGAAAAGGAGAAGCCTTAACTGTAAAGGTTAGGTCGCAAGGCTTTCCCAATATTCTTACTAAAGTATCTTGAATTAAACCAAAATACCTTGTTTCAATTGTGTTTTTAACAAATAATGAATTACAACCTATCTCAACAAGGAACCTTCCGTCAGTTGGAACCACTTCTGCTAGGTGGGTTTGAGAGAACCATGTTGAGAATATTGCTGATGAGACAGAGACTTTAATTGATTGTAGGGCGTCGTTCCATGTGGTTATTTTATCGATATCCATAGAACCCTTATTTACAAAGTTATCCACAATTAGTCAATAGGTAATTATTTGGGTAAGTTGAAAATTAATTGCGGAGCCTTCTTAATTGATGTTATAATACCCCATGGCAACAAAAAGAACTTATCAGCCGAGCAAAACAAAAAGAATTAGAACTCATGGTTTTCGACAAAGGATGCAAACTTTCAAAGGAAGACTTGTTTTAAAGAAAAGAAGAAATAAAGGAAGGGTTAAGCTTAGCCTCTAATGCTTGCGTCAAAATATACACTTAAAGGAACTAAAAGATTTGAACGGGTTGAGAAAGAAGGGAAGATTACCCAGTCTGAATCTTTTGGCATAGCCGTTTTTGACAGAAAGGATGGGGACGTTTCGAATTTCGGTTTTATTGTTTCAAATAAAATCTCCCCTGAGTCAACCAACAGAAACAGGGTTAAGAGGGCGCTTAAAGCAGCAGTAAGATATGAGTTTGGCCAATTAAAAAGTGGACTGGATGTTGTTTTTCTTGCCAAGCAAAAGATATTAAGAAAATCAACCGAAGATATTATCAATGAAGTAAGGATTGCTCTCAAGGAAGCTTCATTATATAAATAACATGTATAGATTTTTCTCAAGGTTTTTAAGATTTACTTTTGGTCCTGGCTGCAGGTTTCAACCTACTTGCAGTGTTTATGCCAAGGAAGCAGTTGTTAAATACGGAATTACTAAAGGAGTTCTTTTAAGTATAAAGAGATTTCTAAGATGCAACCCTTTTATGAAAGGAGGGTATGATCCAGTAATATGAATATTTTCAATGTAATACTTGTCGAACCACTTGCCAACGGACTTATCCTTTTTTATAAAGTTCTTTGGCAAAATATGGGTATCGCCATAATTGTCTTCAGCCTTTTTTTGAGATTTATTCTTAATCCCCTGACAAAGCCTTATATGCAATCGATGAAGAAAATCAAAGACGTTGAGCCCCAACTAAAGAAATTAAAGGAGAAATACAAAAACGATAAAACTGGACTCATGAAGGCCCAGGCAGATTTTTATAAAGAAAAAGGAATTAATCCAGGGGCGGGATGTTTTCCCTACCTTCTCCAGATAGTTGTTTTAATTGCTCTTTTTAGTGTTTTTTCTAAGGTGTTGGTTGGAGGAGCGGGTGGAATTGAAAAAATTAACACTTATTTGTATAAGCCCGTAAAGTTTACTCAGGGTCAAACTCTATCTACTCAGTTTTTATATATGAATATAACTAAACCAGATGTTTTTAGAATTCCCAATTTTCCAATTCCCATTCCTGGCCCGATCTTACTTTTAGCAGCCCTTTTGCAGCTTGCTTCATCAATGATGATGCTTCCGATGGTTAAAATTGAAGAAAAGATGGCAGCGAAAAGTTCTGGGAAGGATGACGATTTGCAGGTTTCCATGCAAAAGTCTACAACCTATACATTTCCTCTAATGACTCTAATCTTTGGTATGAGTTTTTCTTCAGGACTTGCTCTTTACTGGGCAGTTTTTTCTGCATTTCAAGTTTGGCAGCAATATAAAACTTCAGGTTGGGGAGGACTTTCCCCTTTCTTAAGACGTATTAATTTGTTAAAATCGGAAGCCAATTGAAATGGAAGACATAAAAGTAGTAAAAATATCAAAAGATAAACTTAAAAAGATAGAAGAGTCTGCGATAAAACTTCTTTCTCTTATGGGTTCTCAAGCCAAGGTTAGTGTTTCATTGGACGAAGCTAATCAAGCTGTACTTGTGAATCTAGATACAGAGGAAGAAACAGGTCTTCTTATAGGAAGGCAAGGTGAAACTTTAGCAGCAATACAAACAATATTGGGAATGATTGCCAGACGCGATTTCGATGAATGGGTAAGGATTGCTGTTAATGTTGGAGACTATCAAGAAAAACAGGAATTGCGTCTTAAGGAGCTTGCCAGCCAAACCGCGCTGAGAGCAAAAGAAACTAAAGAACCACAGTATTTGTATAATCTGACACCCAACCAGAGAAGAATAATTCACCTTACGCTTTCGGAAGACAAGGAAATTGAAACTGAATCTCAAGGGGAAGGAAGAGAAAGATATCTGATTGTTCGGGTAAAAAAGTAACCCAAGGTGGAGAGATTAATAGTTTTTGCGCTCCTTTTTTTACTACCCACGCAACTTGCCTATCATTTTTGGCCCCAATTCGCATACGTACATGGTCTAAGGATTGATTATCTTTCCCCCGCAATTTACCTAACTGATGTTTTAATACTTTTATTAATCCCCTACTTGATAAAAAGACTAAGGTTTAAAAAGTTAAAACTTAATAGAAGTGTTTTAATTATATTAATCCCAGCTATTCTAGTTGTTCTGCTAAATGTTGTGTTTGCTCAATCGCACACAACAGCACTGTTAAAATGGTTATCTATTTTTAAATTTACGCTTTTAGGGTTTTACTTTTATTTAGCTGATTTACCCAGATTGAGGAAAACGATTATTTCCGCGCTTTCATTGTCGCTGGTTACGTTTGTTTCAATTGGCCTTATTCAATTTGTTTTACAAAGGACAATTGGAGGACCGCTATATTACCTAGGTGAAAGAAGTTTTACCTCTCAGACTCCGGGAATTGCCCTAATGAGTTTGTTTGGTAAAAGTTTAATGCGGGCATATTCAACTTTCTCTCACCCCAATTCTTTTGCCGGATTTGTTGTTGTTACATTATTCATTCTTCTTTCCCTTGTTCGTCAAAAGATAAATACCTTGCCCAAAAGTATATTTGTTGCTTTTATTTCTGTGCTGGTATCTTTATTTTTGACATTATCATTAAATGCTATAATCTGCACTTTTTTTGTAGTGGTTTTGTGGTTTGTCCTAAATAATTTTCCAAAGCTCGTTCGAAAGGTAAAAGTATTATTACCAACTCTATTAATAAGTTTTTCTTTCTTCTTTGGCGCCATCTCTTTGATGCTTCCGCAAAATATTTTACTTAGACAAACATATAAAGAACGGGTTGTTTTGGCTGGCCAGGCTGTGGAAGTGTTTGTTAAAAGACCGGCATTGGGTGTTGGTTTGAACAATTTCTTCACAGTCACAAAGAATGTTCAACCGCCACACAACATCTATCTTATTGTTCTTGCGGAGACTGGCTTATTCGGGGTATTAATTGTGTTTTTACTGCTATCAAAACTATTTAACAGAAAATTAAACAACTATCTTTTACTTGCCTTAGTTTTTGTATTGTTAACTAGCCTCTTTGATCACTACTGGTTTACACTTCAACAGAATGAACTTATATTCTCGGTGTTGTTAGGCTTATCAGTTAGGAACTATAATATTAGAAATAATAAAGATGAATAAGGGAATCATAATTTATTGCGATGGAGGATCCCGCGGCAATCCTGGAAAGAGTGCGGCCGCTTTTGTGATTGGAGAAAACGGTAAAAGAATTTATTCAGAAGCAAAATACTTGGGGATAGCAACTAATAATTTTGCGGAATATAGCGCAGTTCTTGCGGCGCTTTGTTGGCTAAAGAAAAACGAAGGCAAACTAAAAGGAGAAATTGTATTTAATTTAGACTCGGAACTTGTTGTAAGACAAATTAACGGAGAGTATAAAATAAAAAACAAAAGGTTAAAAGGAATATATTTGGAAATCAAAAATATTATAGAAAGTTACCCTAAAAAAATTATTTTCAAAAATATTTCCAGAGAAAAAAATAAAACAGCTGATCTTTTAGTTAATCAAAAACTAGACAGTCTTTTGTGAAAGTTTCACGTCATTGGGCACCCCCTTAAATTGTTATCACTTGAAAACAAAAAATCTCACGTAATATAATATTTTCCCCTTACTAAATAAATTGAAAAGATTCGGTAATTGAAATACGATTATGTAATGGAGTTTGTTAAAACTTACCAGGGAAACTTAAGACCTACCGTTTTCTTATTTTCAGAAGCTTGTGCGTTTTCGTTGTATTTGGTTGAAAAACTTCTTTCAAATTTATGCAAGGTAGTAGTTTTGTCTGAAAATCCGAACAAGTGGGACGAATATACCTCACACATAACAAAGACAAATAATTTGGTTTTAGATTTACAAAAAAATTACAAAAAGTATCCAAAACCTAATTACTTCTTAATTACAAACTTATTAAATATATCTAATGACGCCCTAATTAAAAGATCACTTTCTTTGTCTACTACTCTAAACTCCAAGGGGTTTATTATTGTTTCTGAAAATAAGTTTAAGGCTCAGCGGGTTCAGCTTCCTGAAACAGTCGGCGTGATTTCTCTTAACAATGTATTCGGTCCCCGAATGGAGCTAAATGACGAAAGCAGGATATCCGAAATTATTGGTTCGGCCGTGAGAAATGAAACAACTAAAATATATGATAATGAAAAAATATCCTTGGTATATATGGGAGATGCGGCAAAGCTTATTGCCAAGTGGTTATTTTCTTTTGGTCCATATGGCGAATTTGCCACGATTTCTTCAGCCAAGATAGGGCTTGATGAGGTTTGCGGGGTTATTAGGAAAGTTTACCCGAATTTCAAGTATCAGATTCTACATGGAAATACAGATGTTTCTTATGAAGGTAAGAAAAATATTTACTTACTAGAAAGGGGTAATAATGTACCTCTTGAAGAAACTCTTTTGTGGTTTACAAGAAATATATTCCCTAAACAGGTTGTTAAAAAGAAAAGTGTTAAAAATCACTGGGTTATTAATTCTTTAATTGTAGTTCTATCCATACTTGCATTGCCTTTTATCTTCCTTATAATTTCAGCATGCTTCCTTTTTCTTTCAAAAGAGCTGGCTCTGAGAGAAAACTTTAACCTAGCAAGGTTTTTTGTAGAGTCTTCTTACCTAACATCAAATGTTGCAGGAGCTGGATCAAGAGGTCTTATGGGTTTACCTGTTCTGGGTAGGTTATATCGTCCTACTGATTCACTTTCATACATTATTAAAAACGCAAGTACAGTGGGGTCAAGGGGTTTTGATTTAATTGGAGATGTCTATCTCCTTTCCGACAATGTCCTAAGAGGTGGGGATTATAATTTGGGGGAAACACAAGACAAAATCACCTTCAACCTCAACTACATTGAAACAATGCTCTCGTTCATGGAGAGTGAGGCAAAAAACTACCCAAATTTATACAAAAAAGTTGATATCAATAAGATTAAAAAAGCAGTTTTAAATGCAAGTAAAATAGCCGTGTCGCTAACGGATTTACTGGGGTCAGAAAAAACCAAAACGTATTTGATCCTTTTCCAAAACAATATGGAATTAAGACCAACAGGTGGTTTTATTGGGTCTTTTGCCTTAGTTTCATTTAGTGCGGGAAAACTTGGTGAAGTTAATGTTCAGGATGTTTACTCAGCAGACGGCCAATTGAAAGGGCACATTGAACCACCCCCGCCAATCAAGAAATACTTAAAAGAAGCAAACTGGTTTTTAAGAGACTCTAATTGGGATCCAGACTTTCCTACGTCTGCAAAGCGGGCTGAGTGGTTTTTAGACAAAGAAATAGACATTCCTGTGGATGGCGTAATTGCGCTAGATTTAAACGTGGTTAAAGACTTGTTAAAACAAATTGGCCCAATTTACCTAACCGATTATCAAACACAGGTTTCATACGATAATTTTTATGAAAAAACTCAAGCGGAAGTCGAAAACAATTTTTTTGCAGGTTCCACAAAGAAGGCAAGTTTTATCACAGCTTTAGCAAAAGAGATGATAAATGCACTTGTGCTTAACAAAGATAGTAATAAAGTAAATCTTGCAAAAATAGTTTATAGCAATCTTGAAGGAAGACACATACAGATATTTTTACATAATAACCTAGCCAAAGAGGCAATTACCGATCTCAATTGGGACGGGGCTTTTGATTATCAAGCGTGTAAAGGCAATTGTTTTTCGGACTTTGTTGGACTTATTGAGGCAAATTTAGGAGTTAATAAGGCCAATTACTATATTGAGAGAAAATATAGTATGTCTGTAAGCTTAAGCGACGGACTTATTCAAAGGAACCTTTCGGTAACTTATAAAAATAGTGCTGACCTGGCTATGGGAAGTGACGGTATTTATAAAGTTTATTCAAGGCTTGCGGTCCCCACAAATTCTGAGGTTAATTTTGTTAAGGTTGGAGTTAATGAACTGCAGCCGGACATAGAAACTGTTTCAGGAAGAATGGAGGTAGGCTATTACTTCGAGCTTCCTCCAGGACAAACAAAAACAATAAATATTTCCTGGCAGACATCCACACCCCTAAGTTTAGGAAACGCTGGTGAGTACTTAGTCTACCTTAGAAAGCAGGCGGGAACGCCTGAAGAACCCATATCACTTAACTTTAATTCCACTTCGGGCGTTGCTTTAAGTGTTGAGCCCAGTTATAATACCTTGTTCGGTAGAGACATATACTTAAAAGCTACATGGAAAAAATAATACTTAAAGCAAAGTCAAGAAAAGAAGTCGGGAGAAAGGTAAAACTTCTAAGGAAGGAAGGAATATTGCCGGCAAATATTTATGGCAAGAAGATAAAATCAGAGTCAATCCAGATTGGAGTATCTGATTTTAAGGATGTTTATAAAAAGGCGGGGGAGACAGGACTTATATATCTTGAACTTGAGGGCGGAAAAGAAAAAAAAGAAGAAAGACCAGTTCTTGTTGCCAATATCCAAAAAGATCCGGTATCAGATACGCTTTTACACATAGATTTCCATCAGGTCGATCTTAAGGAGAAGGTTGAAGCTAAAGTTCCGGTTGAGCTTATTGGAGAATCTCCCGCAGAAAAACAGTCAATTGGAACAGTTGTTCAATATCTTAAAGAGATCGAAGTTGAGGCTCTTCCTACAGACCTTCCCGAGAAGTTCCAAATTGATATATCCACTCTTTCCGAAGTCGATCAGATGGTTCATGTCAAAGATTTACCATATGACAAGTCTAAAATTGAAGTTAAGACTGATATTGAAGAGATATTGGTTAAGGTTGAGCCTCCTCAAAAAGAAGAGGTTATTGCTCCGCCTGTCGCAGAGGTTCCCGCTGAAGGAGAAGCTCCTGCAGCTGAAGGTGAAACACCCGCCACAGAAGGTGGAGAGCCAGCCAAAGAAGAAGCAAAACCTAAAGAATAATTATCTATTAGGATCTATAGCTTTTGCCTTAAGTAGATAAGTGTCTTCTTCCGTAAGATTGTATAGTTCCATCCAGCCATCATAATACCCAGGATTTTGTGAAGTGAACTCCTTCCAGAAATTTGTTTGTATCGTAATTTCGATTTCATTTGTAACACTTTCCGTTTTAACTCCTAAAACATTTAAATTAATTTGTTGAAGCTTAAAAGCAAAAACAGACAAAAAAAGAGCTGTTATGGTGAGAATACAAAGATAGAAGAAGTCTATTTCGTTTTTAATATTAACCCTAGATCTATTTGTTTTTAATTTTGCAGGCAGGAGATGCATTAATTAGATTTTAGGCCAGGGGGATGTGATTAGCAATTGGCCAGGAGATTTCCGTAAGTTACCAATCTCTTTCCAAATTGTTTCAGTGACAAATGGGGCAAAAGGGTGAAGCATTTTAAGAAGGGTTAGATATGTATGCCTTAATGTATAAAGGGAAGATGTGTTCTTATTCCTGGCTTTTTCTTTTGTATTTTCTATATATTTATCAGCAAAGTTATGCCAAATAAATTCATATAGGTCTTCAATAGCGGTGTTTAGTTTGTAGGAGTTAAGAGAATTAGTTGTGCCTTTAATTAAAAGGCTTAGCTCCTCTAATAGTTTTTTATCTTCCGGGTTTAATTTATCTGGTTTGTTGAAAGAAACTTCGATGTCTGCATAAACCATTTGAATATACCTTGCAATATTCCAAAGTTTATTAGAAAAGTTTCTCATACCTCTGACATTATCTTCGGAAAGGGCAATATCGTTTTCAATTAAGGCTCCCCAAATAAGTGACATTCTTAGCGCGTCAGATCCATATTTTTCAGTCATGACAATTGGGTCAATTACATTTCCTTTGGACTTAGAAATTTTATTTCCTTCGCGGTCGCGAACGAGGCCATGAATGACAACATCCTTAAATGGTACTTTTCCGGTAACATAAAGGCCCATCATTATCATTCTTATTACCCAAATAGGTAATATGTCATATGCAGTTTCCATAACTGAGGTGGGGTAGAAAGTTTTAAAATCCTTAGGCCCATTTGTCATTAGCGTAGCAAACGGCCACTGAGAAGACGAAAACCAGGTATCGAAAGTATCGGTATCTCTAACTAACTTTTCACTACCGCATTTAGAGCATGTACTTTGTATAACACCATCAGTTATTTCCCAATTATCACATTTTGCGCATTTCCATGCGGGTATTTGTATTCCCCAAACGATTTGCCTAGAGATATTCCAGTCGTATAAGTTTTTTAACCAGTGAACAGCAATTTTTTTATATTTGGGTGACGCAAATTTAACTTCTTCTTTTTCAATTGCGCCTAATGCAAGTTTAGATAGGGATTTAACTTTTAAAAACCATTGTTCTGATGGTTTGGGTTCAATAAGGCCATGATCTCTGTAGCAGGCTCCAACAACGTGTTTTATTTTTTCCGTCTTTGTAAGCCTCCTTGAAGCCTCAAGGTCTTTGACGACTTCCTCCCTTGCTACTTCAACCTTCATACCAACGTACTTTTCCGGGGTATTTATCATTCTTCCTTTTTCATCAATTACAGAAATAAGGGTAAGCTTATGCTCTTGTCCTATTTCAAAGTCGACAGGGTCGTGTGCAGGAGTTATTTTTAAGGCTCCGGTTCCTGTTTTAATATCAACGAGTTTATCTGTAATTATGGGTATCTCGCGGTCAATTAGCGGGATGTGTGCAGTTTTTCCTATAAGATTCTTATACCTTTTATCATTAGGATTGACAGCAACCGCTGAGTCAGCAAAAATTGTTTCTGGACGGGTTGTTGCGATTGTTATTGTTCCATAGTCAATAAAATACAATAAATCATCTTTCTCAATGGTTTCTACTTCAAGCTGGGAGAAGTTAGTTCCACACCTTGGACAGTAATTTACCATCTTAAGACCTCTATAAATAAGTCCCTCGTCAAACATCTTTTTAAATGTCTGGTATACAATTTTTACAATGTCTGGATCCAAAGTAAATTTGTTTCTTGTCCAATCGCAGGAAGCCCCAAGAACCTTAAGCTGATTTTCCATACCTAATTTATTATTCTGAACATAATCCCAAATTATTTTATATAAACTGTCGCGGTCAAAATCAAACCTGCTTTTACCTTCTTCTTTTAATTTCTTTTCAAAAACAAACTGTGTTTCAATACCTGCATGATCAGCTCCTGGAAGCCACAATGTAGTATCTCCCTTCATTCGGTGGTACCTAGTCAAAATATCTTCAATTGCAACAAACCGAGCGTGGCCTATATGTAAAGGGTTATTAGCATTAGGGGGAGGCATAATAACTGTAAACGGTATTTGCTTGTTTGTAGTCGCTTGAGGAGTGAAGACCCCAGATTTTTCCCAAAGATCATAAATTTCAGATTCTTTGGAGTGGTCGTAGTTTTTGTCCATGTTTGTATTTTAACACCCAGCTTGACTTATTTCAGTTAGTATTTATAATTCCGACTAGACCAATGTTTATTGAAGGACCCCTACCAGGACAATCTCCAGACGTTATTTTTGATGCGGGTATGCCTGCGTCAGAGGCAAAAGCAATGCTTAATGTCGCAAGACAAATGAAGTTGGCTTCAGACCACCAAAACAACGGGGATGGTACTTACTCGATTCGAGTTTATACCGGCACTCCTGAAAATTCAACTTTGTTTTGGAAGCGGACAGAGGACCGTCTACTGATGTTACAAAAAACTAACATTTCTATTAAATCTGTCTTAGATTTTGTTTGTAGAAAGAGACCTCAGGGTCAAAATTAAATTTCTAATTTTGGACTTCTATCGATTATATTTACGTCTCTATTTTTTTGGCAGGCGATTTTAAGAAAAGCGGTAATTCCAATCATAGCTGCGTTATCTCCACATATTTTTTTAGAGTAGGGGGTGTAAAAGGAAATTTTATGTGATCGAAGAAGCCTTCGCAGTTTAGTTCTAAGAAGGTTGTTATTGGCAACACCCCCACCCAAAAGAAATACTTTAGGAATTGGTTGAGGCAAGTTATCTATTTGATATTTAATAATTCTAATAATATGTTCAAGGGCGGCGTTTTGAAATGATGCGGCAAGGTCGTATATTTTTTGCTTAGTTAATGGTTTTTCTTTC
>Ga0172379_10010377_pt1 | contig 11280 bp, 14 predicted proteins | sample GrowelOW334metaG_FD_119756 | JGI IMG/M metagenome (GOLD analysis project Ga0172379, IMG submission 119756) | Groundwater microbial communities from an aquifer near a municipal landfill in Southern Ontario, Canada - Groundwater well OW334 metaG | ecosystem: Environmental > Aquatic > Deep... | reverse complement strand
TATATCACATAAATCACAGAAGTCAACTTAAACCAAAAAACACTCAAAAACTTTTTAGGAGAAGGCAGATTAGTTTATGGACTTAGACATAAAAACATCGTGATGATCTCGATGCTTCTTTATTTTATCCACCCTGAAACCAATTTTTTTATAGTAAGAAACCAATCCCTTTTCTTTAATACACATCAGAGTTATTTTCTTGCAGTTTTTCTTTTTACCTTCGGATTCGGTTCTTTTTATCAAAGCTGGAGCCACGCCTTTGTTTCTGAACGACTTTAACACACCAAGTCGAAATAGATTTATATTGTTTCTTATAAACTCAAATCGCTGAACTCCTATTATTTTATTATTATAGACCGCAACAAAAATACCAAATTTTTTGTTTTTGAATGGCACTACTAGATCTTTATAATACTCACTATCTTTCCTTATGTAGCCCTTGGGATCAAACGGATCGTCAAATGCTTTGTTGGTTACGCTAACAATTCTTTTTAACTCCTCTAATTTTGCTTTCTTAATTTTTATTTTCATTTTTAATAACTGAGTTATTTTATATCCTGATAAAAACCAATCTATCTTAAAAATATATTCCTATTAAGAAATTTTGATAGAGCTTCAGTGCCAGCTTTTCCCTCTTTTGAGTACGGCCAAGCATATAGTTTGATGTTTTTATCGTTGGCAAATTTACTAATAGCTTTTAAAATAAGTTTTTTGGCTAATCCTTTCTTTCTGTGTTCCAAAACCGTAAAAGCCGAACAAAGATACAGCGCCTCAAATTTTTTCTCTCTGACGGCCTCATCGAGTAGTTGCCTTTCGTTTATATCTTTTTTAAGAAATCTGTCCATGGTTCTTATGCTGGTGGGAATAACAACAATCCATGATATTGGACTTTCATTTTCGTCCACTTCTGACAAAATAGTGTCCTTACGTATAGAAATAAGCTTTTGAATTGATTCATTGTTTATCGGTATCTGATCGGGATCGATCTGAGTTCCGAAAAATTCTTCAGCCATCTTCCTCATTTTTTTAATTTTTCCTTCATCTGTCATAAATTTATTATATCACCTACACCAAAACAAAAAACACTAGGTTATATTTTATTGACAATTTCTCTCATTTCTGTTAATACATAATTACTCTTGAAAGGAGCACTCCATGCAGATTCCATGGTTAGACGAGTTAGTGGAGAAGGCCGGGCAGACCCCGGCGAGCGACGGGCTTCCCCCCGTCAAAGAGGGTGAGAAGGTGATCGGTAAAATCCCCGATTACCTCGCCACCATCCTGAGGGTCATGCACTTCATCGTCGCCGAAATCGAAAGCTTGACGGCGGAAGCCACTCTGGATGGCGCCTCATTTTTCAAACAGGCGTACATCAAGATCCAGCAGACCCGACTTCAGGTTCGGACCCTCAACGACTTTTTCTGGACGTCGTTGAGGACTGAACTCGGTTCGACCGCTACCAAACTGGGCATTAGGGAGGGCAACGTCGTCGTCGCGCTCCCTCCCGAAGCACCCTACGAAAAACCGACGATCGACGGCACTATGATCATCTGGGCCCCATGGGATCCCAAACCCTAGCTCCCCGCAACAAGCACACACCTCAAGCAATACCGGCTCGGATGGAAACATCCGAGCCGTGCTCATTTTATAGAACTTATATCACAACCAAAAAACACTCAAAAAATAACACACTTACAAACTGGAGTTTGTAAGTGTGTTATTTGACAACAATTGTTTCCGACATCAGAATTTGGAGTGCGGGTTATTATTTCTACCAAAAAACACAAAATTACTATTTTAGAATTCTTTTTTCTAAAAACTCATAGATTGGGAATATGTTATCCCATCCTTTTTCCCAGTAAATTATATTGTTTTTATTATACACTGAATATTCTAGTATTTTGTTATCCGTCCACTTTAAAGAAACAGAATTGGGACAGTTAGAATCAACTACCTCCTCTGGCTCCCCCCAAAGAATTTCTCCATTATTTAACTGAACGGCATTAATGATTTTATTATTAGCCAGGTCAAATATTTCTATTGATTCTTCACCATCTTTATTAGAGATGGTGAATATCTTTTCACCATTGGGAGAAAACCCAGATGAACATGGGTCTACAGATTTATATTGGTATTTGTCTATTTTCTCGAATTCTTTGTTTATAACATCAAAATAATAAAATCCTAGAGAATAGATTGACTTACTGCTTCCTGATCTCACTTCAAAAATTAATTTCTTGCCGTCCGATGAAAAAACCGGCTTGTTATTATTTATGCCATCATCAAGACCAAGCATGTTCAACTCGCTATACTCGCTTAATTCCGGGATGGCCTTATGGACCCCCTCAACAAGAATAGATTTTTGACCAGTTTCTTTATTTAAAGAAATAACTTGTTGCTCGCAGTTTTCCAAAAAGGGAAAACAATTTGGCCTTATATATTCTATTAAGTAACTAAAGTTAGACAAATCACCAAACGTCATATTTTGATTATTTAACAAGTTTGAGAACGTCCACAGGTTTTTATTACCGATAAAAAACGCTACAACTATAAGAAATATAGTCAATAAAAACATTAGGTAGTTTTTCATAAATTTATTATATCACAAATAAAAAACACTCCCATCTTGCCAATCCGAATTTTTTGGCATAGGAGTTATTTTTTCTCAAATTCGTTAGTTGGGATTAATACATTTACTAAAGAATCACAAAATTCTTTAGTAAATTCCGGTTTTGGTTTAAATTCAAACAGATGATTGATAAGCTTATTAAGCTCGCAAACAAATATACCAGTTTCTCCGACAATAGTCTCTATCTTTCCGTCAACTAAAACAAAGGTCGGGATAATATCAATATCTATGTTTTTGTTCTTAAAATATTTTTTTAAATAATTGACTTGTCTGCCAATCTGATAAAAAGCGTTTTTTCTATAAAGTTTAAATATGTCTCCTTTTAGGTGACGCAACATATCAGTACTTGATATTCTAAATCTACCAGCCCAGTTTTTAACCTCTATAATAAATAATCCTTTTGGACCAATCAAAATTCCATCTATATCTCCTATCTTTGTTTCTGGAATAATGAAATTAGATATGTACACATAAGAATCATCAAAAAATTTACTCAATTCCTCTTTAACTAAATTTTCTCCTTCAACCCCATATTTAGCTTTTCTATATTCTACGTAGATATCGCCAATTGTTATAAATGTATATCTAATCAAAATAATTCCAAATACAATTATTACAAGAATAACTACCAAATTAGAAGATATTTTTGGAGCAATAGAAGTTATAAATACCACTAAAATCAAAACAGAAAATAAAATCAATAGTCCTTTACCAAGACGTTTTTTGAGTAACTCGCTATAAGATTGTTGATATTGAACAGTTCTCATTAATATTTATTATATCACCTATACCAAAACAAAAAACACCCCAAAAATAACATCCTTACAAACTGGAGTTTGTAAGGATGTTATTTGACAACAATCGTCTCAGCCATCCTGCCTTTGGACGTGCTTTCGGTGTAGTTGAGTTGGAGAAAAATATAAGAGTATTTTATACCATGCTATACCGTCCCAAAGCGACGACGATCATTCATAAATGAGAGAGATGCAAGAACCGCAAAGATGATCGGGATCCAATATCCAGGCAAATAGGCCAGAACCATATCCCAAAGACTAATCCATCGGATAGAAACCGTGCCGTTTACCGTTGCGACGTTTGCGAGCAATGTCGCGTCTTGTGTCTGTACACCCTTGACCCAATCTTGCGCATACTTAATATTTGCATCCGCGTTGGCCACATTTCTTGTATACGAGTCATTCTCTTTTGCAAGTTGTTGCTGGAAGAGTAGTTTCTCATTTTCAGATATGCTTGGGTTGTCTATCTTGGTCTGTAACGACTGCACAGCGACCGCATGTGCGTTCACGAGTTTTTGCCGCGCGACTTTATAATCTGCAAGCGCAGAGTCCGCCTGTTTCTGCTGTTCTTCTATACTCACTTTCTGAGAGAGAAGATTCTGTGATGAGATGTTTACCTCAAGAAACCGGCTACCAACAAAGCTTTCAAGCTCGGCTCGAAAGGCATCATACTTGGCCTGTGGCAATGCGAAGCTGACATACCCATATTTCTCGGAGCTGGACTCGTTGTCTATGCGTCCTTCGTAACCGCGCACGGTTGTCTCAATTCGACGCGTGAGAGCTGGCACATCGCGTGTCTGCATTGATGCGTTGTAATAAATCTTTAAAAATTCGCGTGTGTCTGTAATAGGCACATCAGGATTGGGATATGGATACGGGTACGGATAATAATCGGGGCTCATCATGCCGTTTGTTACGCTACCATCCATCATCGGCACTACAACACCACCGGAATTAGACGGAGATGACTTTACGTCGGAGGATTCCATCACTCCTCCATTAAACCCTATCCGCGTCATATACCGCACGACCGGATTAGAAACTGCAAAAAATGTGATTATAGCAAGAAGAGCGAGGACGATTGTGAGCCAAGAAACGTATCCGGGCAAAAAACCAAGTTTTTTGTTATTCATAAGACCATTATATCATTTTAATCGTTGATAAATAAACTATGAAACAAGATGAGCAGAGCAGTACATACGCCTACAAATATAGACGAATAAATCAGAAAAGAGTGATTCTGGTCTTTTCTTACCGCTATTATACTGTGGGTTATTTATGGTGAGCTTGTCGAACTATTTTATTTGAGAACATTTTTATTTTCCAAACTTTCTTCAATTATCACGCCTTGAAAATTCATAGATTATTTTTTCTCAAATTCGCAAATCTATACCTTTATTTTTCGTATTGGATCCTTAAAAGCTTCATGCATTCTTTCTGCTGTATTTATTAGAAATTCATTCATTTTGGACCAATCTTTCTCATTATTTATATTTACTCCGTCTAATTGACGCTCAATTCGCGATGTCACATTATCTTCCATTCGTTCCCAGGCTAGTCTATCACCAAACTTTTTTTCAATCTCACTCCTAAACTTATACAATTGGTCAAACGCTTTTTTATTTTCTTCTACACCACCTCTATTTATATAAATTTCTACCCTGGCATATCTTCTTGAAATAACTAAATTCAAATTAAAACCACCTCGCCCCATTCCAATGCCTATCCAGGCATCAGTGCTTGGGCTAATATTCGCAAACAGTGAATTTCTTTTATTGATTCCGGAAAGAAGTTGGGTCCAAAATCTTTCTCGTAATATGTGACGTTGAGCATATTCTTTTCTTTCAGACCCGATCTGTTTCTTTTCTGTTGTAGGACGCTTTATAACTGTAAACAGCGGTCCTGCTGGAGATTTGTCACCAACTCTTATTGCTTCTAATTTAATAAGATAAAAAGAGACGTCTTCCGGTGAAACTTCATTCAGCCAATCAATCGCTTTTGCATGTTCTTCACACGGTTCTTTAACAATCCAAATAGCGATATTTGCACCAAGATTAGTAAAATAAGTAATTAACTGACCGAGATGTCCATGATCACTTTTTTCTAATTGATTTTCAATAACCACTTTATTACCAAAATTATCCTCGCCATACAAATCAACCTTAAAAGGTCCAACTTTTTCTTCTCGAGATTCTATGGAGATATCAAATCCAATCGCGTCGTTTAAAAAATCAATATTTTCTTCCAGCCATCTGGTAAATTTAGTTTCCCCCACCCAAAGCTCCCTCAACGGCACTCGTTTAATTTTTTGAATTAAATTGCTCATTTTAGTTATGCTTCTATTTCCTATTTCTATACATTTCCCTAAACTCTTTTTTCTTATTTTCCGGATGAATTTTACAGTTGGGATCTTTGCATCCTAATAATAAACACTTGGCACACAAAGGATCTAAACATTTACATTCTACTACTAATTCACTCAATCTAACATCGTTACTATTCCAGGTTGAAACTTCGTATTTATCTTCATCTTTTTCAACATGAAGAGTCATGACTGGCTCTTCATTTTCCCCGCTTATTTCTATATCAAGAAAATCATTTCCACCTTGACCTTTTTCTGCTCTTTCACTTTTTATTTTCCCATATAATTTCATATTATTTTTATCAATTTTATTACTTATCTAATTCGCCGGAGAAGGCGGATGATAAGATTAACTGCTCGAGCGATATCAGGTCAGATTTGGCGGATTTTTGGTAATCTTGCAGTTTTTTTATTTTTTCAGATAGCAAATTCAACCGTGCGACAATTTTCTTCTGCTCCGCAAGAGATGGAAGTGAAATTTTAAATTTCTTGATTATTGTCTGACTTAAATTCGGCTGTGCCCCACCCCATGCTTGAGAAATTATCTCAGCTCGCTTTTGCATCAAAAAATAGTAAAGAAATTTATTATTTAATTTTTCTGCCACAGGAATCATACCTGCTACTGCTTGATTAGTGCACGCTTCTATATCAAGCATTCCAATTTTCCCGGCAGTAGCACCATACATAGCAAATAAAACCGCTCCTTTTGGAAAAATTTTTGTACTACTTTTCTTTACTGCGTCTTTAGATATTTTTTCCTCTGAGTTTATAATATTCGCATTATCTTCGAGTTCTCCTGATTTTAACCAAGGAATTTCACCATTGTAAAAATCTGCATCTGATCGGCTCGGCGTTCCTCCGCTTGTGATTTTCAAAATAGTTTCATCTCCAAGCTCTTTTTCTTCCCAACCTTTCTTTTCTCCTTCGGAAAAGATTTTGTGGAGCTCGGCGGGAATAAGGTTTTTAGTGGTCTCTTCTGCCTCGGAGCGTAATTTTTTAGCTTCTTTAATTTTTCCCAATACTTTTTCTAACTTAGAGACAATCTTCTTCTGCTCCGCAAATGAAGGAAGCGGGATTTGGAGGTTTTCTATATCCTTAGTGCTCACATTCTTTTGAGCCATTCCGTGTCCCATTTCTATAACTTTTGAGATAAAGAAGGGTGATTTCAAAAAATTGAAAAGATATTTCTGATCTAACAGATCGGGATCGGTAACCACGATTCTTGCCACTCGTTGGTTTAAAACAGCTGGTAAATGTTCCTTCTGAATAATTCCTACTCGTCCCACATTTCCTGTCAAAGAGACTAGAATATCGTTTGGATTAAGTACAAATTTTTTAAAATCATCACCCTTTTCTCTTATATACTTTGGATTATTAAGTTCAATAAAACCATCTTGAACATTTGTAATTCTCATGACAAAAAAACCAGAGTCAACGTATTCTGAACTCCTAAACGCGAAACCATTCTGAATTTTAACGACTTCCCCAAGTTTTTTTGTTGGATAGATTTTCATTTTGTGATTAAAGAAATCACCACATACGCAAAAATAATAACAATGGTGCTAAATATTAATCCTATAATGGAATCAAATTTCTTTTGTAGATGTTTATATTTTGGTGATAAAAAGTCATACTTTACATCCTCACATAAAACCGTATAAATATTCTTATAGAAGATAACCCAAGATATCCAAAAAATAATTTTGAGTAGCAAATTACCAGTACTATCTGCAAAGTGTTTTATAATACCAATAACAAGAGCGACCTCCAGAATTCTAAACCAACCATCGAATAAAACGTTAAAAATATCTTTGTATTTTCCATTTACTATCATAATTTAGATTTATCTGATTTTTTTATTAGATAGGGTATATTTAGTCCCATTTCTTACCAAACAGCGTTCCTGTTGGTGTAAGCGTAATTATTGCTTCTTCTGCTATTTTTTCGGGGGTCACTTTCTCTGCATTGCCAAAGTTTTCACTCAAAGTTCCTTCTTCGTTTAGAGTAATGAGATATTGAAACTTTATTCCACTGCTGGATAGTTTTTCTAAATATTCATAGAGGTGAACAAAGTGCGCCTTGTCCATCCCATCGAAAATTCCATCGTGCACCAAGAAACGTGGCGTGTGAACCCCTTTCTTTATCGCGTTGAGTAGAATAGCAAGGTCATAGATAAGCGTCCTACCTTGGTTTTTACCCTTTGATAAATCTGCCGGCAGAGATACTCCAATATTAATCTTTGAATCTTTTTTCTCATTTGACGTTAGAGAAAAACTGGACCGATCTTTATTTTCTACATATATCGCATCATGCACATTAAAAAACTCCTGACGAAACTCAGAAATGGATTTTTGTATTTTCTGGATAAAACTCACTATCTCTGTATATAATTTTGCTTCTTCTTGTTTAAGATCCGCCTCTTCTTTCTTCAGGTCTTGGTAAAGCTTAATTTTCCCGGATAGATCATTTAGCTCCTCGCGCTTTTTACTTAACTCTAAATAAGCTTCGGACAAATCGGAGATGGCATTTCTTGCTTCAAGAAATTTAAAAAGCTCCGCTCGCCTCTTTTCTAACTCTTTTATCTTAACCTCTCTTTTCTTTGCCCCATCTTCAAGGTCGCTAATTTCTGTTTTTAGGAAATCTTTTCTAGATTGCACAACTTGTTTCCTAAAAGTAACCGCTTCTTCAAGAGTCTTTTCTATTTTTTGTGCCAGTAGTTCGTTTAATTCTTCATACATTCTACCAACCTTCCGCACACTCAAATCGTCATTCAGCTGAAAGCTATCTCTATATGATTCAATTTTTTTTCTATCTGAAAAGTTTTTGAACCAGAGATCCTTTATCTGTAGGGTTAATTGATTGCTTTGTTTTTCTACGTCCTCATACTGATCCGCAAGTTTAAACTGCTTGATATTGTCTTCTAGTTTGCCGACTTGAACATGCAACTTATCAATTTCACTTTCTGCGTGAGATATATCACGTAGTCCGTATGTGTCTTGAACAAGATCTTTTACTTCCTTAATGGCGGGGATTTTCTTTTTAAATTCGGACTGTAAATTATTATTTTGGTGGAAAAGAGTATTATCAATATCCAGCAGTAGTAAATGATATTGCACCAGTTCAGCTTCCGGAATTTCCTTAATGTATTTGATCGGGTCAGAAAAGCTATCGTATTTTGTTGATTGTTTTTTAATAAAAAATGGGATTAATTTTCGTAGCCACTTATTCGAATAAGTGCCGGCATAATCTGCGTCCTTAAATATGAGATCACAAAGAATATCCTTGACATCATTTATTGATTTAAAATCAGATGGAGAATTTTTAGCACCGAATGTAATATTTCTATTAGGTTCTGCAAACGAGCGTTTGATAATATAATCCGTGCCATCAACAACAAATTCTAAAACCACCACTGAATCCTTTAGGTTGTTATTTATTTTAGCCGATCTTATTAATTTTGTTTCGGATGAAAGTAGACAATAATCGAGCAAGTCCAACAAAAGTGTTTTACCAACACCATTTAATGATTTTTTTGTATCTGTATCTTTTTCTTTCTTGGCAAAAATAAAATTAACTCCATTTTTGAAATTAATGGCCGGGAATAATCCTTCGGGTTCTGAATAAAGTCTTTTTAAAAACATCAGCTTTTTATAATTACTTGGTGATTTTGTAACTCAATTAATCCGGATGACCACAAAAAAGTGAGGGTGTTGTAATATTGATCAAGGGATAATGCCTTTACGTGCTTGGCGTCTTGGAATAAGCTCTCTACATTGTAGCTTTTGCGTTTTAATAATCCAAGCAAATCCGCGCCAAGCACAAGAACATTATTATCAAGTTTTTCGTGCTTTGATGGTATGAGCATATTTATTATTCGAACTTACTTTTCAGTATCTGTCTTTTCAAAAATAGTGCAATCATCAAAGAAAAATAATACAAAAGCTCGCGTGAGGTTAGAATATTCAACGTTATCTTTTTTATCAGGAATAACAAATTGTGAAAATAAACTTTCTAAAATTTCGATATTGATCAAACCCTTATCCTTCGAGGTGTTGTAGCTTTGAAATACGTGACCATGAAGATCGTTCTGGGTTTCTAAATCTTCTTCCTGTATCCTTTTTTCTATTAAAGCAATTTTCGTATATGCGTATTTAAAGTATTCCCGTACCCGTTTCCGCTCTTCTTCATTTTTAAAATTAATCTCAATCTTTTTAGAGAGGTTAACATGCTCTTTATCTAACTTGTGATCGCTTGACTCAAGCTGTTTTACTACACTTTTAAAAATTTCATCAATAATACCAAAATCTTTTTCGTCAGATTTTACAACCTGAATAAGAGTCACATCATGACCTGCTTGGATATTGGTAGAATTGTCACCACTTTTTTGCTTCTGGGTTAATTCATTCATGCCTATTTAGGGGTGTTAATATCTCTTCCTGCTTGGATATTGGTAGAATTGTCACCACTTTTTTGCTTCTGTGATAATCTCTTACCAGGCCGGTCATTAAGTAAAAAACGCCTAAATAAATACCCAATGAAAGTAACCACACCCAACACAATAATTCCTATTATAATTTGCTCCGACATAAAGTTTTTATAATAAAATTCCGACTCGCATTACATTATATATCTTTTTTTATTTTCTCCAAAATCTCCGCAATGTCGTTTTCCACAATCGCGATGTTTTCCAAGACCTTTTTCGGGTCGGCGTGTCCGACTTTTGCTCCGTCATTCGGATTCTTAAAATCCAGATTATAATTTCTTTCCTGAATTTCTTTTATAGTAATCCTCCAAGAATTTTCATTTGGCTTGCGATTCTTCCACCATTTTCGAATAATATCGAACTCTTCATGAGTTATGCCGCGATTTTTGGTGTATTGTTTCATTCCTTCGGGAAGCGGGAGCTGATAATACCAAATCTCTTTTGTGGGTTCTCCTTTTGTAAAAAATATAAGGTTAGTATTTACCCCAGCATAGGGATTAAAAACTCCTTGGGGCAAACGAACAATAGTATGGACATTACATTCTTCAAGTAGTTTTTTCTTGATGGCAGTCTTTACGCCTTCTCCAAAAAGAGACCCATCAGGCAAAACAATTCCGGCTCGGCCGTTAGGTTTAAGCAGGTGCATAAATAAAACCAAAAATAAATCAGCGGTCTCTTTGGTACGAAACTCGGCAGGAAAGTTTTTTTCCACTCCATCTTTTACCGCTCCACCAAAAGGAGGATTGGCTACGATTACATCCACTCTGTCTTTGGGACCGTATTCACGAAGAGGTTGAGAGAGCATATCGCCACGACGAAGATGTTTTGGAGTATCCACGCCGTGTAAAATCATATTGGTTATAGCAAGCAAATGTGGTAACGGCTTAAGTTCCACTCCGTGAATCTGGTTTTGTAATTTTCTTTCATCTGATTGATTTTTTATCTCATTTTTTCTTATATATTCAATAGTATCAATTAAAAATCCCCCCGTGCCACAAGCTGGATCCAATAC
>Ga0172379_10010376_pt1 | contig 11283 bp, 16 predicted proteins | sample GrowelOW334metaG_FD_119756 | JGI IMG/M metagenome (GOLD analysis project Ga0172379, IMG submission 119756) | Groundwater microbial communities from an aquifer near a municipal landfill in Southern Ontario, Canada - Groundwater well OW334 metaG | ecosystem: Environmental > Aquatic > Deep... | reverse complement strand
TCATCATAAAATTCGTTCAAACTTTTCAAATAAAGATCATTCGTATCGAATTCCCAAGTTGCATTCGAGTTATCGCCGCCACGCTTGCCCATATTCAAAACAACCTTGTGCAAGGCTGCATCGCCAGGAACGTAATAATGAGCATCGCCGGTAAAAATCGTCGGCACTCTCATCTCTGCGGCCAAACGAATCAGAGACTCATTAATGCTTTTCTGCAACGGAAAATTGTTAAGCATCAATTCAATAAAGAACCGGTCTCCAAAAGCCTCTTTGAACCGCGCCGTCAAATACTTAGCGGCTCCGTAATTACCTCTGAAAAGAAGCTGCGGTATTTCACCTGCAAAGCAAGCCGTGCTTACCGCCAGACCTTCAGCATGAGCGAAAACGGAATCAAGATCGGTTGTCGGCTTGTAATAAAAACCATTCATCCAAGCATCATTTTGAATAGCCAGAATATTTTGATAACCTTTTTTGTTTAAGGCCCAAGCTATCAAATGATGATATTTCCGGATAACCTTTTGTAATGCTTGACGATTTTCCTTCTCAATTCGATCAAGATGAAATTCTCGGTTTTCAATTAAACTGCGATTGTTATTGATATAGAATTCGCAACCGAACATCGGCAACATTTTTTGCTTTCGACATTCGGTATAGAGTTGCCAAAAACCGCAGAGCGAACCATGATCCGTAACCGCAACGACTTTTTGATCGAATTTTTTACCGAACTCGACAAGCTTCTTAATAGGAATCATTCCGTCTTGAATCGAAAAGACGGAATGAACGTGCAGGTGAGCAAAGTTTTGAGGCTGAAGATAGATCGGTCTCATCAAACCCAACTAGATTGGTCTTCGGGAGTTACAGCTTGTTTTTTCGATTTGCGCTTCTTTGCTATTTTGATTGACGAACCTTCCGGAGCGGCTTCACCTTCAACAGTTTCTTGCCCCTCTTCAGGTCCATCTTCTTCTTTCTTGAGCTTCAGATTATCCGCTTCAATCCAAGAATTCAAGGTTTTTTCAAGCGCCTGCATCGTTTCGGGATTCAAGACTCCCAAACCTTCCGCAGTTGCCGCAAGACTCCGGCGGGCAATATTCGCCCTCACTATCGGCGGAAATCGGGTCAAATCAGGATCTTGATAGATTGAGTGCAACAATACGTACAAAGCCATTCCGGCTGCATCCTTGGAGGTTTCAGAGGCACTAGACGCCGGTAATTGTTTGACCTTCAGACGGAATTCTTCAGATAACGGTTGAACAACTTTTTTTTCAACCGCCCGATAAACGTCGTCAACCGCCTTCTGTTCCAACGGCGTAAACGACTCCGGATTACGAAAAAGCGTGAAGCGATACTTGCCGCCGATTGCCGGAAAGCACAAATCCCGATTGTTGAACAGATTCAAAGTGTCTTCAATTTGAGCGTCGAATTCTTCCATACGCGCAACGAAAACAATATTGTTGATCACAACAACGCGACTGTTTGTCGGCTTGCCTTCTTCGTCGAAAATTTGAAACACTTAAAATGCTCTTTCAAATGAAATATTTTTTATCGTTTGCCGCATTTCCTTGCACGCTTTTTTTGCAGTTTCATAGGCAGGGATAGAAGAAGGCAAAGGAGGTTCGGGAGGCTCCGAAGATTCGGAATCGTCGTCCGCGCCCGCAAAGCAACAAAGCGCACCGAATTTACCATTTGAACCTTGATAGGCTTTGACAACTACTTTTCGATTATCCATTAATCAATTTCCTTTTTATAATAAGGGCAATCTTCAGTCGAATCAACATGATTTTCTTGTATGTCGTGCGGACATTCACACTCCGACATAGGTTCATTAAGTCCGAATCCGTGATTCTCATACCATTTTTTCAAGTAAATACAATCATATTGATCGAAGCATTTCATTCTTTTACCTCAATTTGTTTTGCTGAATTCCTATATCTCAAAACATCAACAAGCTCCGACAAGGGAATCTGAAACCCGGCCGCGCCCTTGTGACCGCCACCACCAAATTGCTTAGCAATAGCGCCAACATCTTTGGTTTCAGAATAGATAGAAAATTTACATTCGCCTGTCTTCATAACGCTGAAAGCGACCATTGCTTCATGATTATCCTTGTCATAGAATCCTTCAAAAAGCAAACTGCTTACCCGCGTGCGGTTAACGGCGATAACTTTCAAAAACGTTCCATCGGGAACTCTCAGTTCCGCCTCAAAACCAAGATCGTCCATAATGGCCAAATTGTCTTTACGGGCTTTTTCGAGAATCATCCTGCCTTGAGCAACGTAATCCCGCCAAGCAAATAACTGAGGATGAAAAAAAGCTTCAAACCAAAAGTTTGCAGCCTCTTTCTTAGCAGGATCGCATTCCCGAGTCCAAAGAGCTTTTTGAAAAGGAAGAATATAATCGTTCCAATCAAACTGTTTGTTTTCTTTATCCCAAACATCGTAACGCCCCAAAAGCGTAACGATTTCAGGTTCTCTTTCAACCTTTCCTTCACTGAAAAAATACTTCCAAGTTAATTCAATTGCGGCCCGCCCGCTTTGTCGAATGCCGGGAATGTCGGACAGGCAAGTATTTTCAAGCCGATCCAATTCGTTTGCAGATTTAATTGCTTCTATATGATGATCAATCCATGTTAACTTCCCGTTATCTTTCAGAAAATCTCTTAAACGAATCATTTGAACAATCGGTTGTAATGTAAAATCGACCATTACAACCGTATCATTCGCCTTGATTTCATCCCAAGGAAACGGTTGACCATAATCAATTTTATGCAGAACCATTTGATTTACGTAACCAATATAATAAAGCCGAGCGATTGCGCCTGATCCAAAACCGTCCAAATCGCTATGATAAAAAATATGAATTTTGTAATTAATCATGAATTTCTTCTCCCGAAGCCTTGATAACATCTCCAAGAATCAATTGCCGAACCCATTCCGGAGCTTTCTTTTGTTCATCCTCTTCCCAAGCCAAAAGCCATTTCGCAACTGTTTTTCGCGTAAACATCGCTATTAAAGCTCTAATATTTTCACTTGCAGTATATTCTTGAAAAAATATCCGTTTTTTCAAATTATAACGCCTGCTTGAATTCCAATCAGGATGAATGTTTGGATCGTTTTCTTCAGTTCTTTTTCTGTCTTCATTAGCTTCATAAGCTGATTTCATATCTAACATAAAAGAAGGCCAAACACCTATTTTTTCAGTTTTGCTAGTCAAATATTTTCTCCAAAAAAATCTTCTGTCCGCTCAAGTGCTCATGGCGAACATCCGCCGGAAGCGCCCAAACGACTCTTACTCCTTCCGACTCCGGAGCGGGCGCTATTCCATCCGTCAAATAGACAATCTGAAAAATCCCGCGTTTCCGACACCAATCAATAACCGGCTGAAAACTGGTTCCGCCAAACCCGCGTCGTTTGAATCGACGCTGAACTTCTCCCGGCTCAATCTCTTTGATTTCCTGCACGCTCGCATCGGCTTGCAGCAACGTTACTCCCGGAAAAAACTCCATGATCCTTTCGACTTCTGCAAGGAACGCCTCGAAAAGATCCTTGTCCACCGAACCGCTTGTGTCAATAGCAATCGTTACTTTTGGCCTTGGAACGCGCCGAATACTCGGATATAATCCCGGAATCCTGCGGTGCGGCCTTCTAAATGAATTGTCCATTTCTTGCGTATACATGCTTGAAACATAGTGTTGCAGCAAAGACTTCCAATTAAGCTTTGAAGAGATATTTATTTTACCAAGTTCTTCAATTAGTTTCGCAGGCATTGTCCCGCGTACACGATTGGTAAGTTGATTTGCTTTTTCAACAAACGATTGCGCAACGTTTTCAAGACCTTCAGACGGAAACAAATCTTCTCCCGGATCAGCAACAACAGTTTCTTTTTTATCGCCGCCCAAACCCTTACTTGAAACAACGTCCATTCCGCCGCCCAAAGAGGCAACCGAATTTATCCGTTCATAATACCATTCAAAAGTCTGTCCTTCAGGGAATCCGAATTGACTGCAAAAAACAGCTCCGCTAGGCAGTTCTTCAGGTTGCAGGTAATTATTGACTTCAATGTCGGCTGCAAGTTGTGCCTTTTTCATATCGCTTAACTTAGCCAGTCGTGCATGATGCCGAAGAACCAAGTGCAAGATTTCATGCTTGAGCAAACCGATTCGCTTCGGCATAGAAGAAGCTTGATTCGCCTTATACAAATCAATAGCTTCAGAAACAAGCGGCGGCAAAATCGGAGAGCCGCAACCAAGATGAACCCAAGCCAGAAAATATGGATTGATATAAAGCACCGGCAAAGCTTTTTCATTATCCATAACGACGGCTGCGGTCTTAACTTCATGATTCTGAAATTTGGTCTCAAAACGAATCACAAGTTCGGATAGAATTACACCAAACCAAATATCTTTATCGAAAAGTGTACGCATCGCCGATTCAAAACTATGCTGCGAAAGCGTTTGCTCCGACTTCGATAATTCGACTTCTGCAAACTCTTTAATCAGAGATTGTAATTGTTCTTCAGAAAAATTCAATAACGATCCTTACCATGCATCCATTTTGAAACACCATGTTCGGTGTTTTCAATTGTCGTTTTCTGTTTGTCGGTAATGAATTCCCGAGTTTCTATTTGATGCTGAATGCTTGAAATCAGCGTTTCGACGCTATTGACAAAATCATCCGCTGCATCCGGAAGATCCCGTAAGTCTTCCAAAATCCGGTCGCAACGACTGTTCCAAAAATCCAAATCATCTTCTTCTTTAACCGCAACAGGCTTCGGATTCAGCTTCGCCTCAAGTTCTTCTATGCGTTCCGCCGCCAATACCGCAACCGGAACGTCGCTATTCCGAAGCAGTAAACAAATCGTTTCACTCTCTAATCTATCGACCGTCAAGGCTCATCTCCTTTTCTCATATAGGCATTGATATATCGAGGATCAATCAGCAACGCCATTTGATTCCAAGTTGAATCAAGGCTATTAAGCCAAGCGAATTGCACCGGCTGCGGAGTCAACAAAATCGCTTCAAAAAATCCGCCATACAATTTTTGTATTTCGTCTTTTTTACCTTTGAAATGTTCGGTTCCGCCTCTAGCAAGAAAATCATCGGCAATAAAAGCTGCGGTGTTATTCAAAGACGTGATAATCAAAGGAAGCAGATTCATCTTCCTCCAACTCCGAAGCCGTTCTGTAACTACATTTGGAATTCTCTGCGGTCCAAATAATCCTTTATCTGTTCCAATAGATTCAAGCATGTCTTGCGGGCGCAAAGGAGTTTCATTAAATTTTCTCGCTAAATAGAATTGCTGAATTGCCAATCCTGCGGTCTTACCAACCAAACCCCTAACCATATCCCATACTTCGGAACTATGATCCGGATTTATTCCTGTATTTTCAGCGGCATAAATAACCCGTGCTACATATTCCCAAGAACGCGGATTTGGTTTGATTCGATCAAGAATATCTTGAAATTTGAATTTGCTATTACCGATTGATGTTTGATTTGTTCCGATGAATTCCTGCACAACCGGATGCATGTTTATTCTTTGCGCCCAATTCTGCCAGCTTCTTACATGCACCTTCAAGGCAATATGAGCAAACCGAGAAAGAAACGGATCGCCAAACATTGTCAATCCATACTCGAAATCCGGCGGATTACAAGCCGCAACTACGAACGATCCCGGCGGCAAGAACTTGTCGTGCAACCGACTCTCGCAAGCAAGTTGATGCACGGCATTGATTTCATACCGTTGCGACCGATTCAATTCGTCCAAGAAAACCAAAGACGGCTGTACGGGCCACCATGACGGTTGAGCGTATTGAGTTACCGGAATTGTTACATAACCAGTGCTTCCGTCTTGATTATTAATAAGAGTAGTTTTTTGAGTAACAATAGGCATTCCCAAAAGGTCAACCGCTTCCATTTGCGATAGAACCAAATTGACCAAAGGAATATTTTTCGATTCGGCAAATTGCCTGATAACAGACGATTTGCCTATTCCGTGCGTTCCCCAAACCATTAAAGGAATGCCGGAACGCATACTCAATTCTAACCAGACATTCAGGCTTCTCATGTATGATTTCCTCTCTTTCTTGAGAATAACCATACACTCTGAAGCCTGAATCGGTTAAGTTTTTTCTGCGATTTTCGATCAGAAAATAACTTCAGAAGAGTCTTTTGCAAAATTACAACGATAACAAGCTGTTTGCGTGTTATCAATAAAATCTTTTCCGCCTGCACTTTTTGGAATTATATGATCGTGAGTCAAAATAATTTCTGTTCCATCCAACAAATTTCCGTACAAATTCAAATGCGGATGTTCCGCTGCGGCGGGATTATTAATAGCATATTCCAAAGCGAAAAATTTGCCTTTGAATCCACAAAAAATGCAATCTGTTCCTTTTTGTTTAAATGTTTGCAACCGCAAAGAACCAACGTTTACATTATAACCCAATAAAGAAATTTTGGGTTTGCCGCCGCTCTTTTCCCGAGTTTGAATCAAAGGCATTATTTCTTCAACAGAAAAAATTCCAAGCCGATGATAGATCGATTGAGGCACAATTACTTGTTGAGATTTCTCAAGCAATTCCAATTTAGTTATCTGATTCAACATTTAATCTTCGTCCTTAACAAGAAATTCATTATTCAAAGCTTTGAAAGATGCTCTGTTCCGAGCTTCAGGAACATATTGCGACTTCGTAGTCCGAATAACAATTCCTTCACGACGGCTTTTGGTTCCTTCGTAACAACCTATCGCAGCCTTCAACCAATAATCAACAGTCAATTTTTCACCTTCCATTTTGGAAACTTCAATAACAGGAACCATAGGAAGGTTATATTTTTGGCAGAAGGAAATCAATTCATTATAATTCAAATGACGCGCTTCTTTGACAACCCAAACATCAAACACTCGCATCTCTACCGTCTGAAGTCCTAAATGATTTTTTTGAATACCGGGTCCAACGATTTCAGCCTGAATCGCATAACCATTATTTTCCATTAAAGCACGTTCAATTTCATATTTGCGATAAACAAACCAAAGAGTGTTATTCTCAGAATCGTACATTGACCAATTCCGAGAGCAAACATCTAAATTATCGTCCAGACGAACAAACGTTGATGAAGATCCATCGCATTTAACAGTAACATAAATCTCTTGTCCCTCTAAAACCTTCAAAATATTCGGGATATTTTGAAGCATCGTTTCGTCTGTCTTGGGAACATAAGAAGGAAAATTGCCTTTCGGATTTCCGCTCATGCCCAAGGGAATTGGTTTCTCATAGTGTTTGACGCCTAAAAAATCAGTTACGTCTGTTCCAATAGGAAAATTTTCTTTAACCGAATCAAAAACTTCATGATAAGGCAAGGCAAGTCCTTGAGACAAAACTCCCTTGAACCTCATTGACTTGATTCGAGTAGAACCTTTCTCTTTCAGGAATGCAGCCCATGGCGCATCTTCAGGAAGCAACGAATCAATTGCAAAAAATACTGCGCAATCACCAATTTTAAAAGAGCCTTTTTTTACTACAAAGGTCCAACCCAAATTTTCCAAGGTTGCAAGCTCGATAAAATCAGCCTTCGGAATAGAATCCAAAGTCGCAATTTGTTGAATCGTCGCTTCTCTTGCCATAATAAAAATCCTTCCAAAACAAAAAACACTGCAATCTTCCATTAGAATATCAGATTGCAGTGTTTTTGTCAAGATTTTTCTGAAAATTTAAGCACTTTCTTGCAGTGCTTGACGTTGAATTCCACGTCGGATATGCCGATAAAGAATATCGGTTTTTTCACTCGCATTGAAAAATTCCGGGAAGTTTCCGGTTTCGACTTCGCCTACAAACAATTTTTCAACCAAATCAAATGCATACAAGCAAACCGGAATCGGGATTGTAGCTCCCAAAAACCGGAATGTTGATGAATGCTTTGGTCGTAAATGAAACGTATCAGGCAGGCCCAAAAACCGCGCTAGTTCTCTGGTAGTAACGGGCCGGTCCTGCGTAGGATGAATGTATTTCGGATTGATCGATACTGAAGGCGACGGAAGACGGCGGGACAAACGAACGGGCAATTGAACCTTGAGAATCTTGTTTGCATACTGCTTCATGGAATCCGGATATTTTTCAGGCGAAACATCGTAAAGCATTTCGCCTTCCGCCAAGAGCGGAATACTATCCCAAAGCATTTCAAGCTGAATTCCCTTACGAGGCAGAAAAGAATGCCCTTTTTCTGCATCCATCGGAACAGTCTCAAGATCGCTTATTACATCCCAAATCGAAGGCGTATCATTCAGCGTCGTTTCTTCAATAACCGGAATCTTGCCGGATTGCGAACCAAGAACAACGAAATACGAAGCCCGAATCGGCACGCCCAACGCCATTGCATTCACTCGGATCGTATTCCAACGATAGCCGTCTTGACGTTGAGCAAAGTATTCGACAATTTCTTTTCGGTAACGTGCAGGCAGAACGAAGACGAATTCTTCCGGTCGATATTTGCCGATTCTGTTGAATACATTATCAAAACCCTTAACCAATCCGCTTTTTATCGAAACATTAGGTTGAGAATAAATTACACGCGGATTGTAAGTTTGCTCTCCAAGCCTGATTCCAGTTGCAGAAAACTTTACCAAATAATCAATTGGAGGATTGCCATTACCGGGAGTGTCCATAGATTCAATAACGATATTGGCATCCGGAATTGAACTTGCAGCATAATAAATCAAAGTCTTCTGCAACGGGTTTTCAGGATATTCAACATCCAAAACCAGATTATGACCGGCCTGCAACGCAGCGTAAGTCAAGCTGTTGCTATAGCAGCAAACGCCCATAATTTGATCAGTGATTGCCATTGAAATTACCGCAGTTCTGAATTGTTTTCGTTAATTGCACGACGCGCTTCTTCTTCCCGGCGGCGCTGTTCTTCAAGTATCGCAGCTCTCTTATCACGCCAAAGCTGCATCAAACGTTCCGGATCTTCATCAACGTCTTTAACGATAGTCGAAATGAATTCCGGCGAACAAGTAGCAAACTCCGATCCCATAAACGCAAACTGTGATACGGAATTGGTCGTTACCCATTGTCCAACCTTCAAGCCTGCACCAACACAAGCGCCGGTCGGATCTTTGGCTTCATTAACGCCTTCTCCAAGCGCAACGATTTCATAAATATTACTGCACCAAACAGGAGCCTTCGTACCGGGAGAATTTACGGGAATGAAAATTCCACCGCTGGTAATAGTCAATTCTTCGGGAGACGGGAACATCTTTCCATCGCCAAACGGACCTGCAATAACATGCAAAACGACATAGCGATAACGGGCCTTCGGAACTACAACCAAAGCACTGAAGCCTTGAACGCGACCCCTCTTCGCATCCAATTCATCGCCCTTATTCATCATGCTGATAACGTTCTTGTAGGGATTTTCCTTCTCTTCAGACATTCGATTCTCCATTTTAAATTTTTGATATGCGAGGCATTGCTTTCCAAGTACAGGAAGCAGCGGAAGATTCTTTTACAATTACTTCACAAACAGCAATTTCTTTTGCTAGAGCATTGCGGACTGTTCGATAAATTGAATTTACTTCCGAAGGATTTGGATTGTCGTAACCAGAACCATCAACTTTCAAAATCTTGATTTCAAGTACCATCGGAAGAGAAACAGGCAATTCACTTTGATTATGAATCGGGCCAAGCAACCTAAGCGCAAACTCCCGGCCCTGATCGCGTATAATAGAAGCAGTCGCATGAGCCGCTTGAACGGCGTCACGCGAATAACCTAACCATTCTGCTAACTTACCAGCCTTGCTTGGAGTTTCGGCCTTGAAAGCAAGGTCAATTATTTCATCGCCAATAAACTTTTTAGCAAGGTCAATTGCGCGTTCAAGATTCATTTCAAAATTTCCGCCGCTGCATTAATTCGCGCTCGTACAAGTTTGGTTCCTCTTTCATTTGAAGGAATCGAAGACATAAAACCTAAAAGTTCCCGTGCATCTTCTTTAACACAAGAATTAACAGAAACCAGTTCGCTAAGCTTTTTCAAAAATTGCCTTCCGACTTTCCTCTCGCAAATTCCACTATCGTTTTCTTTTTGATAAAGCATTTTATTTTCCTTCAAACTATATAACAATCAATATCACGCGCCTTGACGAATTGTCAAGTCTTTTCACTTCAGCTCGAAGATTTTTTTAACATCTTCTGCAACTTCGGCTGGCGTCATGTAAGTAGTGTCGATAATCTCAGCCGGATATTTCAATCTTTTGGCCGTTTCAATATAACGCTTTTGGCGTTCATTAATCAAATCAATCCGGTCGTAAATGTCTTGCGGTCCGCCTCTATTCTCAAGCCGCCACTTCAACGCCTCAAGCGAAGCAGTCAACAGAATCGCTTTCTTCGGATACGGAAGTCCACAGACAACGTGTAAGTCATTAATAAAAGCTTCGTCTACGTCCGGCTGATAAACGAAAGTGCTCCATAAATAACGGTCAAAAATCAGCTTGTTGAATTGCAGCCCGTTTTTCTTGGTTTTCTTCTGTCTAAAGACTTCCAATTCATGCCAACGATTGACCCCGAACGCCATGACCGCAACCGGTGAAGGCATGACCTTACCGCCGGGAGGATTGAAAACGATTTCACGGTACGGCGAAGACGGTAGGAACGCAAACTGAGTCGTGCTGGAAACCGTTTTACGAATCAGGTCCAAAACCGAAGTCTTGCCGGTTCCGTCAACACCTTCCAATTCCAACACGTCAAACGGATAATCCACGTTTCTCTCCTGTATTTGTCGGCTATTTCATTATCTTCCGCTTCAAGCCGACCGTCAAGCAAAAAGACCTTGAAAAAATAACAAGAAAAAGCTTGACAAAAGAAAAGAATCATGGTAGGGTCTGGACATGAGGTTGAGAAAAAACCTCAAAACCAAACCCAATCGAAGGAGACTCCAATGTCTTACGATTCCTGCCCTTGCTGCGGCGCTTCCCGTTACGATTCCAAACAATCAGACGAACATATCTCTTTGGTCGTCTGCTCCCGTTGCGGTGCTCTTTATGGCGGTCGGGTTTATCTCGGCGAATCCTACAAAATAGTCAAGCCCTTTTTCGCCGCCGAAGAGATTCCGGTCGAAAGACAGCAATATTACGATATCGAGACTTTGGGAAGCAAGGGCCTTGATCGCCGCCACGGCTGGCGAGATTCGGAAACTCATTACATCGTCCAAGTCGGCTAAACCACTAATCTTTTCCCGAAAGGAAAATTCAAATGGCTATCGAAAGCAAAGAAGACTGGAAAGCTTTGGCGCTC
>Ga0172379_10010375_pt1 | contig 11284 bp, 9 predicted proteins | sample GrowelOW334metaG_FD_119756 | JGI IMG/M metagenome (GOLD analysis project Ga0172379, IMG submission 119756) | Groundwater microbial communities from an aquifer near a municipal landfill in Southern Ontario, Canada - Groundwater well OW334 metaG | ecosystem: Environmental > Aquatic > Deep... | reverse complement strand
CAATTTGAAGAACTTAGAATTTTGCCGGTGTTGTTTTTTTTAATTTTTATGATATATCTTTTTTTTGTAAATTTCAGACAGATAGAAAATTCAATATTAAGAATATCAGTTTCAGCTTTCGGTTTTTTGTATATTGCGATTCCTTTTGGCATGCTTTTTCCTATTATATTTCTGCAAGATGGACAAGATGGCAGACTTTGGGTTTTTTATTTAATTTTTGTAACCAAGTTAACAGATATCGGAGGTTATTTTGGAGGAAAACTTTTTGGCAAAAGAAAATTGGCTGAGCATATAAGTCCAAATAAAACAATTTTTGGAAGCATAAGCGGTTTTGTTTTTGCTATTGCTGGAAGTTTGTTTTTTTTAATTTTTTCTAAACCGAATGTCTTTGATTTAAATTTTACTCAAGCTATATTATTGGGTGTGATTTTAAGTGGTTTTTCTCAATTCGGAGATCTTTGTGAATCCCTTCTGAAAAGAGATGCAAAAATGAAAGATAGCTCTACTTTACCCGGGATAGGGGGAGTTTTGGATATGGTTGACTCCTTAATGTTTAATATTCCGATTATGTATTGTTATTTATTAGGATAAACAATTTTATGATTATAACTATTGATGGACCTGCTGGTGTTGGAAAATCAACAATAGCAAAGATGTTAGCCTCTAAACTAAATTATTCATATTTTGATACTGGAGCGATGTATAGAGCTGTTACCTATGCTATTATCAAAAATAAAATTGATCCTGAAAGCGAAAAAGACGTTTTAAATTTTTTGAAAAATAATTTTCAATATAAAATTGAAGAAGATGGTTTAAAAAAGAAATATTTTGTTAATGATGAAGATGTAACTGATATCATCAGATCAAATTATATCACTTCATTAGTCTCTTCGATTTCATCAAAAAAATATATCAGAGAAACCCTAGTTCCAATACAAAGAAGTTTTGTGGCAGATAAAAATATCATTTGTGAAGGAAGGGACATGGGAACATCTGTTTTTCCTAATGCTGATTTGAAAATTTATCTCACTGCCCGGGTTTCTGTAAGAGCAGAGAGAAGATTTAGGGAATTAATAGATAAGTACCCTCAGGATATTGCTAATTTAGATAGAAACAAGATATTGGAAGATATACAGAAAAGGGATGAAATTGACTCGACGAGAAAAGTATCGCCGCTTAGAAAAGCGGAAGATGCTTATCTAATTGATACATCCAATTTAACAATCGACGAAGTAGTTAAAAGAATTTTAAAAAGGATAAAAAAATCCAAGCCAAGGCTTATTTATAGATTTATTATTGCTATTTCTAAATTTTTCTTGATAACTTTTTATGGATACAAGGTCTATGGAAGAGAAAATCTTATTAAAGGTGCCGCTATTATTACTTCAAACCATGTGTCTTTCTTAGATCCTCCGGCAATTGCAGTTGCTATCGATGAAGAAATTCATTTTTTGGCAAAAGAACCTCTTTTCAAGATACCCATTTTTAAAAATTTAATTAGAATTTTAAATTCACATCCTATCTCTGAAAAGGAATCAAATATTCAAACAATTAAAAAAACTAATAATATTTTGAGGAAAGGTTATAAAGTTCTATTATTTCCTGAAGGTGCTAGATCTGAAGATGGTCAATTAACAAAATTATTGCCTGGTGTTGGTTTTTTGATAAGTTTGACAAAAGCTACAATAATTCCTGCTTATATTCATGGAGCTCATGAAGCTTGGAATAAGAAAAAAAAATTTCCTAAATTATTTAAAAAAATATCCTGTGTTTTCGGTACCCCGATAAGATATGAAGAATTTGAAAACGTAGATAAAGAATTAAGAATTCCTTATATCCTAACAAGAATTGAGGGTGCTATAAAGAATTTGCAGAAATGGTCGGAAGACGGTTTTAAAGGAAATCCGCCATAATTAATTATTGGAAAAATAATGTAACTGATTCATAATAAAAATAAATATATTTTGGAGGAAAAATGTCAGAAAATGTAATTGAATTAAATCATGATAGTTTCTCAAGCACAATACAAAAAGGGGTTGTCCTTGTTGATTTTTTTGCCGAGTGGTGCGGTCCTTGCAGAATGTTATCTCCTATAATTGAAGAGATATCAGGTTCAATGAAAGGAAAAGCTGTTTTTGCGAAAATTGATATTGATAAGGAATCTCATATAGCATCAGACTATGAAGTCTCTTCAATTCCAACTTTGATCTTATTTAAAGATGGTAAAGAAATTAATAGAATCGTTGGTCTAAGAGATGGCGAGGCGATTAAAAAATTTGTGGAAGATGTGCTTTGAATGAGTAGATTTTTATTTTGGTTTTTTCTTTTTGTTTTTATCGGTGGTATTTTATTACATTATAAAGTTGATTTTCCTTATTTTATCTCTTGGATTGGAAAACTTCCGGGGGATATGACTGTCATCAAAGATAAAGTGATATTTTATTTGCCTATAACAACAGCTGCTGTTTTTTCTTTAGCTTTAACAATACTTTTTTCTTTGTTCGCAAAGAAAAAAGTATAACAGTCAAATTTGATTAGTCATTATTTTTTATTTTTAAATTTGAAAAGGAATTTTGTCTTAGGGCTTCGTAAAGAACTATTGCGACCGAATTTGACAAATTAAGGCATCTTGCATTCTCTATCATTGGAATTGTAATAAAATTATCAGGATATTTTTCATGGTATATTTCTGGTAAGCCCGATGTTTCAGAACCAAAAATTAATATGCTATTTATTTCGAATTTAACATCGGAATATAACTTTTTTGCTTTTGAAGATAAAAAATAAAAAGATTTTTTTCCTGAAAGATAACTTTCTAAATCATCTATTTGTTCTATTTTAGTTTTGTTAAAATAATCCAATCCTGCTCTTTTGAGATTTTTTTCATTAATTGAAAATCCAAGAGGTTTTACTAAAATTAAGTCGGTATTTGTAAGAGAACAAGTTCTTATGATATTACCAGTGTTTTGAGGGATGTCCGGTTGAAACAAGATTATTTTCATTTCAAAAAACTTTTTCTTTATTAGCTATTTCTTCAGTGGAAAGAGGTGTGTTTGTATCAACTTTAACTATTTCAATATCGAAAACAATTAAAGAATTTAAACAAGGGGGAATTTTCCCAAACCCAAGATCTGGATGTATATAAACCTGTCTTCTTTCATTTTTTTTCATGCCGATTATTGATCTCTTTAAAGCGGGAATTGTTTCGGTTAAATTAATGATTTCTTCAACATCTGTAAAAATTTTTCCATCCAAATATTTTCCAACAATTTTAATTGTAGGAGAATTATATGACTGGACAGATTCATCTTTTCCTTCGTTTAAGATTTTATATTGTAATTTTCCTTTTTCTATTTCTATTACATTTTTATCATTTATATTTTTTGCAAGATATTCTTCAGCAATTTTTAAATTTTTCTGACATATTTTTTCATTAGCTATAACTTGAAGTTTCGCAAGAGCTTGAAGGCATTCGTCTTCAGTCATTGGAGAAGTTTTATTGTGAGAACCCTTTTTTATTCCTGTAATTATTCTCTTCAGGTCCAATTCAAAACCCAAATCTTCCAAATTTTTACCAATAATATGTCCGATGGCTTCAGATAATTTTTTTGTGTCGACTTCTTTTGTTTCATCAGCATATATTGCGGAGAATGTAATTAATATTATGAAAAAGGCTATAGTTTTTCTTAACATAAATTTATGACCCTAAAAATAATTTTTTCCATGTGTTATTCTTTTAAATTTTTTAAATTATAATATTTATTTTTTATAAATGTTTTTAATTCATCAAAATTTATCTCTTTTTGCTCTCTTGTGATTAAATCCTTTATCTGTGCTTTTTTCATTTTTAATTCATCATCTCCGATAATCAAGGCATTTTGGGCGTTGATTTCATTTGCGAATTGAAGGGATTTTTGTATTTTTTTTGAATTTAAATCTATTTCAGCTGAAATTTTATGGTTTCGAAGCTCTTTTGTTAAAACAATTGAAAAGTTTTTAGCTTCTTGAGTAATGGGGATTATCAATATAAAAGGACCAGTTTTTTGAGGAAAATAACATTGCTGGGCTATCATTGTCTGAATGACTCTTTCCATTCCAATGGCGAACCCCACTCCTGGAAGATCCGGGCCATTTAAATTTTTTAATAATGAATTATATCGTCCACCGCCGCCTAAAGAATTTTGAGCGCCAACTTTTTCTGAAATGATTTCAAAAACAGTATCGTCATAATAGTCCAATCCTCTGACAAGTCTTGGATTTACTTCATATTTAATGTTTAACTTTTCTAACAAGTTTCTTAAATTTTCGAAATGATTTCTTGCATCAGAAGTTAAGAAATCTAAAATGGACGGAGCTTCGCTTATTATTTCCTGATCTATGGCTTCTTTTGAATCTAAAATCCTTAAGGGATTGTGTTCAAACCTTAATTTGCTATCTTGTGATAAGCTGTCGAATTTAGGATGTATAAAATCTTTTAGAGCTTTTTTATAATTTTCTCTAGATTCAAAATCTCCTATCGAGTTTAACACCAATTTTGTGTTTTTGATTTCCAATCTTTTAAATAATTCTAAAAGCATATCAATGATTTCCGCATCGATTTCGTAAGATTTTTGTCCGATAACCTCAATTCCGAACTGATGAAATTGTCTATATCTGCCAAGCTGCTGTCTATCATATCTAAACATCGGTCCCATATAATAAAATTTTGAAGTCTTTCTATTTTCCGATAAGTTGTTTTCGATGAATGTTCGCATTAGCGAGGCAGTTCCTTCTGGACGAAGGGTCATTGATCTATTGGCCTTATCTAAAAAAGTATATAGTTCTTTGGAAACTATATCCGAAGAAGATCCAACTCCTCTAACGAAAAGCTCGGTTTTTTCAAAAATCGGTGTTCTTATTTCTTCATAATTATAATTTTTGCACAGATCTCTAATAACAGATTCAAGATATTGCCATTTATCACTTGTTTTCCAATCTTCTTTTGAAATTGGCAATATATCAAACAATCCTTTAGGAATTTGATATTGCATGAAATATCCTTAAAATTATTTTAATATGCATTATAAAAGGCTTATATAAAAAATGCAAAGTTAATAAATTCAATAGAAAACATAATAAAGAAAAAATCAGATTATAACAATTTGTTTAAAATTAGACGTTAGCAAGAATGTCTTCCAGAAGTTCAATCCATTTTTTTAAATGAGAACTTTGTGCATTTTTTTTATCTTCCACGTAAAGATTTTTCAGCATTTCAATGTAAGGAAAAGGAACCCATTTTGAACCGGCCAATTCTGAAATATAATATCCTAAAGTAAATCCCGAGTCCTGAGGGTATGAATAAATGTTCTGAATTAAGTCTTTGAGTAAATTGTTTATCTTTTCATCAGAAATACTATATTGTTTGTAGTCATTAAAAAATTTTATCCAAGTGAAAGCAAAAAAATTTAGGAATTGGGGATCTTGAGATAAATCCTTTTCTTTTAAGGACTCTAAAGCAGACTTGATGTTTAAAAGCTCTTGATAAATTGGTGTTTTATTAAGCGGAGTATGCTTCTTTTTTTTATTAACAAAGCTTAATGTGCTGGATAATAAATTTAAAAAAGAAAGATATAAAAATAATTTTTTGTCTACTGGTTGAGGTTTAAAAAATTTATCTTTTTTTTCTTCTTCAGCAATTTCTTCGATTTTTTCTACTTTCAAATGACTGAAAGGATCAATTGGTCCTGTAGAATCTACCATACAAATAAATTTTGTTTTAAAATTAATATAAATTTCTTATATCTAAAATTACAAATGAAGACAAAAGAAATTTATAGAAGCTTTTTAAAAAATACGAAAATTTGGTATAACTTATGGCGGGCTTTAGCTAAATAAGATAATATAACAAATTAATAATAAAGAGGAGTTTTTTAGTGAGCGTGTTGGATATATTAAAACCTTCTCCACACATTAAGGAAATAACTGATCCTAAGATAGTTAAAAAGAAATATACATATTGGAGGATTAGAACTTTCTATAGTATGTATATCGGTTATGCCTTATACTATTTTACACGTAAAAGCTTCACTTTTGCAATGCCTGCACTGATTAACGAACTTGGTTTTAGCAAATCCGAGCTTGGAATGCTGGGAAGTATTCTTGCCCTCACATATGGCGCCAGTAAATTTTTTAGCGGAATAGTGTCGGATAGATCAAATCCAAGATACTTCATGTCGATCGGACTTATATTAACTGGAATTTTTAATATATTTTTTGGTTTTTCTTCTACTCTACTAATGTTTTCAGTTTTTTGGGGATTAAACGGATGGTTTCAAGGATGGGGGTGGCCGCCGTGCACTAAGCTTTTAACTCACTGGTATTCGCAATCTGAAAGAGGTTCCTGGTGGAGTCTATTGAACACTTCGCACAATGTTGGAGGAGCTCTTATTCCTCTATTCATAGCATTTTTAATACAATCCTTTGGTTGGCGCTATGCGATGTTTGGTCCTGGGATTATTTGCATATTAATGGGATTTTTTTTAATGAACCGACTAAGAGATGTCCCAAGATCGTTAGGGCTTCCCGCAATTGAAGATTATAAAAAAGATTTTCCAGATAGGCATCATGAGAAACCAAGATATGAATTATCTACCAAAGAAATATTATTTAAATACGTTTTAAAAAATAAATATATCTGGATATTGGCTCTAACTTATTTTTTTATATATGTAATAAGACAGGCTGTAAACGACTGGACGCTTGTTTTTTTAGTAGAATCTAAAGGATACTCGTATCTTGCTGCCGGAACTTGTATATTTTGGTTTGAAGCTGGGGGGTTTATTGGAAGTTTAATAGCCGGTTTTGGCTCTGACATTATATTCAAAGGACGTAGAGGCCCTATGAATATTATTTTTACATTGGGAGTAATTGCTACTATTTATCTCATGTGGAAAACGCCGGGAGGCAATCTCATATTAGATTCAGTATTTATATTTTTTATTGGCTTTTTTATTTTTGGCCCTCAAATGCTGATAGGGATTGTTGCCACTGAGCTTTCTCATAAAGATGCCGCAGGAACAGCAAATGGATTTGTCGGATGGTTTGCTTATATTGGCGGCGCTATTGCCGGCGGTCCTCTTGGTTTTATGATAAATAAATATGGATGGGAAGGATATTTTATTATCCTTGTTGGATGTTCTATCATAGCACTTTTAGGATTATTGCCTCTTTGGAAAATTAAAGCTAATCCAGAGTTTAATTCTTAGATAAAAACTTAGATTTCTAGTTCGAATTTATTTATTTTTTTAATGAATTTGATTTTCGTTTACTAAAAAATTATTTTCAAAGATAAAAAACAATTATAAGGATTTTCAATTTCATCTTGCAAGAGATTGATCTTGCATTTATGATATCAATTATGCTTGTAAATAAAAAAAATAATAAAAGAAAAAAATGACCTGGATTTCACTTCACAATCATTCTAGTTATTCCATATTAGACTCAACATTATCAGTGAAAAAAATTGCGCAGCTTGCCAAAGACAACAATATGCCGGCAGTTGCATTAACTGATAGTGGAAATATGTATGGAGTTATAGAATTTTATAAAGCCTGTACTTCTTTGAATATTAAACCGATTATCGGCTGCGAATTAATGCTTTCCCATTCTTCCCGTTTTGAAAAAAAGAAAAAAGGCAGTTTTCCTTTAGCATATCCATTGATACTGATAATCAAAAATCAAATAGGATATAAAAATTTATGTAAACTGTCATCTTATGCGTTTTTAGAAGGATTTTATTATTATCCGAGAATTGATAAAGAACTTCTGGAAAAATTTCATGAAGGGCTGATCTGTTTATCCGGACCAATGCATTCTCTTTTAGGATATAAAATCTTAAATTCTACTCAGGAAGAGGCAGAAGAGGAAATTAAATGGTTCTTGGAGCTGTTTAAAGAAGATTATTATTTTGAGATAGATCAGCATCCAATGCAGGAAGAAGATATTGAACATGATGGGATGAAAAAAGAAACATGGCTTTATGAACAGCATAAAGAACACTGTAAAAAACAAAAGATACTTAAAACATCATTATTAAATTATTCCAAAAAATATAATGTTAAATGTGTGGCTACAAATGATGTCCACTATGAATCAAAAGATGATTGGAGAGCGCACGAAATTTTATTGAATATCGGATCAGGAGAGAGCTGCGAAATCTGGGAAAGAGACTCGAATGGAATACCTAGATATAAAATAGCAAACCCAAAAAGAAAAACATATCCTAGTCATGAATATTATTTTAAAACTCAGCAGCAAATGGAGAATCTATTTTCGGATTCTTTAGAAATTTTAGAAAATACCAATGAGATTGCCGAAAAATGTAAGTTTGAATTTGATTTTAGCACAAAGCATTATCCGGTTTTTGTTTTAGATAATGAAAATGATGAAAACAGAGAAAAAAAAGTAGGCGATTATCTATATCAGCTTTGTGAAAATGCAATAGACAAGAGATATTCCAAGGAAAAATTAGAGGTTGTAAAGACGCAATATCCCAATCAAGATCCTTTAGATGTCATAAAAAAGAGATTGGATTATGAATTTGAATTAATATATTCAAAAGGAATGTGTGATTATTTTTTAATCGTATATGATTTTATTTCTTGGGCTAAAAGCAAAAATATTCCTGTTGGTCCGGGCAGGGGATCTGCTGCCGGATCCATAATTTCTTATCTAATTGGGATTACTGATATCGAACCACTAAGATTCAATCTTTTCTTTGAAAGATTTATCAATCCGCAAAGAATTGCATACCCGGATATAGATGTCGATATCTGCATGGATAGAAGAAATGAAGTAATTGAATATACTGTTCAAAAGTATGGGAAAGATAAGGTTTCCCAGATTATTACTTTTGGAACGATGAAAGCAAAAATGGCGATTAAAGATGTTGGAAGAGTTCTGTCTGTTGCTCTTTCGAAAGTGAACAATATTGCTAAACTTGTTCCGGAAGATCCTAATATGACTTTGGAAAAAGCTATTGAATTAGACCCTGAGCTAAAACAGATGTATGCAAGCGACGAAGAGGCTAAGCGTGTAATCGATATCGCCAAAAGCATCGAAGGATCCATAAGAAATACTTCTACGCATGCTGCCGGAATAATTATTTCTGCAAATTCATTAACTGAGCATATCCCCGTTTGCATAGCTAAAGATTCTGATATGGTTGTGACTCAATTTTCGATGAAGCCGGTAGAATCAATAGGTCTTTTAAAAATTGACTTTTTGGGTCTTAAAACCCTGACGTCTATTCAGAAAGCTAAAGAGTTTGTCAAAAAAAATACTAACATAGAAATTGATTGGATAAATCTTCCATTAAATGATAAGCCGACCTTTGATCTTTTGAATCAAGGGAAAACTTTGGGGATATTTCAATTAGAGTCCACAGGTATTCAGGAACTGGCAAAGCAATTGCATATAGATGTTTTTGAAGAAATTATTGCTGTTGAGGCATTGTACCGACCGGGACCGATGGACATGATTCCATCGTTTATTGCAAGAAAACATGGAAGAGAGAAAATTGAAATAGATCACCCTTTGATGAAAGATATTTTAAAGGAAACCTATGGAGTGATGGTATATCAGGAACAGGTGATGCTGATAGCTTCGAAACTGGCAGGATATACACTTGGAGAAGGTGATGTTTTAAGAAGGGCTATGGGTAAAAAAGACCATCTGGAAATGAAAAAGCAAAGAGAAAAATTTATCAATGGAGCTAAAGTTAATGATGTAGATGAAAGAACTGCAGGAATAATTTTTGATAAAATTGAAAAATTTGCATCTTACGGTTTTAACAAATCGCATGCTGCTGCTTACGCTTTTATTTCTTATGTTACGGCTTATTTCAAGGCTAATTATACAAAAGAATGGATGGCGGCCTTAATGACATGTGAAAGATATGATCTTTCAAAAGTTGCCAAATACATAAGAGAAAGCAAAGTATTAAATATTAAAATCCTTCCTCCTGACATTAATGAGGCAGAGGATGAATTTGTTGCAACAAAAAATGGTATAAGATTTGCTATGTCGGCAATCAAAGGTATTGGCTCGAGCGTTGTTGAGGCGATTGTTAATGAAAGAAAGCAGAAAGGTTTTTATAAAAGTCTGGATGATTTTATTAAAAGAGTCGATAAATCCAAGGTAGGTAAAAAAAATATTGAATTGTTAATTGATGCCGGAGCCTTTGATTTTTCCAATTGGAGCCGCGATGAAATGAAATTGGTTGTCGAAAAGATGTACGAACGGGCTGCCAGAGAAGAGAATGATGCTGCTAAAGGAGTAATGAATTTTCTTTCTTTGATAAGCAATCAGGACGAAAGCACTATAATACCTCCGAAAGTAACAAAACAATCAACTGAAATTGAAAAATTGCATAAGGAAAAAGAGCTTTTGGGTTTTTATTTAACAGGGCATCCTATGGATAAATATCAGGATATCCTGAAAAGATTAAGCTGTGTGCCTTTAAGGGATCTAGATAAGATCGAAAATATTAATGTGGTGAGATCAGCTTTTATAATAGATGAAGTCAAATTTAAAGTATCTAAATCCCAAAAAAAATTTGCAATTCTGACAATTTCCGATGGAATCGAAAGATTTGAATTACCGATATGGTCTGATTTGTACTCAAAAAAAGCAGCTCTTTTGATAGAAAACCAATTAGCTTATGCAATTTTACAAATAGAAAAAAGCGATGATAATATTAAACTAAGCTGTAAATGGTTAGAAGATTTAACAAAAGCGGATGATAAAATGATAAAAGAATGTGATGATTTTTTTGATAAACAAAAAGAAATTTCCAATTTTGAAAGTAAAAAGAAAAAAAATTTTGTTCCTAATAAAAAAAATGAAAATCCAGCTTTAAAAAATTTAATTTCTAACATTAGGATTAAAATAAATTCTGATAAGATCCGTTTTTCCCATATTTTAAAATTAAAAGAAATTATTAGAGAACATCCCGGAGATGCAAAATTAGAACTGGCTTTCTTTTCAAAGGATAAGCAAATAGCCCTTATGGAACTGGAAAGTTCTTTGAAGCTGGACTACAAAGAAGACGTTAAAAATAAAATTTTACAAATTGATGGAATCGAAGCTGTAATGTCTAGTTGACATTTATTGGTTTTTAATTTTTAATTTTCTATAAATATAGGAATTTTCATGAAGTTTTTTAAATATATTTTATTATTGTTTTTTTTATCTAACAGTTCTTTTTTATTGGCGAATGATAGTTCAAAAAAACAAAAAGAAATTT
>Ga0172379_10010374_pt1 | contig 11284 bp, 18 predicted proteins | sample GrowelOW334metaG_FD_119756 | JGI IMG/M metagenome (GOLD analysis project Ga0172379, IMG submission 119756) | Groundwater microbial communities from an aquifer near a municipal landfill in Southern Ontario, Canada - Groundwater well OW334 metaG | ecosystem: Environmental > Aquatic > Deep... | reverse complement strand
TATGGCGGAGATGGAGTAAGCAAAGCTTGGCCAATTAAAACACTGGTAGTATAATATACCTATGCCAGCAGCTTACGACAACTACGATTACCCTTCTTACTGGAAAAGCAGAAATTATGAACATCTCTCTGAATTCATGGCAATTAAGGGCTTATTAACTAAAATTCCACAAATAAGTAAATCAATTGAGATTGGCGCAGGATATGGCAGGCTTGTTTCTTCATATCTTTTCAGAGTCAAGAAAGCTTTATTAACCGATCCTTCTGCCAGACTTATTTCTCTATCTATGAAAAAGTATGGCAACAATAAGCAAAGCTTGGCAGGCAAGGCCGGTAAAAAGGTAGAATTCTTGCAGTCAACACTTGAAAACTTAAAAGATAAAATAAAACTTAAAAATTTTGACCTTGCCATAATGGTTAGGGTACTTCACCATATTGAAGATATTGATAACGCTTTTGAAATAATTAATTCACTCTTGACTAAAGGGGGTTATTTGATTTTAGAATTTCCCAATAAAAGTCATTTGAAAGCCAATGTTAGACATTTCTTAAAAGGGGATTTAACTTATCCACTTAATATCTTCCCAATAGATTTAAGAAGCAAGAAACACATCAAAAAAAATACTCTTCCCTTTATCAATTACCACCCTGATCAAGTCATGGAAAAATTAAAAACAGCAGGGTTTGAAATAATTGAAATAAGGTCGGTAAGTAACATTAGATCAACTCTTTTAAAAAGGTTGTTTCCCATTCATACCCTTTTAGATATTGAAAAGAGCTTACAAATTCCAATGGCAAAGTTATTTTTTGGTCCATCTTTCTTCGTTCTTGTAAAGAAAATAGGATAACTACATAAAAACTTGACATACCCATAGTCATATGCTATAGTACCAATTACGTTCTGAGGCTGTACCGGGTTTCTGGCTACGGCGTTAGAATTTCTACAAGTCCCCTCCTCGTGAGGGGGCTTTTTTTTGTTTAAACTGATATAATAGCCATGTAAATTGGGCCGAGGTGGCGAAATGGTAGACGCGCAGGATTTAGGATCCTGTGGAGTAATCCTTGCAGGTTCAAGTCCTGTCCTCGGCACAATTTTTAACTGTTACTTCAGAGTTGAATCAAATCCTTTTTTGTGAGCTTCTTGTCTTATTTTTCTTGTTAATAAATTATGAAGGGCGTCAAATAGTGTTAATTTGCGGTCTCGCGCATTAACCATTACAGCATAATCATTCAAGGCATTGTTATGATCTTCAATATATTTTCTGACAACATCTGGATCTGAGGGGCCTAAACCCTTAGTTAGACCTCGTTCTCGTAAAAAAGGAATAAGATCCTTTTCTTTGTCAAAAAATTCTCTCTGAAATTTAGTTTGTCTATCAACCATATCCGGTATTATAGGAGTATCAATGCTCAAAAACAAATAACGTCTCAGGTTCAAAACCTGTCCTCGACACATGTCAGGAGTAAGCTTTAAGGTGATTTTTAATATACTTAAATCTATCTAATATTGGCATTTCTTTTACTTCAATAATGACGCTTCCATTTTCTCGATACATTTCTTTTGCTAACCTACCGAATTCTTTTGATTGTTCTTCTGTTAATGATCTACCTGTGGTTGGTCTTGTATTAAATTCTCGAAGAACTTCACAGGAAATTACAATGTCGTAATTAGTTTCTTTAACAAGCTTCAAAATTAAACTATGCAGTTTTCCTGTTTGTATTTTCATCATTGCAACATAATCGAAAACTCCCTGATCATGTACAATAATTCCATCTTTATGCTTTTCTTCAAGAAGAAGTTGTTTTTTAATGATTCTGGTATAGAATTCCAATGGATTGTTAAAACGAAAATCTCTTTGTCCCTTTATACCTAGTTCAAGATTTAATTCATTGATTACAGCAAGTCCTGAATCCGGAATCGTTGTAAAACCATGTTCTTTAAAGAGGTTTGCTAGGGTAGTTTTTCCAGCATAAGTGCCACCAGATAGAACAATTTTTTTCATTCCAATATTTTAGCACAAGAATGTAGTATTATTAATTAATGGAAGTAATACATAAACTCACTAAAAAAGAAAAAGGGACTTTAGAAGTTTTACTTTTGTTTATTCCAATTGTTATCTTTTTTACTGTCCTTGCAATTTTTAGACTGGTAGTTTAGTATCTATATATGAAGATTAAACTTTTTTTAATTCTAGCCTTAGGGTTTTTAATTTTAACTCCACCTGTTCTAGCCCAAACAACAAGACCATCACCAAGAAATCAAGGTGTAAGGGCTGATGTTAGAGCCACGATGGAAGCCAAAAGAGAAGAAAATCGAAATAAAATTACAGCCATTAGAAGAGAAAGAATCAGGTCTTTTTTTGGAAAGATGGTAGTTAGAGTTGAAGCTACAATTGAAAGACTAGAAAAATTGATTGAAAGGCTTGAAACAAGAATTGCTTCAATTAAAAAAACTGACGAAAAATTAGACACCTCAAAGGCTGAAAGTACAATTAAAGAAGCTAGAATAACTATAGAAAAAGCTAAACTTGAATTAACTGCACTTAAAGCTCGACTTGAAGAACTACTTGCCTCAGATGATCCAAAGCTTGTTTTTGGACAGATTCAAGACTCGTTAAAGACAATCAAGGATTATCTTAAAGAGACTCATGTCTTACTTGTACAAACAATTGGAGAGATAAGAGGACTTAGAGTAGGAGACACTAATGAAGAATAAGCAAAGCTTGGCTGGCATGGCCAGTAAAGGCATTATAGTCTTACTTGCTGTGTTGGTTTTGGTATTGGGGTTTGTTTCATATCTACTCTCTTCAAAGGCTTTAATATCACCAAAATCGTTTGAAAACGAAATAACCAAGGTGGAGACAACATCGGATTCAACAGATATTGACGATATTGAAAAAGATTTAGACGAAACCGATTTAGACGATCTTGACGCGGAACTATCAGATATTGAGGCAGAATTAGATTAAATGTTTAAGCAAGTTTTTCTTCCGATAATTGCAGTTGCCGGTTTTATTGTTTTAGTTGGACTTTTAAGTCAAGGAAAGCTTGGTTTTTTGATTCCAACTGCTTCTTCTACTCCTATTGCCAACGCTAAGATAATTAAAATAAATAACACAGAAATTAATGTGGAAGTTGCCAAAACCACAGATGAAAGGTCTAAGGGCCTGTCAAACAGAGAAAAACTTAATGATGATTCGGGAATGATTTTTGTGTTTACCAAAGACAGTAAACCAACCTTCTGGATGAAAGACACTAAAATAGCCTTAGATATAATTTGGATTAACGATAATGTAATTACGGGAATTGAAAGAAACGTCCAACCCGAACCCGAAAAGGATGATACTGAACTTAAAAAATATACACCATCCTCTCCGATTGATTATGTCTTAGAAGTAAACGCAGGCTTTTCAGATAAGAACAATATTAAAGTTGGCCAAATGATATCCGGTCTTGAACAACTTTAGAGTGAGTACTCATACTTCCCATGTGAATTGTGTAAAGCCCCCATTTTTTATTGATAGTATCAATTGCCTTTACCAGATTTGTCCTTTTCATGATGTCATCAAATATTTCAAGTTGTAAATTATCAAGCTTTTTAAAATTGAAAGTCGATATGGCAATATTTCTAAAATTTGTCTGAATTGGACTAATCTTTAATAGATTTTTAATTTCAAAATTTATATCTTTAGTTTCAAAGATCTCTCTATTTAATTTTCTTTCCATGTGCCAAAAATTACCATTTCTGTCTTGTAAAAAAAGGTGCACTCCCATTGCTTTTAAATTAGCAGAGCGTAATCTAAATCCAGTTTTTTCTGCCAATTTTGAGATAATAGATAAAACCTCGTCTGCTTTGTTGGGTGGTGGAGCATAAGAATTGCCAATCATTCCTCTTTTTGACTTAAAGACATCAATTTCATATCCATGTAACCTTTGATACCAGTAAAAGCCACCAATACCACCAAAGGCAAGACGTAATTTCCAGATAGGAGAATTGTAAAAATCTAAAGTAGTTTTAATTCCATATTTTCTTAGACGAATAGAATTTCCTCTCTTAATTCCTGTCAAATCGGTTAATTTTAATCTTTTAAATATATCCAAAATATTTTCTTTGTTTATCTCTACCAAACCATCAGGTTTCTCTAAATTACTTGCAACCTTTGCCAGATAAGTATTGGTAGAAATTCCAATTGATACTGTTATGTATTCACCGATTTCTTTTTTAATTCTTTGTTTTACTTCGAGTGCTACTTTTGTGGGTTCGGTTTCTTGTGGCAACGAAAAAACAAATTCATCTATCGATTTTGGGACAACCCTATCCGAATAGTCTTTTAGTATTTTTTTTATTTTCCTGTGCACAAATCTATATTTTGGAGGATCGGGAAGAAGGATAATTAGGTTGGGATAAATTAACTTTGCTTCCCCAACCCTCATACCTGTTTTAATTCCTAATTTTTTAGCAGTTATGGAAGCTGCCAAAATACAACCGTTATTGGTTGTATATGCACAAACGACAACTGGTTTATCACGCAAAGTAGGATTTGCTTGTTGTTCAATTGTTGCAAAGCAAGAATTGATATCCAAGTGAATTACATTTGGTAAATTTACACTAAATTCTTCCATATATTGACAAGGTTTGTTATAATACACTTACTTGAAAAGTTTCCTTTAGGAAATTTCTTTAAAGATAGAGTCAGCCGATTATAGCCTCTAATTTTTAAGCTTAGATCGGGTTGCTAGGTCAAGACAGCCTAGCCCTTTTTGGTTTTACACCTCGCGAAATCTTCTAAAGAGAATTTTATAAAATTCTTTTGCATCTTTATTATTTAAATCTCTAATCAGACCACAACAAGAATCAGCTAGTCTAATTAAACTACTGGATTTGTCTGAAAGACCACGAATTTTTTGATATCTAATTTTATAAAGTTTTATTTCTTTTTTAATTCTCTCTAAGACAGCATTGTTTGTTTTGTCTATAAAAATTTTAGCCTTATATTCTTTATTATCAGTGGCATCAATTATTGCCTTTGCAATATGTGAACCCAACAAACTACTATAATCTAATTTGTTTTTGAAAACGGAATAGTATATTTGAATTTTATTTAAAGATTTTAATTTAATTATATTTTTAACATATTTTTGTCTATTTAGATTGTTTGTCTTGTACGATTTGATTTTTTTGTTTGATTTAATTTCAACATCATTCAACTCTTTCTCCAAAATTTGACCGTTCTCAGCTAAAACAATTATCGTACAAACTACAAATAAACTTCCTTTAGTATCCTGACCTGATTCGTCCGTGTAAGTAGAAACCTTAATTTTTTTCATAAAAATCCTCCAATTTCCATTGTAAATTCTTAGTATTCAGCTTAAGCTTAAAAAACAAATCATCCGAAAGCACTGAAAAAATATGAACTAGGGTTTTACCTTCGAAATAGTCGTGATGAAGTCCTATTTTTGTTATTCTATAATCCCTATTTTTCCAAACCATAGATAGGGGAGTATCATTTTCTAAAATTACACTTACTTTTTCGGATATATTTCGCATACTCTATATATTTTATATGCCGAAGTAACTACGAAGTCAAGGGGTTAAAAAGTTATTGAATTCATCAAAATAGGGGTACTCATGATCATCTCTTGACCTCATTAAAATATTCCCAAAATCTTTAACTTCCTCAAAATTGCCATGTGGATCACCGACATTTTGAAAACCTAAAAATTTTTGATCATTTTTGCTTATGCAAGATTTTATAACTTCAAGTTCATCGTCATTTAAACTTGTAAGGGGTATGCCACAAAAAATAATTTTCTCTATCTGATTGGGGATTAGTAAATAAAGATATGAGGCAACAAGAGTCCCCAACGATTTAGCAATTATATTTATATTATCTCCCTTAATGTGTTTTGCTATTAAGTCTGCTTTTTCCTTAGCATCAAATTTATTAGTCTCGTCTGTCCAGTGGGCCCAGTAAAATGGTCTAATTATTCCATTAAATTTTAAATTTTTAGCCACCTCATCCACCCAAGTTTTATTATGCTCGGAATATCCCGGAAGTATAAGTGTTTGCATAAATATTATTATACATAATATATAATTAAAATTATGAGGACAAAAGAAATCTTGTTAAGAATAATTTGTTCTTTGATTCTATTGTCTCTTGGTTGGTGGGGGAGTGATAATTACAAAAAATTCCTTAATCAAGACACTGATTTACCAGCGTGGAACAAGCCAAGACCACTGGAAAAATACACAATTGAAAATTTATCAAAAACAAATTTTGCAAGTTCCAAAATAAATATAGATGGCAATTTGTTTAATTTTACTTTTGATCCTACCCTTTCGGGTAAAAATGAAAAGAAAGTTACAGGATTAATAAATTATCCAGATGGCAATGAGTCATTCCCCATTGTAGTTCTACTTAGAGGATATGTAGATCAAAGTATTTATACGACAGGAACAGGAACTAAAAGAGTGGGGGAATATTTTTCCGAGAATGGCTATATTACCCTTGCTCCCGACTTTTTAGGCTACGGCGGTTCCGACATTGAATCTTCAAATATCTTTGAGGCTCGTTTCCAAACTTATACAACAGTTTTAACTTTATTAAAATCCATAAATAAAGAAAATTTCCCACAATGGGACAACAAAAATATATTTATATGGGGACACAGTAACGGTGGTCAAATTGCCCTAACAGTCTTAGAAATAACAGGTGAAAAATATCCAACAGTTCTTTGGGCTCCTGTTACTGAAAATTTTCCCTATTCTGTACTCTTCTACACCAACGAGTCGGATGATAGGGGAAAGTTTATAAGAAAGGAATTATCAAAATTCGAATCTGAATACGATGTAGATAAATTCTCTCTGACTAACTATCTTGATAAAATTAATGCTCCAGTTGAATACCACTACGGCACAAATGATGACGCAATTCCAACAGAGTGGAGAGATAGATTTGTGAAACAAATGAAGGCCTTAAACAAAGATTTTACAAACTACAATCACCCCGGCGCTGATCATAACATGAACCCGCTTTGGGGTGATGTAATGTCAAATACACGCAAATTTTTTGAAAACCAAAAAATTTAACGATCTTCTTGAGGTTTTGCCATGTTTACGTTCATTGCTCTACCTTTTAAGTCTTTTCCATTACCTTCTAATGCTTTTTGAGCCATTTCTTCAGTTTCCATTTCAACGAAACCAAATCCTCTAGATCTGTTTGTCATTCTGTCCATTATAACAACGGCGTCAATAACTGTACCAAAAGTAGAGAAAAAAGCTCTTAAGTCATCACCTGTGGTTTCCCACGCAAGATTTCCTACGAATAATTTTTTCATATGTTTATTTAATTCTCACCTTCTTCCTCTTGAAGCCTAACCTTGGGGACTAAATTAAATCTAACCTAACCTTACGGACGGCAATAAATGTAGTATACTATACATATGACAAAAAAGATACAAGAGGACAAAAAGATCAATCCACTTCCTGCCGGAATTAAAATTTCTATGTTTGATAAAACCAAAACAAAATCTGATTTTCTAAATAAAGAAATAAATGGTCCACACAATCAAGTATCGGGAAATACTCCTCAATTTAGAATTAATCAACATAAAGGCGCATGAATATAACTTCTAATTTTCAGAAAAAAGAGGGTGAAAATATTGAAATTGTTTATACAATTCCTGCTGATTTAATTTTAAAGACCAAAGAAGAAGTTGTTAAAGAGTTGGGTAAAGACATAACTCTTTCCGGATTTAGAAAAGGAATGGCCCCCCCAAACCAAGTTGAAAATTCAATTTCACAGGATAAATTAAACGAACATATTTTAAGCCACATACTTCCAAAAGCTTTTGCAGATTCGGTAAAGGAATATAAATTTAACCCTGCAATGTATCCTAAATTTGAAGTGGTAAAAATCGGGCAAGGAAGTGACTGGGAAATAAAAACAATAACATGTGAACTTCCCAAAGTAGTTTTGGGTGGTTATAAGCAAAGCTTGGCCAAATTCTTTGGTAAAAAGAAACCTACTGTCGATGAATTAATCAGAGAATTACCTCAAATAGTAAAACTTGAAATCCCCAAACTCTTAATTGATGAAGAAGTTAATGAAAGATTATCCCAACTTCTTTCCCGTATTGAAAAACTTGGCTTGCAACTTGAGGGGTATTTAAAATCGGTTGGTAAAACAGTAGAAGAGCTTCGCGATGAATATCAAAAACAAGCATCAAATGCAATTTCTTTGGAACTTATATTAAATGAAATAGCAAATGAGGAAAAAGTTGAAGTTTCCGAAAAAGAGATTGATGAATTTATTAAAACCACAGGATCAGATTCTTCTAAAATCTCTGATGATCAAAGGAAAATGCTCAAAAGAGTGGTCTTAAGAAGGAAAGCATTGGAAAATATTCTAAAGTAGGTGTAAAATTGGCGCATGAAAGTAACTAACAGCCAAAAAGTCAAAAAGAATAAGTTTATAGAGAATAAAAACGTCCTAGAGACTATTAATTCTATTGGTACTCAGACAGTAGACACGATTAAAAACGAGGCCAAAGCAACTAGTGAAGAATTTTTCAGACAACTATTAGGAGAACAAAGAAAACTACAACAGAAAAAATCTACAGAGTTACCCTTAGGACAAACTCTTAATATGAATGAGTTTGTGTCGGGAGAAACTGAAAAAAGAGATGAATTGGAAAAACAGTTATTTTTTGAGAGAAGACTTTTCAGTGAGGAAAAACAAGAAAGTCAAAAAAAGATTCAGGAACTACGAGTTAGACTTCAAGCAATTCAAACTGAAGCCTCAAGGCTTGTAGCCTCAACTGTGAATTTATCAGAAAATGTAAAGGTTGCTGTAATGCAAGGATCATCTAGCGCATCCGAGTATCAGATTGGTTTTTTTGAAAGCATTATTCAAATGGTTGTTTCATTTAGAAAGAAGATTGATAGTGCTGTAGTCTGGCTTCAAAATTCAAACAAGAGGGCTCAAAAGAAAAACTACTGGAGTCAATACAAGAAAAAGGGTGCAAGTTTTCTTCTTTCCGGTGAATCTTATTCGCAAAGATCAGCAGGATAATGATATATTTAATTAGTGAACAATTTTCAATTAGTTGTATTAGAGTTGTTGTCTGATTTGTTAGTTAATTTATCTGCAGGATTTTTGGGCGCAGCGCTAGTTATTCCCATCACCTCAAATAAAATCGGTAAAATACGTTTAACTTTATTATTAACAAACATTTTAATTGCTTGTTTATTATTTGCATCTGCTGTTATAATTAGTCATGACTAAAGAAATGAAAACACAACTAAAAATAGCAGAGGTAAACGCAAAGGTAGGTATAGCTGTAGGTGTTCTTTTTATTGCGTCTATTTTAATGTATTTGGCCTTCTTCAAATAAATTCAATTTTAGTGTAAAATACAATCTGTTATTTATGGACGATTAGCTCAAGTGGTAAGCATAGCTTGGCCACTTCGCTTTTCAAGGACGATTAGCTCAGTGGTAGAGCGCTTTTTTGACGTAAAAGAGGCCGTAGGTTCAATCCCTACATCGTCCACCAGAAATACATGAACACGGGCCCGTCGTTCAGTGGTAGGACATCTGGCTGGCAGTCAGAGAATAGGAGTTCGATTCCCCTCGGGTCCACATAATTCGTAGTAAGAGATGTATCAAGAGAGAAGGAATAGTTGCGGAACTTCGCTAACCCGATTGTTAATTTGGTTATGCTCAGCCCTCACTTACTGATAACTAACATAAAATACTCATTTGATCTTATGAATACTTATTTTATACAACTGAAGCTATCTCGTTTTATGTTTTAAATAATCTTGAAATTGTATTAAAGTTGAGATCTTGTTATTTATGACAGCCTGATATATGTCAAGGCTTGAAAAATCTTTGTGGTATTTAGGATCATTATGGACTTGAGATTTTATGAACAAAATTGCCTGTTTTTGCTCTATTGTTGCTTTTTTTACTAACTCTTCAACTTCATCAGTTTTTACAAATTCTTTACCTAAAAGTCTAATATCAATTTTCCAACTGTTTTTATCCGCATCTTCATATTTAATTCCAATATACATACTTCTGGGCCTATCTAATTCTGTTTGAAGTCTATTGTCTGCAAGTGTAACTAGTTTTACTCCAGTTTTTTTAAAAATTTCTTGAACTATTTTCCAATACTCCGTATCTGTTGGATCTGAAGCTAACCTAAGATCCATATCAATATCTCTCCAAGTCATTAAGCCATATACAATACTTCCTACAAGTTTAAACTGACCATATTGACCTAACAACTTTTCTAATCCCAACGCATTAATAACATCGTATGCTTGTTTTTGAAGTATCTTTTGTTTATCAAACAAATCGTTCATATTGAGTCAAAAGATTTTATCAGTTATTTGATTTGCTCTAAATACCCAATTTATGTGGTTGTGGTCTATGATACAATTATGTATATGGGTATAACAAATTTAAAGGTAAAAATTGCAAATCCTACAAAGCCTAACACTTTCGAAAGTGTTCACTTTATGGTTGATTCCGGAGCAGTTTATTCTGTTGTTGACAGTGGAATTCTTAAAAAACTTGGAATAAAACCCATGTCTGAAAAAGAGTTTTCTCTTGCAAATGGAGATTTAATTACAAGAAAAATGGGTGGGGCATTGTATTCATACGGGGATGAAAAAGGTCATGCGCCTGTAATTTTTGGTGAAAAAGGAGATAGTAATTTATTGGGAGCTGTAACACTTGAATCAATGGGCTTAATTTTAGATCCAATAAAGAGAAGACTTTTAAGTTTGCCTATGGTTTTAGGTAAATTAAAGTAATATAATTATAGGATAGACTTCATCGTCTTTCAGTAATAAATCTATGAATATCAGAAACGTTGCAATTATTGCTCACGTTGACCACGGTAAAACTACCTTAGTGGATGCACTCCTGCGTCAATCTCATACTGAGATGAAAAAAGAAGTGGCTGATATGGGTACCATTATGGATAGTAATGATTTGGAAAGAGAAAGGGGAATCACAATCTTTAGTAAAAACGCTTCAGTAATGTATGGTGACACTAAAATAAATATCATTGACACTCCCGGACATGCTGACTTTGGTGGAGAAGTAGAACGTGTTCTATCCATGGCTGATGGAGCACTTTTATTGGTTGATGCCAAAGAAGGACCAATGCCCCAGACCAGATTTGTTTTAAAACATGCTTTAAAAATGGGTTTGAAAATTATTGTTGTTGTAAACAAAATTGATAAAAAGGGAGCTCGTCCAGAATGGGT
>Ga0172379_10010373_pt1 | contig 11284 bp, 6 predicted proteins | sample GrowelOW334metaG_FD_119756 | JGI IMG/M metagenome (GOLD analysis project Ga0172379, IMG submission 119756) | Groundwater microbial communities from an aquifer near a municipal landfill in Southern Ontario, Canada - Groundwater well OW334 metaG | ecosystem: Environmental > Aquatic > Deep... | reverse complement strand
GTCAATGAGATTCACCAATCGCGTAAGGCCTTTCCCTATTTGGGTTGCGCCCTCCATCATGTTCTGTTGCGACATATCATTTCTCCTTGTTCAATCCTTGAGATCCGAGGGGCTCATCTTCATATTGTATAGCGAGCCTTCCGAAAGCAGTTTGAGGTTGAGTTTGGAAACGGAATTGACGGCGGCCGTAGGACCGAGAGTATCGGTTCCCCGGAAGGGCGACTGGCCGTCAGAAAGGGACATCTTCGCCCGCCTCCCATCGGGAGTGGCTCCCAAGTATGATCCAAAGGGTGTATTGGATGACACCGTCGTGGTGGAGGCCTGGAATATGCCTCCGATGGGTCCTCGCCCATAACGGGTATTCTTGTACTTGGGGAATTCCTCGCATACCATCTGAAGCGCATCCCGGGCAATGAAATCGACTTCGTCGATATCGTTGCCGTACTTGGGCGCGGAGAGGCACATCTGTTGGATCATGGGGCCTGTAGGATCGGTGGCCATATCCTGGAAATCCGTCTTCATGGCGTGCAGTAGCTGGGCGCCGCTTATGATCTTCTGCTCGAACACCAATTGCTTGATGGCGATGAGGCTGTTGGCTACCACGGCGATTCCGATGGTCTGGTTCCCCGTGAAGTCGTACTTGGCTCCGCCTTTCTTGAGTGACTTGCCGCGGGACAAGGTCGTTTCCGGACAAGCAAGTATGGCCGAGAAAGGTTCATCAATATAGTCTTCGTATGCCCGATCGATCGCGTTGTCCAAGATGATGATCAGGTGGAGGTAATACTTCGCCTGTTCAAGGAAGGCATCCCAAAGTTCCTGGTAATTCGAGAAGGAGGATAAATCCTTTCCGCTGGAATTTGCTTTCAGGCAAATGCCCGAGTTCGGATCGGTGCCGCCGTAGAAAGCCAACTCCATGCACTTGGCCAGTGAATACCAAGCGGCGCCGGTGCGGCCGCCGCGGAGCCCGGGCGGTCCGGGTTCGGCGCAGCCGATGATGCAATAATCCGAGGCGTCTTCCTTCGAATAACCCCGATTCATCATCGCCTCTATATACTTGTCGTCATTGGACACGGCCGGAAATCCGGTGCCCAGACGGATGGTTTCCACTACCTTCTTCTTATAGGCCAGGGGAGCGTTCTTGTGCCATCTGGCGTAATGGGAAGGTTGGACCGTGCGGGTGTTCTGAATGGAATCCAGAATCATGAAAGTCATCTCGTTGCTCGCGTCTTCTCCCGTGATGGGATCCGTTCCGCCTATGGTCAGATTCTGGAATATGGGCTTGCCCCGGAAGAACGCAGTATCTTCCCAGCTGCGTACCCGTTCGACCTGTGACAGCATGACAAAGAAATTTTCCAGAAGCTCCAAGGCGGAATCCCTGGTCACCGTACCCTTCTTCAGATCCTGTAGATATATTTCGTTCATGACCTGGTCGAAGCGTCCCAGGCACACCGCTTGGGCATTATCCTCCACCTGAACGGAAAGCTGCAGGAAGGTTATGTACTGGAGCGCCTCGTGGTATGTTTCGGCGGGAAATTCTGGAACCTTTCGGGCGATGGCGGCCATATTCAGCAATTCGGCCTTCCGCGCAGGATCGGTTTCTGTCGCGGCTGTCTTTTCTTCCAGAACCGCGTAGCGGTGAGCCCAACGGATGACCGCCTCGCAGGAAATGACCACCGCCTTGTAGAACGCCTGCTGGTCAAGGCCTTCGTTGGAAGTCAGATCCAGGTTCTTCAAGGCGGCTTGGGCTTGGTCGATGACGTAACGCAAGCCGTGCTTGTAATGCCAATCATAGGGAGGCGCAAAATGGCCGTCCCCGCCTTGGACGTAGTTGAGGTCGTTGATGGCACCGATCTTGTCTTGGGCGATCAGAATTTCTTTGGGAAGATGGGCGTACACATGGGACTGGTGGTTTTTGCCGTCCCAATATTCCGCTATTTCCTTGAGCTCTGGAATGATCGCCGGGTCAACCTGGAATTTATCCGCCGGCCGTTCGGGAAGGAAGTATGGGTCTCCACCTATTATCTCCTTCCTGATGAACGTGGTGGAGAAATCCGGAGCCAGAGGTGAATAATTCGGCTTGCTGGCGTGGCCGCCCGCCAACAGGCTGCCTGGCAGGATGTAAATGGTCATATTGTCCAAGGCGTGGGCGAAAGCCATAGCCCTGCGGATGATTTGCGGATACGCTTCCGTCTTACGGTACGACTCGGTAAAGTACCGCGCCCGGTCGATGCAAACCCCGGCCTTTGTTCCGTTGACATGGTCGAGCAGGTTCTGCACTCTCTTGCTGCGCTGGGGCTTCACTTCGAACTGAAAATGAAGCGGTTCCGTGTCTGGTTGTTCTTTGGCGCAGAAGCAGGTATTGTCGATTGTTGCTTCCATGGACTCTCCTTTGGATGGATGCTGGTCGATTATTATTAATGCACAATCCATGCCAAGCGACCAAAAAGTCCATGTTGATGCAATATGGTGATATCTCTTTACTTGTTAATCAAATATTTATTTTATCATGAAAGTTGGCCGCATGCTGTTCCGAACGCTCTTGTCCAAGGCTTGTCCCAAGCTTTGGCAAATGTCCAATATTCTGGACATACGGGACTTAGACAGAGGCTGCCGTGTCGGATAGTGGAAGCAGTATGGTGAAGGCTGTTCCCTTGCCTGATTGGGTTGAGACGGAGATCCTTCCTTTGAAACTTTCCACGATTTCGCGACAAATGGAAAGACCGATGCCGCGCGAATTTCCTTCCTTGGTCGTGTAGAAAGGCACGAATATTCGTGAAAGATCCGCGGATTCTATTCCCGTCCCCGTATCGCTGACGACAATGCGCAACCAATTCGAATGCTCCAATCGTTCTGTCTGCGTTTCGATCCTCAGGATGCCGCCTGAATCCATTGCCTCGACGGCATTCAGCATTATGTTGAGCATGACCTGCCTGATTTGATCCGCGTCCTGGGACAGCGCTACGGGAAGAAGTCCATCGGTTTCGAAGATGATTCCCCGTTCCTTCATAAGAGGTTTGAGAAAAGTTGCGATATCGGATATGAGGTCAGACAGGACAGCGGGGAGCGGCGCGGAACGATCTGCCGGCTCGCTCTTGTTTTTTAGCTTGCCCAACAAGCGGGTTATCCGTCCCACTTCATCTTCTATGTTCCGGCTCAGGGAGCGTACCGTTTCCAGTGATGGTTCGTCCCTGATGAGACGCAGGAAGTTGATGATGATGCCCAGAGGATTTTTAACCTCATGGACGATTTCGTTCATACGGTACTCCGCGTCGCGGTCCTTGACTTGGGACAGGAGGTCCTGTTCCGTCAAGTCCGCGTCACCGATGCGGCCGAACAGGAACAGCAATCCCATATTGGAACCATAGGAGTCCCGGATAGGTGAAATGACCAGCTTCATTTCGGGGTAGAGGTCTTCGATGGAACCTATCCGCGATGCCGGAAAATCCAGCAATTCCTTTTCCAGTTCCTCCAGACGTGAAGAGGGTACGCCCAGAATCTCCTCGACCGGCATGAGCAGGACGTCGGACTTTTCGGGGAACAGCAACTCCCTCGCCCTCTGGTTATGGATGAGTATTTTTCGGTCCAGATCCGTCACAAGCACGGGGAACAGAAGCTTGTCCAATATCTGCTGGTATAACTGCCGGTAATAGAAAAGTTCGAAATTGCTTTTCTCCAGTTCTTTCCTCGAAGTCATAAAATCATAAGCCATCTGCACCAGCTGGAATTTATCCATTTCCCTTACCGGGGCGGTCTTCTGGACTTCATCGCATTTTATGATCGTAACGGTATCGGCAAAGGAGAAAATGCGTTCCATATCGACGCAGGTAAAGACCACCGTCGTGCCGCCTTTCACGAGCAGGGTGAGCAGGTACAACAGCCGGTCAATGGTTCCGGGGCGCAGGTTTTCCTGGATGCCATTAAGAACGGCTTCCTCGATCAGCAATAGTTTGGGATCTGCGCAAATGCTGCGGGCAATCTCAACAACTTTCTGTTCCGCTTCCGTCAGGTTGAAGAGTTTCGAATTAAGGGGAATGCGCATCTGGAGGGTCTGGAAAAACTTTTCGGCCTTCTCCTTCCATGCGCGTTTTCCGATTCGCTCCTGTATGCCCGGAATGAACCGGGATCGCTCCGCGAAAATATTGTCCAACACATTCAGATTGTCAAAGCATTTACGGGAACGGTCAATGACCTCAATGCCCAAGCGCATCGCTTTTCGGGGCGTCATGCGATTGCGAACGACTCCGTCGAAAACGATGGCCCCCCTGTCAATGGGTTCGAAACCGGCGACAACGCGGATGATATGGCTCAATAGTTCGGGATTGTCGCCGAAGAAAGCGTGGACTTCCCCACGCTTGACCCGGAGGGAAATATCCGCCGCCGAAGACTCCCCGTCGGTTTCGATGACCAGCCCGTCGAGAACGAGCAGGTCATCGCCGCTATCTATAGTCGCTTTGGATGTCAAGTTCCTTGATCCTGTTGTATAAGGTCTGTCTGCTGACGTTAAGCAGCTTGGCTGCTTCGAGCTTGTTTCCGTTTGTTTTGACCAATGCGGCGATTATGAGCTTCCGCATGTAATCGTTACGGTAATTCTGTATTGAGGCGCTGAACGTTGCCAGACCGCCGTTGCCGGCGGGTCCGGCATCCAGTGACTGATTTCCTTCCGGCATCGGGCGGAAACCGTCCGCCGGGGGTTTCCCCGCGAATACGCCAATATTGTCGGGAAGGAATTTCTCCGACAGGAAGGGTTCATCACACACCACTACAGAACGTTCGATACAGTACTTGAGCTCCCTGGTGTTGCCAGGCCAGTCATAGGAAAGGAAAATTTTTTTGACCCCATCATCGATCGATTCGATCCGCTTCTGGTATTTCCGGCAATACCTTTCAAGGAAGAAATCGGCGAGGTCGAGAATATCCTCCCGCCTTTCCCGCAACGGCAGCAGCTTCAGATGGCCACCTTTCAGGCGATGGTAAAGATCCAGCCTGAATCGCCCCTGATCGACCAGGGAATCGAGATCCTGGTTGCTGGCGGCGATAATGCGGGTTCTTATGGTGACAGGCTTGTTCGATCCGATATGGCACACCTGAAAATCCTGTACGAACCGCAGTATCTTCGCCTGGAGGAGAAGTGGCATTTCCCCTATTTCATCCAGGAACAGGATGCCGCCATCGGCCTCCTCCACTTTCCCCTTCCGGCTAGTGACAGCTCCGGTAAAGGATCCTTTTTCATATCCGAAAAGTTCGCCCTCCAGCAATTCGTTGGGAATGGCGGCGCAATTTATCTTTACGTAGGCACTCCGCTTGATCGAATGCAGGTTGAGGCTGTAGAGATAATCGGCGACCACCTCCTTGCCTGTACCGCTTTCGCCGGTAATTAGTATAGGCAGGTCGGCGGCGCTGAATTTCTCCGCCAAATCCATGAGCCGCCGGTGCTCGGGATTTTTCGAACGCATGAAAATGGCCGCGGAATCCGAATCCGGATTCTCCAAGGGTTTGCGGGCAATGAACTGTTTCACAACGACCAGCAGTTCGTCGAACTTGAAAGGCTTGGCCAAATAATCAGATGCGCCGAGTTTAAAAGCGGTCCGGGCAGTCTCGATGGACGCATGGGCGGTAATCATGATTACCGGTATCTTGGTGCCTATCTTGGAAAGCAAGGTAAGCCCGCCCATCTCCGGCATGCGGATATCGCAGATCAGCAAATTATAGCTGCGCTCGTTCAGCAACACGAACGCATCGCGGGCATTGGTCGAATAATCGACAGAAAAGCCCTCTTTCTCCAAGAGGGCTTTAAGGGACTCGCACATCTGTTCCTCATCATCTATGATGAGGATGCGCAGGAATTTATTGAACCCCTCAGATCCTTCACTCATTGATTCATGACCTGAATGCCTTTGGCTTCATCAATCATTATCACAGGAAGCTCTCGATCTCCGGACCAGCGTCCGCTTCCTGAAAAGCCTTGGCTGGGTTTTGCCGCCGATGAACACGACAGCGATGATGATCAGTATGCCTTTGACTACGAGCTGTGGTTCCGAAGGAATGGTCATCAGGTTCATTATATTGCCGATGACGGCTATTATCAATCCACCCACCACTGCCTTTAGGGGATTGCCCGTTCCCCCTGACAAGGAGGCTCCGCCAACAACCACCGCGGCGATGGCGTCCAGCTCGTAACCCTGGGCAAGCAGCGAGCTTCCTTGGGTAAGTTGGGCCGCCAGGATCAAACCCGCCAAACCCGAGAGTAGACCGCTGAGCATGTATACCGAGAATGTGGCTTCGGTTACCGGCAAGCCTGAAAGTCTGGCTGCTTCGGTATTGCCTCCGATCGCGTAAAGCCTTCGTCCAAAGGTGGAAAATTGCATGAAAAACGCTGAAACCAGCATCACGGAGACGAAAAGGATGACTGGATTTGGGATAATGCCTGTTTTCCCGGCAAAGAAATGGATGAACCCTTCGTCGCTTATCGAAATGAGGGAACCTACCTGGACAAGATAGCTGGAGCCCCTGCCGATACTCATCATGGCAAGCGTCGCTACGAAGGGAGCGATACGTGCTTTGACAACCAGCAAACCACTGATACTGCCAAAAGCGCCGGATACGAGCAATGCGAGCACCGATGCAACGAATGGGGGCATGCCGTTCTTCATGCCAACCGCGGCTACGACAGTCGACAGCGCTACTATGGATCCAACGGAAAGGTCGATTCCACCTGTTACGATTACGAAGAATTGGCCGACCGCAATGACCGAGACTACAGCGGCGAAAGTAAGCACATTACCGATATTGCGGGAAGTCAAGAAATAGGGAGACAGGAAATACCCGAACACGACGATTGCGACCAGCACTATCAAAAGGTAATTGGTCACCACCGGTTTGATCAGGCGGCCGAGGGATCGGGACAAGACACCCGAATTCGGGATCTTCAGGGTATCCGGTACATGGACCCCGTCGGTCATTTCTTTTGCCTGCATGATTGAGTTTCTCCTTTTTATGCACAGCACAAATTCAAGATGGCATCTCCGTGGATATCGATCTCGTTGAAACACAGTTCGCCTGCGAATGTTCCCCGAGACATGACGAAAACCCGGTCGCACATGCTAGCTTCAGGAATTTCGGAACTGATAATGACAACCGATCCGCCTTCTGCTGCAAAGTTCTGGATAAGTTGGTAAATCTCTTCTTTGGCACCTACGTCGATACCGCGGGTCGGTTCGGCGAAAATCAGGATACGGCACTTGCTCACCAACCATTTGGCAAGGACAACTTTCTGCTGGTTGCCCCCGCTCAACGTACCCACCGCCTGCTTGGAGCTGGTAGCCCGTACCCGCAGACTCTCCATCATCCTGTCTACGACAATGTGTTCGCGTTGTCGCAGGATGATGCTGCCCTTGCTGAATTCCTTATGGCTGGACAAGGTAATATTGCTTTCTATGGACATGGGTAACACGAGCCCCTGGGTCTTCCGTTCTTCTGGAAGGAGGCCTATCCCCGCGTTGATGACATGGCGCGGCGATTTCAGGCTTACCCTGCGACCGTTGAGTGTCATGACACCCTGCTCCAGCTGGCGCGTTCCGAATATACAGGAAGCCAGTTCGTTCTGGCCGTTGCCGAGAAGACCCGTAATCCCGAGCACTTCACCCCTATGCAGGTCAAAATCGACGCCGTGTAGGATCTTTCCGTCGTCGAAATCCCTGACCGACAATACGACATCGCCTGTCTCGCCTTTGCCCAGGCGGGGCCGGTTTTCGCCCGCCAAAGCCTCTCCGAGCAAGGACGATTTTACATCCCTACCGACCATGGCGCGGACCAGCATCCCTGAACTCGTCTCGGCGATGGCGTAGCTACCGATCTTCCTGCCATCCCGCAGGACAGTCGCCACGTCGCACAATTCCTGGACTTCCTCAAGACGATGGGAGATATATACGATCGCGATGCCGTTGGCCCGCAGATTTTTCAGGATTTCGAAAAGTCGCTTAACGTCGGGTTGGGGCAATGCCGCCGAAGGCTCATCGAGCAGTACGACTTTCGCTTTGCGGTGAAGGGCTTTCGCAAGTTCTATGCCCTGCTTCATCGCAACACTCAACTGTTTTACCGGCTTCTCGATATCCACAGAGAAGCCAAGCCATTCCATGCTCTTGGCAGCTTCCCGTTTAAGCAACCGCCAGTCCAACACGCCATATTTATTTTTAGGAAGATCGGATATAAAGATATTCTCCGCAACGGAGAGTTCGGGAACCAGACTTAGCTCTTGGAATATGGTAAATATCCCTGCCTTCTGGGCTTCCATGGGCGTCCTGAAACGATGGTATGCATCACCAATTCTGATGGTTCCATCGTCGGGCTGCTCTGCTCCTGAAAGCATGCGGATCAGCGTGGATTTGCCCGCCCCGTTCTGACCCAACAAGGCATGGATCTCTCCACCCTTTATTTCCAGATCGATACAATCGAGCGCGAGCACACCCGGATATGATTTCTTTAGTCCCTGGATAGTGACCACATTTCCCCCGCAAGCTTGGACATTTAAGTAACCTTTGCAATCCGGACCGGAGAAACAAAGGTTCTCCCGGTCCGGTCAGCTATCATATAAGCAACAGAATGCTACTGGACGGTATCAACCAATACTTTGGAAGGATCGTAGTACTTCGACGCGGTCTTCGTATCGAAGGCAACGGTTTCCACGAATACGGTCCCTTCCCGGGTTCCGCCCTTCACGGCGCGCATGGCCATTTCTACCGCCGCGAGTCCCTGGCGATACGGTTCGTTGGTAGTCAGGACCTGCACAGGACCATTCGGTGAATCTGCCATTTCCTTAACGACACTCTGGAAACCATCGTAGGAAGCCATGGTAACGCTTTCCCAGATGCCCGCAGCTTTCAAGGCTTGGGCAATTCCGGCTTGCATGACGCAGCTCTCGCTGAAGACTACTTTCAGGTCTGGATGCGCGGTGGCGATGTCCCTGACAACGGTCATGGCGTCATTCGGAATCCAGTGGCCGTATTGCATGGGCAGATACGTAAGCCTGACACCCTTGCCCGGATTCTCGTCAAGCCATTTCTGGTAACCCTTCATATAGCCGTCACCGCGCAGATCGCTGAGCACATCTCCCGGATAGCCACCAACAATGACCGCCTTGGCTTCTTTTCCAACCAGTCCAGGGTTACGGGCAGCTACCAACGGAGCGAGCAGATAACCGCCGCGGGCGCCGGTAGCGACTTGATCTTCCACCACGTAGCCGTAAATCTTATTGGCCAAGGTGTCATCAAGAGCGCAGTTTACCGCGATGACGGGGATTTCTGCCTTGATCGCCTCGTTGATGGAGGATGATAGGCCAAGCGGATCATTGGGATTCACGATTATCGCATCGACCTGGCGATTGATTAGAGTGTTGACGTCCACATTCTGGCGTACTGTGTCACCATTCGCGTCGAGAACGATCAATTCAACTCCGTATTTGCCAGCCGCATATTTGGCGCCATCGATAAGGGTCTTCCACCAATCACTGCCAGCAACGCGGCGTTGCGACAAGCCAATAATTATCTTTCCATCCTTCTTCGCCTCGGCGGCACCGTTGGCGCTCACCATCATGGGTATCAATGCCATCAGGAAAACCAGACCAGCGATACGCAGAAAACCTTTGCTTTTCATAAGACGCTCTCCTCCTCATTTAAAGTACGGGAATTGCATGGGCGAAAGCCTTGCTTCCCCGTAATTCAGTAAAGAGCAAGCTTCATGCCAATCCAAACAGATAGATGCAATTTTACTTTAATTTTCCAGCTTTTAATCAGACTTGTCTGGATGTACTCATCGGACTATAGGATCATGCGCTATTTGCTTCTAATTTCCTAAAAAAGGTAACCGATGCAAAAATCCAAGACGTAGATTCCAATGACAGGATCGAAATCCATTCCCTACTGTGACCAAAATTTCAAGAATGAACGAATCACGATTTATTATAAATATAGATTTTCCAAATGGCCTGGAAGTTTTTGTAAATTATACAGGGAAAACAGTATAAAGAATGTCTAAATCATCACAGTATAAATTGGCATATGTCCAAGTTTATTGACATTTAGAAGATTGTGAAAATAACTATAGCCGCCCAAGGTTTGCTCGAATCCCTGCCCATCCTGACCAGCGATCCGCAGATCGCAGGCCTTGGGGCTGAAACGCGCTGGTAGCAGAAGTAGGTGCTCCCAGCGCTACTTGAACCTAACTTAACCCTTAAAGACGCAGGACAACTTGTAGGTTCCCGATCCAATAAGCGCGGACGCGCCTTCAGGACTTTGAAGGAAGCGTATACCTGCAGGAATCACAGTTGAAGTCGTGGTTGGTGCACCAGTACCAGGCGCGAACACATCAGCCACCGCACAGGGCAGGACCAGACGGGCCCGGGCGTTCGGGGGCACCGTCGCCATCACGTGCAGCTTGCCGGCTTCGATGCGCCATTCCAGGCTGAAGGTACCGTAGGGGCTCCGATAAGCGATGCGGCTGTAGGTGATGCCGCCACCCGGTTGAGGCCGGAACACGACCGATCTGAAGCCCACGCTATTAGGCTCACCACTCTCGTCCACCGCCAGTCCGCCTATCATCCTGTACATCCACTCCCCCACCGCGCCGTAGGCATAATGGTTGAAGGAATTCATATTGGCACTCCACATGGTACCGTCGGGCTTCAGGCCGTCCCAGTGTTCCCAGACCGTGGTGGCGCCCTTGGTTATCTGGTAGAGCCAGGAGGGAAAGTCGTCCTTGAGCAGGAGGGCGTAGGCCAGGTCGAGGCGGCCGTTCTCACTCAGGGCGCGGCAGATCCAGGGGGTACCCAGGAAGCCGGTAGTCAGGTGGCCGCCATTTTCTTCCAGCAAGGCCGCAAGGTCCGCGACGGCGCGGGCACGGTACTTCTCCGGCACCAGGCCCAGAACCAGGGCGAGGACGTGCCCCGTCTGCGTGCGGGCGGCCAGGCGGCCGGATGGCGTCACAAACTCTTCCCTGAAAGCGGCGACTATTTCGCGGTGCAGCTTGCGGTACGCGGCTGCTTCCTTCTTCTTGCCCAGCACCGTCGCCGACTTCGACAGCAAGTCCGTGGAATAGGCGTAATAGGCGGTAGCCGTAAGGTCGTTCGGGGTGGCACCGAAGTAGCTGCCTTCCTTGGCGTCCAGGGCTACCCAGTCGCCGAAGTGGAAGCCCGTATTCCAGATCAGGCCGTCCTTGGCGCGGCCACGAATGTATTCCACCCAGCCTTTCATGGACTGATACTGATCCGCCAGCAGGCGGGTGTCACCGTAGC
>Ga0172379_10010372_pt1 | contig 11284 bp, 11 predicted proteins | sample GrowelOW334metaG_FD_119756 | JGI IMG/M metagenome (GOLD analysis project Ga0172379, IMG submission 119756) | Groundwater microbial communities from an aquifer near a municipal landfill in Southern Ontario, Canada - Groundwater well OW334 metaG | ecosystem: Environmental > Aquatic > Deep... | reverse complement strand
GCGAGCAGGAGTTGTCCGTAAAAGAAATCAAAGGTACAACTGCCTGTATTGGGCAAGCCAGAGGTGTTGTGAAGATTATCAACGTTCCTAACGATATGGACAAAATGGAATACGGGAATATTCTGGTTTCAACGGCTACAACGCCCTCGGTGGTTCCGGCGATGAAAAAAGCGGCGGCCATTGTAACCGATGAAGGCGGTCTAACTTGTCATGCCGCAATTGTCTCCCGCGAGCTAAAAATTCCTTGTGTTGTCGGCACCAAAATAGCCACCAAGGTTCTGAAAGACGGAATGATGGTTGAGGTGGATGCGAATCAGGGGATTGTGAAAATAATTAAATGAAACAAATAATCAGTTTGAAAACAGATCGCTTCATCACTTCTTTTTTAAAAACAGAATGGCTGCCTGGCTATGTCCGACATATGTCGTATCAAAAAATTCGTATGTATCGCTATGGTTGGTGGAAAGGTAGTTATGATAGGTTTGGTTATAAAATTGGGCTGGAGTTGGGCAGAGTAAAAAATGGTAACTTCTACGGTTATTTAGCTAAAGCGGAAAAAGAAGGGTTGAAAAAGTATCTTGATTGGAAGTTTTGTGATTCAGAATATGTTGGACGGGTGGTAAAAGATTTAGAAAAAATTATTGAATCGGATTTTAAGAATTATATTCGTTTTGCACGGTCTCTTCCAAAGGACTTGTCGCTGTATTCAAATAAACAGCTTGTTGAGTTACTTGACGCTTGTTATAAGGCAGATGAACCGGTAAGCACAGACAGTTGGACACTTTTTGATACTGTTGAGATTTCTCTGATTTCCGCCGTGGAAAATTTATTGGTCAAATCCGGTCAGACTGGCACGGAGGTGGACGCGCTTTTACTAGAGTTGTCGAAACCTTCAAAAATTACCCCACTGGATCGTGAAAAATTGTCTTTGTTGGAATTAGTTTTGCTCGATGGCGAGGAGTATCGGAGAGCTTTTAACAAACACGTTGAAGAGTTTGCCTTTATCCCAATGTACGATATGTATTACGAGCCGTATGATAAAGAGTATTTTAATAAACGTGTTGAAGAAACTAGGAGATCGTCATCAAAGGAGCTGATTAAAAATGAGATTGCCGATATAAAAATGCGATATAAGAAGAGGGTGGAATTTAATAAGCATATTTTAAAAAAATACGATTCAGATAAAACCATAAAATATCTATTGCAATTTTTTATCGGCTATTCATATCTAAAGGATTTAAAACCCTATACTAGAGATAAGGGTAGTTATCATTATCGCCCAATATTTGTAGAAGTGGCCAAACGAGTTAATCGTACTCTATATCAAACCTTATTTATGGACACAGAGGAACTGCGCTCAGCCTTGCTAGGTCAATCAACGGTTTCAGCAAAGGAACTGGATAAGCGGTCGAAAAATAGTGTCTATTTCAGTCGAGACGCGGAAATTGTTTGTAGTTATGATCCGGATGTTCTTAAGAAAGTTGACGGTTTTTTAAAACCAGAAGCTTCTATTGGGGAAATAAAAGGCACAAAGGCTTTTGGTGGTTTTGTTACAGGTATAATTTCACTTATATTAAGTACAGCCGATTTCGGGAAGTTTAAAAAAGGTAGTGTCTTGGTAGCTAGTGCAACTCGTCCAGATTTTGTGCCAATAATGAAAAATGCTACGGCGATTATAACGGATGAAGGCGGAATATTATCGCATGCCGCTATTGTTTCCCGCGAACTCGGAATTCCGTGTATTGTCGGCACTAAAATTGCAACGAAGATTTTAAAGGATGGGATGATGGTTGAAGTGGATGCCGATAGAGGAGTTGTTAAAATTTTGAAGAGAGCGTAGCATTGAGAGTATGAATATAAAGGTTATTACGAAACCGATTACAAGTGCGGAAGCCAAAGAAATCGCTAAGGAATTTTATGTTGATATGGTGAAAGGGGTGGTGGATATTGAACGAGGGGCGATTGCTCTCGGTGGTCAATATCATATGGACGCGAATATGGCTCTAATTGGCAATGGGTCGGAGCAAAGGAATATCTGGGGTTTCAATTTTTACCCAGATGAGAACCGCATTCAATTTAACTCACTCATAAACATCAGGCCTTTGCAAAATAATCGGGCTATTGAAATTCAGGACGAAAACCTGCGTGCCAAGATGGAAGAGATAATAAGAAAACTTATTATATGAACACAGCAAGGACATCGTTATTTCTTATGGCAAATTTGGGCAGTGAGATGTCTCAAATTTTTTCTTATGCGGAAAAAAGCGATTTGAAACTTGCGGAATCTGCTGCGTCTCGGGCTCTACGGATTATTTCGGAACTTATTTCACATCCTGAGATGAAACAAAGAACAGGAGAAATTGAGATTTTGAAAGATATTATTGAGGATGTTTTAGCAAAAAATCATCAATTTAAAGTTAGTAAAGCTGAAATGGAAGAATATTTTATGCCGTTTGCGTTAAGGCTTATGTCAGTGTAATCTTATTGACTATGAACTACGATATAAAAGATATAAATCTCGCTCCGAAGGGGAAACTTAGAATTGAATGGGCTGAAGCGGATATGCCGGTTTTGCGGACCATTCGCGCCAGATTTAAAAAAGAGAAACCGCTTAAGGGGATTACTTTGGCGGCCTGTCTTCATGTCACCACCGAAACTGCTAATCTTGCCATTACCCTAAAAGAGGGAGGGGCTAAGGTGTTTCTTTGCGCTTCCAATCCGCTTTCTACGCAGGACGATGTGGCGGCATCGCTCGTAAAAGATTTTGGCATTCCTACCTACGCTATAAAAGGCGAGGACAACAAAACTTATTTCAAACATTTAAATGCGGTGCTTGACGAAAAGCCGGAGCTTACAATGGATGACGGCGCCGATTTGGTTTCGGAACTGCACAAGAACCGGCCGGATCAGATAAAGCTTATCAAGGCGGGCACGGAGGAAACTACTACGGGCGTGATTCGTTTGAAATCTCTTGCCAAAGCGGGGAAATTGCGGTTTCCGATTCTTGCTGTCAACGAAGCAATGACGAAGCATTTTTTTGATAATCGATACGGTACAGGACAAAGTACTATTGACGGTATTATCCGCGCCACCAACCGTTTGATTGCCGGTTCAAATTTTGTGGTGGCCGGTTATGGTTGGTGCGGACGGGGATTGGCCAGCCGGGCTCACGGTTTGGGCGCTCACGTCATTGTAACTGAGGTGGATTCGGTGAAAGCTCTGGAAGCGGTGATGGACGGATTTGAGGTGATGCCGATGAGAGAGGCGACGTCTCGGGCTGATTTTATTTGTACTTTGACCGGGGATATTAACGTGGTGGACGCGGAAGATTTTAAAGTCATTAAAGACGGTTGCATTATTTCTAACTCTGGACATTTTGATGTTGAAATTGATTTGAAGGCTCTGGCTAAGCTTGCCAAAAGTCGCAGGACCATTCGCGATTTCGTGGAGGAATTTACTTTGAAAGACGGCCGGAGAGTGTATGTCTTGGGCGAAGGCCGGCTGATCAATTTGGCGAGCGCTGAAGGCCATCCGGCCTCCGTGATGGATATGTCATTTGCCAATCAGGCTCTTGGAGCCGAATATATGCTTAAAAACGCTTCAAAATTTATGCCGGAAGTGTATGTCATTCCAGAAGAAGTGGACCGGGAAATCGCGCGGCTTAAACTTGAGTCTTTGGGCGTTTCCATAGACACTTTAACTTCCGAGCAGAAAAAATATCTGGCAAGCTGGGAGGAAGGGACCAACTAGAAGCAAAGCTTTTAGTTGGTGAATCGCGAATCAGGAATTATGAATTATGAATCAGGAATGAAGAAACTAGAAAAAAGCGTGGAAAAATCAAGAAATTATTCCCGTCATAATTCATACTTCAAAATTCATAATTCCGCCCGAGGACGGGCGCTCGTAGTCGGTTCCGTCGCATATGATGTTATTTTTGATATTCACGGCAAAATAAACGACAGTATTGTGATTGAAAACGGCAAACTCGGCCGGCAGAATTTGATGTTTACGGCCAAAGCGAAGCAACAGCACTATGGCGGCACTGGCGGAAACATTGCCTATGGTTTGGGACTTTTGGGAGCAAAGCCTATTTTGTTTTCGGCCGCGGGCAGGGATTTCAAGCCGCATTTTCACGAACATTTAAAATCTCATGGTGTTGACGTTAAAGTTTCGGTAGACGAATCTAACTGGACAGCGGCGTTTTACGGAATGTCTGACGATTCACGCGAACAGATAGGAGTCTGGCAACCTAATGCTCACAATAATCTTGAGACTCTAAATATAGCCGATTCGCTTGATAAAAAGTCGTTCAAAGATGTTTCGGTCGCGATTTTTTCAGGACAGCCCACAGTGGCTCTTCGCCATATGAAATCGGTTCGGAAGATTTTGGGAAAGAAAGTAACGACCATTTTTGACCCTGGGCAGGTTGTGCAGTTTTACGATAAGAAAATGTTGAGTGAAGGTTTGAAGCTTTCCGATATCTTTATTGCCAATGATGTTGAAATCAAACGGGCGTGCGATACTCTCGGCTGTTCTGTTGAGGAAATTTTGAAATACGGGCCTAGGGTTGTTATAGAAACTAAGGGTGATTTGGGGAGTGTTTTGTATCAGTCTGGCAAAAAAATTCTGATTCTAGCAGTAAAGCCTGGACAGATTGTTGAAACGACTGGCGCTGGAGACGCTTATCGGGCCGGACTTATGTATGGCATTTTGAACGGTTTGGATTTGTCTGAGTCGTGCCGCATAGGTTCAATCCTTGGGGCCAGAAATGTTGAAACTGTTGGAGGACAAATGTATCAAATTACTCCGAAAGATTTGAAGGTGTAAGTTCTTTCTACTTGTTAAGTTTAATTTTGGTGTATGTATTTTGACCCGGCCGGCTTTTGGCCGGGAGTTTAAACTTTAAATAGGTTTTGTAGTACAATTGCCCTATGAATGCCAATAACGCCACTACAATCGTGATTTTCGGAGCTACCGGCGACTTATTTCGTAAGAAGCTAGCACCAGCTTTGGTCAATCTTTTTGCTTCAGGGAGTTTGCCGAAGTTTTTTCGGATTGTGGCATTTGCTCGTCGCCCTTGGAATGACCTGGATTTTAGGAAGTTTCTGAGCGAGGCGCTTTTGAAAGAGATGCCGGCGGCGCCTAAAATTTTGAACGAGTTTCTTGAAAGAGTTCATTACGTTGAAGGTGATTTTAATTCTCTGCCTAGTTATAGAAAAGTGGCGGAACTTTTATCAGAAATTGATATGGAGACTCAGGTTTGCGCCAATAAACTTTTTTATCTGGCGACCCCGCCGAGTTTTTATGAAGTCATTCTCAAAAGCATTTCTGATTCCGGGCTTTCAATTCCGTGCGCGCCGGTTTCAGATGGCGCTTCGTCCGGATGGACTAGAATTTTGATTGAAAAGCCCTTCGGGAGTGATTTGAAAAATGCCCGCCGTTTGGACCTTATGCTTGAGAAACTTTTTGGCGAGGACAAGGTTTTTCGGGTTGATCATTACGTGGCCAAGGAGACGGTTCAAAATATTTTAACTTTCCGTTTTGCCAACGCCATTTTTGAGCCGGTATGGAATCGAAAGTACATTGAACGGGTTGATGTGAAAATTTTTGAGAAAAAAGACGTAGAATCGCGTGGTAATTTTTATGATGGTCTGGGAGCGTTGCTTGATATGGGTCAAAACCACCTGCTTCAGCTCGCAGCCTTGGTGGCGATGGATAATCCTGTGGAGCAAAGCGCTCTTGCTTTAAGAAAAAAAAGAGCGGATACCTTGGCAAAATTCAGGCTTTGGGAGGGGGCTGGGGCTGTAGCTGTCCGCGGCCAGTACGAGGGATACTTGAAAGAAGAGGGGATTTCAAAAGATTCTACAACCGAAACTTATTTTAAAGTTAAACTGGCTTTGCCAAACAAGCGTTTCAAAGGTGTGCCGTTCACGCTTGAACATGGAAAGGCTCTTTCAGAATCCAAAGTTGAGATTTCAGTTTGTTTCAAGCAGGCGGCAGAGGGAATGTGTCCGGCAGGCATTTGTCCTTATCCCGGCAATGCCATCACTTTCAGGATTCAGCCGAATGAAACCATCTCGCTTTTATATTGGGCGAAGAAGCCCGGAATTGATTTTCTGCTTGAACCGCGCGAATTGGTTTTGGCCCGCGGGGAATCTGTAAACACTGATGCACTTGGAGCTTACGGGCGGATTTTGGTGGATGCCATCCGCGGCGATCAAACTTTATTTACTTCAACTGACGAAGTGATGGCCGAGTGGAAAATTGTTCGCGATATTATTAAAAAATGGAATGGTAGCGAATTGGTTAAATATAAAAAGGGCACAATGCCGGTTAGTAACGATTGATGTAAAAGAACCTGCCGTATGTTGTACCACTTTAGTTAACTAAAGTGGAACTGATATCAATTTAGTTTTCTTTTTATTCAAAGATTGCTAATTATTGTAAAAATGCTTTTATGAAAAAATTTAAAATTGGTTACATTGGCTTGGGCAAAATGGGAATGAATATGGTTTTGCGGATGCGGGAGAAAGGAATTGATGCAGTTGCTTACAATAGAAGTGAAGAACCGCGTGTTGAAGCCAGAAAAGCCGGCATTGTGGTGGCAGACTCTTTGGAAGAACTTGTGAGTGGCCTTCCTAGGCCTAGGACAGTGTGGCTGATGGTTTCAAATTCGGCGGTAGATGAGGTGCTCTCCGAAATTTTAAAGTATCTTTCTCGAGGCGATACCGTTATTGATGGCGGTAATTCTTTGTATAAAGATTCCATCCGCCGGTCTACTGAACTTTCAAAAAAAGGAATCAATTTTCTTGATGTCGGTGTTTCGGGCGGACCAAAAGGTGCTCGCACCGGAGCCTGCATTATGGTTGGCGGCAAAAAAGAAATTTTTGGAAAGTACAGGGATTTGTTTAAAAAGTTGTCTGCCCCGGATGCATATGCCTATATGGGGAAAGCCGGCGCTGGGCATTTTGTGAAAATGGTTCACAACGGCATTGAGTATGGAATGATGCAGGCGCTTGCCGAGGGTTTTGCCGTATTGAAGAAATCCGATTTCAAACTTAATTTGGAGAAAGTTGCTACGCTTTACAATCACAAAAGCGTCATTGAATCACGATTAGTCGGCTGGCTTCAAAATGCCTACAAGAAATATGGAGACAATCTTACCGAGGTTTCAGGAACTGTGGCACATACCGGAGAAGGCGAGTGGACAGTAGAGGCGGCAAAGGTGCTTGGGGTACCTGTTCCCATCATAGAAGGATCTTTTAAATTTCGGGTGGAGTCCGCCAAAAAACCGAGCTATACCGGCCAGGTTTTGTCGGCCTTAAGAAATCAATTCGGCGGCCACGATATAAAGGAAAAAGTCAAAAGTAGAAAGTAAAAAGATGAATCAAAAATCAGAACAAATCATAATTCTTAATTCATTATTCCAAATTCCACCCTTTGTGGTATGCTTCCATTATGATAAGTCCTATTATTGAGGGAAAAGTGATAAAGGGTGACGGATATGGTAAAAAGCTTGGTTTTCCAACGGCTAATCTGGACCAAAAGCAGTTTGTGAAAGATAAAATAAAGTTGCCGCTCGGGGTGTATGCCGGGGTGGTTTTTCTGCATCATTTGAATAAAATCCGTAAAGCGGCGGTTGTTATCGGGCCGCTTAACAAAAAGAAAGTTCCTAAAATTGAGGCACATATTTTAAAATTTTCCGGCAGACTTTATGGGAAAAAATTAACTCTTTATCTTTATAAATTTCTCCGGCCGTTTGAAGTTTTCAAAACTGAAAAACTTCTCATATCCCAAATCAAAAAAGACGTGAAGCGGGTGGAGAAAGAAATTGCCACACCGGTTGAGTATAACTAAGCTTGGCTTTTGATTCAAGATTCAAAAAGTTTATGGAAAAGAAATGGCACAATATTGGTGAATATGACCAGGCGCTTTTGTACACATCGCTTGAGGTTTTGTTCAGTACTGGAAAGTATGCGAGGCGGCTTATGCCAAAACTTGTCGGTGATTACAAGTCTGAAAACAATGAGTTTTTTATTTCCGAGTTTGATTTTGAGTACGCTAGGAAACTTGCTACTTCAAAAAAGTTTATCCAAAGTATCATTAGATCTCAAGAAAAGGCGTTTAAGGAATTTCGTGCATATATAACAAAATATAAATCATTTAAGGTTAAAAATAATCATCAGTCTCTTTCTTTGTTGAAAGTTTTTGCAAACAGTGTTCGTGACTTCAGCTTTTTCTTCTTTTCAGGCTTGATGTTGGATAGCTTGCTAATGGAACGTATTTTGAACGAAGTAAATTTTGAGGAGGCCGTTTTTTTTGTCAGGCCTAAAAAGAAAAGTGAGTTAAGCTTGGAAATGGAGGAACTCTGGAAAATTAGAAACGAGGCAGAAAAATTATTTGGTAGTAGCTTTTATTCTAGTTCTCCGGAAAAATTGGCGGCTTTGATCAAATCGGGGAATCCTGATTTTTCCAGGCGACTGCTGAGGCACGAGGGAAAATATTCTTATCTTTCTACCCAATTCTTTCGCGGTGAACCGTGGACTCTTGTTGATTATATAAAAAGGGCTCAGTCTCTCAGTGATGATAAGAATAAGCTGGATAGACAAAAACAGCCGAAAGTTGCTATTTCATTGTCAAAGGAGATGGAAGAGACACTTTATTCTGTAAGATTGCTTAATGAGCAACGTGCAAGGCGAATTGAATATTTTAACAAGTGGATTTATACGTTATCACCACTATGGGACTATTGTTTGAAGCGGTTTAATTTTAGTAAAGTTGAATTTATCAATTGTACTTTTGAGGAGCTTAAAACCGGCCTTCGGACAGGAGAATTTCCATGTTCAAAGGAGGAACTTTTTCTTAGGAGTAAGGGGTATTTTGTAGATTGGTCTAAAAAGCAATCAGTCTTTAAGAGCGCACCGATTAAGCATGAGAGCATTCAGGATGTCGTTGAGTTTGGCGGTATGCCGACATATAAAGGGTTTGTCCGAGGAACGGTAAGTGTTGTACGTGGCTCCGGTGATTTTTCCAAGTTTAAAGACGGCTCTGTTCTTGTTGCCCCATTAACCACGCCGAATTTTATGGTGGTACTTTCAAAAGCGAAGGCAATTATTACTGATATAGGAGGTATTACATCACACTCGGCCATTGTTTCCAGAGAGTTAGGAATTCCTTGCATTGTTGGCACCAAAATCGCCACTAAGGTATTGAAGGACGGGGATTTGGTGGAAGTGGATGCCGAACGTGGTATTGTGAAGATAATCAATAGGAAGTAATGGGTTTATTTGGGTCTGTAGAGTTTAAAATGGAAATAGGTCCTGAGGTCTTCCGAAGGGCAAGATAAAGGTGTTGTGAAGATTATTAAAAAAGCTTGAGTGGGTGACCCTTCCACTTTAGTTAACTAAAGTGGAAGGGTAGGAACAGGGAGATTTTGAGGAGCTCGGCATTTCAGGGTGATTAAAACCAAAATGGAAAACCAAAGCAAGATTGAGCTTTTTCTTAAGAGATTCGGGCCGTACTTGATTTTTTTTGCCGCAATGCTTTGGGCAACGGACGCGCCGTTTCGTTTACATCTGACCAAGGATTTGCCGAGCAATTTCATCGTTTTAGGCGAGCATTTTTTTGATATCCTGATTACCGTGCCGATTCTTATAATGAATTGGTCAGAACTTAAGAAATTGTCCTGGAAAGGCTGGCTTTCAATCATTTTGGTTGCTCTCGGCGGTTCCGCTTTGGCTTCTATCGCTTTTACCGAAGCATTTCATTACGTTAATCCATCAGTGGCCATTCTTCTTCAGAAGTTACAGCCGTTTATAGCTATTGGATTGGCGGTTCTGCTTTTGAAAGAGCGACTGCCAAAGCGATTTTGGTTTTGGACATTTCTCGCTGTTTTTGCCGCTTACGTAATTTCTTTTCCGAATTTTGTGCCGCAGGTGTTCCAAGGGGAAACGTTTAATCCGAATTTTATTGGTGTCAGTCTGGCGCTCATTGCTGCGATTTTCTGGGCGGCGTCAACGGTTTTGGGTAAGTACGCTCTGGATAGCATCAGTTTTAAGACGATGACCGCGCTCAGATTTTCATTGGCGTTTGTGTTTTTGTTTGCTTTGAACGCGTATCAGGGCACGCTTGGAGTTGTCGCAAGCGTAACTTTGCGCGACTGGTTTTTTCTTTTCATTATCGCTATGACTTCAGGTGTTTTCTCTCTTTTCATTTATTACAAAGGTCTTTCTTATACCAAAGCCTCGGTGGCTACCGTGGCCGAACTTGGTTTTCCGTTGGCGGCGGTTTTGGTCAATGCTATATTTATAAGTTCGCCGATTACTTTTGTGCAGATTATAGGCATGGTCGGGCTTTTAGCGGCGATTGTATTGCTGACTCGTTCGGAGCAGAAGCTATAATCTCCGGCAGGATTTATGTTTACTGGAATAATCAAAAAAACAGCAAAAGTTAAAAGCCGCCCCGATGCCGCATCGGGGCGGCTTGAAATCTTTAATCCGAATCTGAAAGGAGTAAAAGCCGGCGACAGCATTGCGGTCAACGGAATCTGCTCCACGGTTGTGAATGTCGGAAGGTCGCTCTGCTTTCAGTATATGCCGGAAACAATTGCTCGTTCAACTGCCGGTTTTTTCAAAGAAGGCGAAACGGTCAATTTGGAAGAATCTCTGCGTGTTTCGGACAAATTGGACGGCCATATCGTTATGGGCCACGTTGATACCGTTGGCACGATTGTTGACATCAAACCGGAAGGCAATTCAAAAGTTTTGACGATTTCGCCGCGAGAGCCAAAAAAGTTTATGAAATTGATTGCCGAGAAAGGTTCAGTGGCGCTTGACGGGGTCAGCTTGACCGTTGTTTCCGTGGGTAAGAGTAATTTTACGGTGAAGCTCATTCCCTACACACTTGAAAATACGGTTTTTAAAGAAAAGTTGCCCGGTAGCCTTGTTAATATAGAATTTGATATACTGGCCAAATATATAAGTCGTTTATGCAAATAATTCAAGAAAAGCAGAATGTTTTTGATGCCAGCCGATTGAAAGTCGGTATTGTGGTGGCGCGGTTTAACCAGGGAATTACAGGGGAAATCTTGGAGCAGGCCTTAGATGCACTTCATGAATACAAAGTTAAGGATAAAAATATAAAAATTATTTCGGTTCCAGGTTCGGTTGAAATTCCATTTGCTTTGCAAAAACTCGCCAAAACCAAAAAATACGACTGCCTTGTGGCGTTAGGGGCGGTGATAAAAGGTGAGACCGACCATTATCTTTATGTCTGTAAAATGGCT
>Ga0172379_10010371_pt1 | contig 11284 bp, 11 predicted proteins | sample GrowelOW334metaG_FD_119756 | JGI IMG/M metagenome (GOLD analysis project Ga0172379, IMG submission 119756) | Groundwater microbial communities from an aquifer near a municipal landfill in Southern Ontario, Canada - Groundwater well OW334 metaG | ecosystem: Environmental > Aquatic > Deep... | reverse complement strand
GAAAGGCCTTATTGCCCGAATCATTTTCCAGAAGGAGAATAAAATGGGATATTGGGATGAAACAGATAGAATTATTGCAGAAAATGGCGGAAGGAATCCGACTTGTCCGAATTGCGGAAAAGAAATGTTTCCCCAAGACGATCATGGAAGATTTGTTTGCTCATGTAAGTCACCTTTTGATGATTTTTTGCAAAAATTAAGTGTTCCCCAAGTGCCGGCAGACGTAATTTTAACCGATGAACAAAAAAGAGAAATTCTGCCGATAAATCGGTTGCATCTGCCGCCAACAAAAGAAGAACGAGATTTTTTTAAAGAAGCATTTGACGAAATGTTTGGCGAAATTAAGCGAAATCCAGCAAAAAAAATGAGAATGAAAAAAAAGCGCAAGCGAAAGCGCTAAAAAATCACGCAATGCTATAAAGACCAATGGGAAACCAAAGGTCTTTTTTACTTGCACAAATTTTTTTAGATGATAAAATGTAGAATATGTTGAAAGAATTAATAGACCAGTTTTATCTGGAAAATCAAAAAAATAAAGACCAAACGAAATTTTATATTACAGACGCAGGCAAATGCCCGCGCGCTGTTTTTTTTAAACTTAAAAATGCACCCAGAGAAGCAATAGATGCAAGAATATTAAGAATTTTTGAACACGGAGAACACATACACAGAAATATTTTTAATATTTTATACCGGTTAAGAATTGGCGTAACTACGGAAATATCAATTCCGGCTCAAGAAATAATTTCCGGAAGGGCAGACGCCATTTTGTGCATTAATAATGAAAATTATGTTTTGGATATTAAAAGTATGAATAGTATGATTTTTAGAAATTTAACCCAGCCCAAAGAGGAGAATGTTTTCCAAATTCAGCTTTACATGCATTATTTTAATATAAAAAACGGCTTACTTCTTTATATTGATAAAGACCAGCAAAATATTAAAGAATTTGCGGTTCGCTACGATGAAAATCTTGTAAAAGGGCTTTTAGACGGATTCTATGATTTAAAATCAAAAATAGAGGCCAACAGCGTTCCAGCCCGGCTGCCAGACTATCCAAGAAATTGGCAGTGCAACTATTGCCAATTTAAAGATATTTGCAAGATGGCCAACGGGGAAGCTCTTAATTGGGAAGACTTTAAAAAAAGGGTAGAATCACAATCACAGGTTTCATAAAATTTTTTAAATAAAATTTATAATTACTGGCAGAATACCCCGCCTCGCAGAGGCGGGGATGAATGCCAGCCCGTAGCGAGCGTAGCGAGCGAAGGTAATTACATAAATCCAGCAATTTTGCGAAGGTCGCTCCAAGCGACATATAATCTTCGCAAAATTGCAGGTTCTTTCCTTCGGAAAGAACCCCGCCGCTCCGTCGGCGGGGATTTCTATTAAAAAACCGCCATAATAACGGCGGTTTTTAATTACGCAATAAGTCATCACGCTTCGTCATTGCGAGAAGGCCAAGCAGGCCGGCGAAGCAATCTATGCTCTATAATTGAGATTGCTTCGCCCCGCTAAGGCGTGGCTCGCAATGACGAACTGCGTAAAAAGAAATACTATTTTTAAGGTAGAATTTTTTCTGATACTACAATTTTATCGCCCGTATGAATATATAATTTTTTATCTTGCTGGTTAAAATATATTTTTGGGTCGCCTTTAATATCCCCCTCGCCGGCAAGATAATTTTCCGCTAAATTAATTATCGTTCCGTTAGAAATAATTATTTTTTCCGGCAAGGAGACTATATTTAAATTATTTTTATTATCGGTTTCAGAAATTTTTATTTTTCCGCCAATGGTAAAAATGACGTAATCGTTGTTTAACCAGAGGCATTCGTTAATTTTTTCTGAAAATCTATTTAAGAATATTTTTTCAGGATTTTCATAGCCCTGCAGCTGCCAAATGAAAGAGAAGAATATTTCGTAATCATTATAAAAAAGAATTTTTTGGCCGTCGGGCGAAATTACAATATTTTTTACGGGGTCATAAAAACTTTGAAGCTCCTTTGTTTTTTGGGAAAAAATTAAAAGCTTATCATTTTCAAAAAGAAATATATTTTCAAAAACCATTTCTATTTTATAAGAATTTTTTTTATTAATTTTTAGGGGCAGGGAGCTGAGTTTTTGGTCGGCTTGGCCTGCCACATCAGAGCTATAAAGAAATCCGTCGATGCCCAGCCATATTATATTGTTTTCAGTTTTTTTAAATGCGAGTAGGTTTTTTAAAATTAATAATGGTTTATTGCTAATGTCGTTTTTGTAAAGATTTCCATTTTTTATAAAAAATAATTCGTCGAGCTCCTTTTCCTTAAATGGCGAATTTTCGGCGTTTTCTAAAAGATCAAAAGGAATGTTTTCTTTAAACAATATAACATGTTCTATCTTTACAACCTCTTTTTCTTTTATATCTAAAGTTTTTTGGTATGAAAAATACCCCTCTTTTTTAATTAAAATATTATGTTTTTTTGGCAAAAGATTCTGTACAAATACAGAGTCGGAAAACATGTTGGTTTTTCCTCCAAGCTTTGAATCAACATAAAATTCCGCCGGCTGGGGCCAGGCTTTAATATATATTCCGCCCGTAGCCACAATTTTTTTTTGCTCAAAATCAATTCTGTATCCCAATGAATATAGCACAATAGGAGGGGCGATAACGAGAAAAAACAGGGCACAAATCAACAATATTATTAAACGAGTTTTTTTAGTCATAATAATTAAAATCTAAAATTTGAAATTTTTCGTTTAAAACATTTTTTTATTATACACCCATAGTAGTCGAAAGGAAGAGTTGACATCAATAAAATATATGATACAATAAAAAATCTTTCTAAGCGGTTTAGAAAGTATTTGATCTTTCAAAAAGGAGCAACGACTATGTTTTGGAGTAGAGACTTTAAAGACGCTAATAACGAAGACGGGGTTCCCATGAGGGCTGGCAGAGTAATAGTTGAGGCCCAGGATGCCGTAGAGGCATATAAAAAAATTAGAGAAATAGAAAGTGAATGGAAGAATAATTCGTACTGCGTGGGCTCCGTTAAGGGGCCTTTCAATACAAAAAAAGAGGCGGAAGCCTGTTAGAAATTTTGAATAAAATAAGCCTTTTGCAAAATTGCAAAGGGCCCTTTTTTTAATTTTTTATTTTAGTATGCTTATTAAATATTTTTTAAATTCTAACTGTTCTTTGATGCTGTTATATGTTTCTAATGCGATAAATTTGCCGAATAAAAAATTTGGCAGAGTTTTTAGATAATCAAAGTCTTTCAAGCTATGAATGGTGTGCATGTCGCAGTTTGTTTTTGGATTGTAGCCGTTTAAATGGCTACAGTCAAAATATTTTTTTGTGTTTTTTCTGTCAAACACATATTTAAAATCTTTGCTTAGCTTTTCCATTCCAACCTTAAGGTGCGATAAATCAACGCAGAAACCCCCGATTTTTTTTACTTTAACCTTTTTTGAGACAAAATTGTCAAAATTCATTTCTAAAGCCAAATTTTTGTAAAATCCTTTCCATTTTTTAATATCGTCATCAATAAAATTTTCTTCGTGAATGGTAAAACATTTTGTTTTAAAACTATCTTTTAAAAATTTCAACTCATCAGTTGTCATATCGTGGCGGATATGAACCAATGGAATATTTTTTATTCCTGATTCCGGCAAGGCTTTATATAATTTTTCTCTTTGGTCCTTTTCAAGAAGCTCTAAAAATAAAGAAGCCTCTTTTATTTTAAGATTTTTAATTTCTCTTAATTTCTCTTTCCAGTTTTTTTCTTCTTTGGCGGTAATCCCAAATAATATTTTTTTTGATAAACTTGTTTTGGGCATAGTTATTTTTTAAGATTATTAATAAATATTACAACAAAAGAAAAAATAAGTAAAAAAACAGGCGAATAGTTTAAAGCTATTCGCCTCATGATTTTTGTCGTTTCGCTCTTAAGAAAAAACTGAGAGGCAATCTGGCTTTCTGGAATGAAGTTCATAATGCTCGAAGGCGGCGCAAATCATTTGACCGGTGCGGCCAAGCTTGCCAAGTCCGCTTACGCAACGATACGGGGCTTCTGCATTGAATTGGGCTCGAGACATCCACGGGTGCTCAGATGCTTCATTTGTTGGCTTCGGTTCGCCGATCAATTTGATCGGCATCCAAAAAGCAATGTCGCCGACTGGCTTGGTCGGGTCTTCGCCGTTGACCGCCGCCAAATAAGGGCCGCAGAAAAAAGCGGAAGTCTGAATAATTATGCAACCCCCGGTTTCTTCCTTAATTTCCCTACTGAGGACAGAGAAAAGCCCTTCTTTTTTCAGTGAAGAGAAGTCTTCGAACTCTACGCCACCGCCCGGCATATCAATAATTTTGACTGTTGAATTAGCCGGTAACTTGGCGAGCTCCTTTTGCCTTTCCTGGTCAGTTCGGACATTTACTTTTATCCGGATTACGCCATCAACGATTTTGGCAGCAAGGCCGAACACTCCAACGGTAAACGTTGCTCTGGTAGTCATGAGCCAGTCCTCCACAAATTGGCAAAGAGCAGTTTTAGACAATCTAAAACTAATTGATTATATTATCACGTTAGTTTATTATTGTCAAATTTTAGGGCATTTGACATTAAAACAAAATTAAGATAATATTAAGCATATTACAAAAAGTATGACAGATAAATTTATTATCAATGGAGGAAGAAAGCTTTCAGGAGAAGTAGAAATTATGGGCTCGAAAAACGCGGCTTTGCCGATTTTGGCTGCAACTATTTTAACAAAAGAACCTTGTATTATCGGAAATGTGCCCTTAATTGAAGACGTTATGAGATTGATTGATATTATAAAATCAATGGGAGCCAAGGTTGAATGGTTAGAAGAAAGGAAAATAAAAATACAGTGCACAAATATAAACCCCAAAAAAATACCCGAAAAAGTTGTCGGGTATCTTAGGGGGTCAGCCCTGCTCTGGGGTTCGATGTTATCGCGTTTTGATAATTTTAGAACAATTGCTCCGGGTGGAGATATAATTGGCGCTCGTCCGCTAGATACTCACTTTGACGCATTTTTGCAAATGGGCGTTGATGTTAAGCAAAAAGGAAAATTTAATTATTTTAAGAAAATCAAAAAAATTAAAGAAAATATTGTTGTGACACTAGATGAATTTTCAGTTACCGGGACCGAAAATGTTTTACTGTTTGCCAGTTCAATTCCGCAAAAAATTACTTTAAAAATTGCAGACCAAGATTACCAGGTGCAGGAATTAGCAAAAGTTTTAAGAAAAATGGGAGTTAAAATAAAACATGGCTTTCACGAATTTGAAATTAAAGGAGCAGAAAAATTGAAAGGATTCAAGCATGATTTAATAGCCGATCCGATTGAAGCGGGCACTTTTATTGTTGCAGCCCTAGCTACCAAGGGGGAGATTTTGGTAAAAAATGTTGAAATGGATTACTTGACGCTTTTTTTTAAAAAAATGGCTGCTTTTGGCGCAAATTTTGAATTTCCCAACAAAAAATCTGTAAAAGTTTTACAGTCTCCAAAGCTTGTGATAACTAAAATACAAAGTTTGCCATATCCTGGAATCCATACCGATTTGCAGTCGCCGCTTGGAATTTTAGCAACCCAGACAAAAGGATCAACATTAATTCACGATCCTTTATATGAAAGCAGGTTGAAATATTTGGAAGAATTGAATAAAATGGGAGCAGACATAATTTTTTGCGATCCGCACAGAGCAATTATTAACGGACCTACTAGCTTGCACGGCATTGAAGTGCCCAGTCTTGATTTAAGATCGGGGGCATCGTTGATTATTGCAGGATTAGTTGCCAGAGGAACAACAACAATAAATAATGCTTATCAGATAGACAGGGGCTATGAAAAAATAGAAGAAAGATTACAGAAACTGGGAGCAGATATCAAACGAATTTCCAATTAATTTAAACTTATTGGGGACAGTCCTAGGACTGTCCCCAATAATCCAAAATAATTTTTATTTATGTTTAATACCAAAATTGCTATTGATCTTGGAACCTGTAATTCGTTGGTTTATGTCCTTGGAAAGGGCATTGTTTTGTATGAGCCGTCGGTAGTGGCTGTATCTTTGGCGGATAATAAAATCTTGGCAGTAGGCGAGGGGGCAAAAGAAATGATTGGCAGAACGCCGTCTGACATTAAGGTTTATAGGCCATTAAAAGACGGGGTTATCGCAGATTATAAAGTAACACAGGCAATGCTCCGTTATTTTATTGATAAGACAACAAACAGATTAAAATTTTTTAAACCGGAACTTGTGATTTCGGTTCCGGCCGGAATTACCAGCACAGAAAGAAGGGCTGTCATTGAGGCCGCATTGTCAGCTGGAGCAAAACAGGCATATGTGGCGAAAGAGCCTATTTTAGCCGCTATCGGTGCCGGCATTCCAATAAATTCTTGCTCGGGCCATATGATTATTGATATTGGAGGAGGAACTTCCGAGGTGGCTGTGATTTCTCTTGGAGGAATAGTTACCTCTCACTCTGTAAGAGTGGCCGGCGATAAAATGGATGCAGCCATAACAGAATACATAAAAAAGAAATACAACCTGGCGATAGGAACCCAGTCAGCCGAAGAAATAAAAATTAAAGTTGGTACAGCTCTTTTACAGAAAGAATTAAAATATCTGGAAATTCAGGGAAGGGATTTAATTTTAGGTTTGCCCAGAAACATTAAAATATCAAATAATGAAATTTGCGAAGCGATCTCCGACGTTTTGGCCGAAATTATACAAGTTGCAAAACAGGTTTTAAGCGAAACGCCTCCGGAGCTTTCGGCTGATATAATGAACAAGGGAATTATAATGGCCGGCGGGGGGTCTTTGCTTCCAAAAATAAATGAGCTGGTGGCTCAAAGCACCGGCGTTCCTTGCTTCGTTGCAGAAGAGCCTTTGTTCTGCGTTGTTAAGGGCACGGGCATAGTTTTAGAACACTTAAGCGAATACAAAAAAGTTGTAATGTCAAAGAAATAAATATAGGCTACGAATTTATAAATTACTAATTTACGACGCGACGATTAGTATATTAGTAAAAAATTAGTAAATTGGCAGCCCGTATTATCCGATATGATAATTGGGCATCAAAAGCAGTGGAAATTTTTAAAAAATAAGTTTGAGATAGACCAGCTTTCGCATGCATATTTGTTTACAGGAGAAAATCAGCTTGGCAAAAAAGCATTTGCAAAAGAATTTATTAAGCTGATAAACTGTTTGGCAAAAAAAGATAAAGCCTGCCAAAAATGCCAAAACTGCCAAATGATAGAAAGAGGGAATTTTCCAGACCTTTCAATAATAGAAAGCATTGAAGGCGAGTTAAAAATTGAAAAGATAAGAGAGGCGCAGAATTTTTTAAGCTATAAATCTTATTACGGTTCTTTTAAGGCAGTTATTATAAATGATGCCGAAAAAATGAACCAGGAAGCCCAGAATTGTTTTTTAAAAACCCTTGAAGAGCCGAAAGGAAAAACAATAATAATCTTAGTCACTTCCCGCCCCGAGGCGCTTTTAAGCACAATAGCTTCAAGGTGTCAGACTATTAAATTCTTTTTAATAGACAGCAAATCTATTAAAAATTATTTAGAAAATCAGGGAGCCAGTTCATCAAAAGCAGAAATATTATCTTTTGCTTCTGAAGGGAAACCCGGCAGGGCTTATGATATTTTTTTAAATCCTGATAAAATAGAAAAAGAAAAAAAAATATTAAAAGAAATTTTAAAAGTTATTAATTCTGGGCTGGCTGAAAAATTTAAGTATGCAAAATCCCTTGATCCAGAGTCGCAGGGATTAAATGAAGTTTTGGCGATTTTAATGAAATATTTTAGATATTTGCTTTTTTCAAAAATAGGGGTGGAGCTATTAAAAGACCAAAAAAATTTTATTGAACCTGCGCTTTCTTCAAAAGATTATCCGGTATCAAAAATTAAAAAAAATATAAACCTGATAGAACATATCAATAAGCAAATATCTCTTACTAATGTGAATCAAAAATTGGCGTTAGAATATTTATTAATAGAATTATAAAAAAAAAGAACAAAGAGCAAAGAACAAAAAACAGAAATTGTTCATTGCTTATTGTTCATTGAGCTATGTATAAAGAAATTATAAACAAATCAAAGCCGGAGTTTGAAAAAGCGTTTAAATTTTTGGAAGGGGAAGTGGCCAAAATAAGAACTTCCAGAGCCAGCCCTTCTTTAATTGAAGACATAGAAGTTGATTGCTTTGGTCAAAAATTTCCTTTAAAACAGCTGGGAGCTATTTCCGCGTCGCAGTTAAACCAGCTCACTATTCAGCCATGGGACATTTCTTATATTGAGCCGATAGAAAAGGCAATCGCAAAATCCGGATTATCAATGTCAGTTGCTGTTGATAAAAACGTAATCCGTTTAAATCTGCCCCTTTTAACAGAAGAGTATAGGCAGGGGTTAACAAAAATTTTAAATGAAAAAGGGGAGGCAGCACGGCAAACAATAAGACGTCAGAGAGAACATTGCTGGAACGAAATTCAAGACGCCTTTAAAGAAAAGAAAATTTCAGAAGACGATAAATTCCGCGGAAAAGACGAACTTCAGAAAGCGGTTGACGAATATAATGAAAAAATAAAAAACCTAGTGGAAAAGAAAAAAAGCGAAGTAGTGTAATTTTACAAAAAAAGAAGCCCTCGTACAAAATTATGCACAAGGGCGACGTTCTCGCCGAGGCGAGAACCTTATTATTAATGCTTGTCGTTATCGCTGAGGGCGTCCGATTTTTTCTCCCATGTTCCGCGTTCCGGGACGAATGTGTTCATACATGGTCCTCTATGGCCATTTTCCAGATTGCAGCCGAGTCCGCCATCGGGGCTTATCGACGAACAAATCTCCACTCCACAGCTACAGAAATTTTCCATAGAGAGATCATCTAATGCGTGACGATGTTCTTGAGACATGGTCGTTTCTCCTTGATTGTTGTGCCACGATTTCTCGCGACAGGGGTTAAACATTGTGTTTTAATATAGCATACTAATGATTCATTGTCAATATTTTATTGATTTCGTAAGTTTAGAAATTTAGTTATTAAAAATTCAAAATTATAAATATGATTTTAACTTTAATTATAGCCCTTTTTAGCTTAATAGCCTTAATGGTAATTCATGAGTTTGGCCATTTTATTATAGCCAAAAAATTTGGAGTAATAGTTGACGAGTTCGGAATAGGCTATCCCCCGCGTATTTTTGGAAAAAAATTTGGAGAAACAATTTACTCTATAAATCTTTTACCGCTTGGCGCATTTGTTAGAATTCGAGGAGAGGAGGGTTTAGATGAGAAAGATTCCCAAGGAGCGGGAGCTTCCGTCCTTGGCTTGGACGACTATAGAAGTTTTACCAGCTTAGCAATTTGGAAAAGAATTATGATTGTGCTGGGAGGAGTTATTGCTTTTTGGATAGCTGCCATAATTATTTTTTCAATTGTTTTTGGAATGGGAGCTGATATCCCTATTGGCGACCAGGATATTTCCGGCTTAACTAATCCTCAAGTTAAAATTATATATGTTTCACAAAATTCTCCGGCTGAAATATCAGGGATAAAAGCAGGAGATATACTTATAGAAGCAAAAACCGCGGAGTCTGAAGCAGTTAAAATTAATAAAATAAGCGATTTTCAAAACATTACAAAAAATAATTTGGGCAAGGATATTTCTTTGACAATTAACAGAGAGGGGAAAAATTTGGAGTTGTCATTAAATCCGCGCTTAACTTGGCCGGAGGGCGAAGGGCCGGCCGGAGTGGCAATAGAAAGAACAGCTACCCTTATTGAAAAATATCCATTATATATGGCTCCAATTAAAGGAGCTGCCTATACCTGGGAAATAACAGTAAACGCGGTAAAGGGTCTTTACCAGGTTTTTGCGAATATTTTTTCAGGAAAGGGCGTTCCACAAGGAGCAGAATTTGCAGGGCCTTTGGGGATCACAGTTTTTTTAGCAAGAGCCATGGATTACGGAATAGGATATTTTCTGTATTTTATCGGCGTTATTTCTGTTTTTGTCGCCATATTTAATTTGTTTCCCATACCGGCCTTAGACGGAGGAAAGTTTGTTTTTTTAATCATTGAAAAAATAAGAAAAAAGCCGGTCTCAGCAAAAATTGAGCAAAATATAACAATTATATTTTTTATATTACTGATAACAATGTCTATTTTCATAACAATAAGATTTGATATACCTCGTCTTACTGACTTTATAAAATCATCATTGCAAAAATAAAAAATAAAAAACGGAATAAGACATTTTCTTGCCCGCAGGGCTCGGGATGAATTTTTCTCATTTCGTTCGTAAAATTCACATGCTTCAATCTAAATTATTTTGTAAAACATTAAAAAAGGGCTCATCTGATGCTGAGTCGGTTTCGCATGATTTGTTGACTCGCGCGGGGTTTGTAGACCAGCTAATGGCCGGGGTTTATACATTTTTGCCGCTGGGGCTTAAAGTTTTAAAAAATATTGAAAATATTATAAGAAAAAATATGGAGCAAAGCCCGGCGTGTGGCCAGGAGATTTTAATGCCGGTTTTACAGCCAAAAGAAAACTGGCAAAAAACCGGCAGATGGGAAACATTAGACATACTTTTTAAAGTAAGGGGAGGCAATGACAAAGAATACGCCCTAGGTCCCACTCACGAAGAAGTTGTTTCTCCTTTGGCAAAAAAGAATATTCTTTCTTATAAAGATTTGCCTATTTATCTTTTTCAGATTCAAACAAAATTTAGAAACGAATTAAGGGCAAAGTCGGGAATTCTAAGAACAAGAGAATTTTTAATGAAAGACCTTTATTCTTTTCACGCAACACAAGACGACATAGACAAGTATTACGAAAAAATGATAAAAGTTTATTTTAATATTTTTAAAGAGTGCGGCATTTATAAAGGAGGAAAAAATCCGCTTACTTATAGGACCTTGGCATCAGGTGGAAGCTTTGCAAAATACTCTGACGAATTTCAGATGATTACGGACTCCGGAGAAGACACGATTTATATTTGCAAAAAATGCCAAACAGCAATTAACAAAGAAATAATTTCTGAAAATAAAAATTGTTCTAATTGCAGAGGCTCCGATTTTGAAGAAAAAAAAGCTATTGAAGTTGGCAATATTTTTAAACTGGGAACAAAATATTCTTTGCCCTTTGATTTAAAATTCAGAGATAAAGACGGCTCGGAAAAACCGGTTATTATGGGATGCTACGGAATGGGGCTTTCAAGGTTAATGGGAGCAATAGTTGAAGTTAACTGCGATGATAAAGGAATGGTT
>Ga0172379_10010370_pt1 | contig 11286 bp, 13 predicted proteins | sample GrowelOW334metaG_FD_119756 | JGI IMG/M metagenome (GOLD analysis project Ga0172379, IMG submission 119756) | Groundwater microbial communities from an aquifer near a municipal landfill in Southern Ontario, Canada - Groundwater well OW334 metaG | ecosystem: Environmental > Aquatic > Deep... | reverse complement strand
ATAAAGTTTACGCTCTTGAGTTTATAAACCTCAATGCTCTTACCTTCTTTCCGGAGTACAATTCCTTCTGCCCATACGTCGTTCTTACACTGAGGGCATTTGTGCTCTAAGTATTCCTTAGTAAGCTCAGCTACAAAATTAGCATGCCAATGCTCAGTAAGTGAGAGCTGAGGGTATTTATCTTTCGCTTTCCCGTAATAGAGTTCCTCTACCATAGGAACCCCGAGCTCAGCACAACGTTCTTTCATAGCCTGCCATCCCATCTCATACACCGCTCCATCTGAGCCGGTATGCGTGATACGATACACAGCGATCTTATGCTCACAGGGGGCGCAACCATAGTCATATGCCCCAGAACCTGACTTTTGTATGGGTTTCCCTTTTGGGGTAAATCCTACTAGTTCGCCATATATAGTCTCTCCCTCATGTAACTTGCCCTTAAAATATTCCTCTCCAACCATTGTCCACAAATCCTCTTTATAGAAACCCCCAGTACCTTCACTCATTTTTCCATTCTTAACAACGGTTCTTGATGCCCAAATATAGTCATAACAGAAGAAATTATAGGTTTTAAGCACTTTTTTTATTAAATTTTTAATTACTTGCATTTTTGAATCTCCATATAAAGTTTTTATGATATTTTCTAACACCGTAACAACACTTTCTAACACTATCCTTGCAGAATCCATCTTTTTCTACAGAAGCTATACTCACATGCCCTTTAACCAAATCACCTTCCTTTGTGAATTGGAGAACTGGTTTACACGATTTAGCCCGACTTCTAGCAATGGATTCAACTGAATGCTTGCAACCTAACCCTTTTTTATTACCTATTGCAGCTTCAGACATCCTTCTTCTTGTTTCTTCAGTTATTACCCTTTTTTTCATACGGTTACTTATACTCACTCTACCTTCTTCTGACATATTAAGTTTATACCCTTTTTTTCTTTTTCTAGTCTTTGAGTAGTGCCCTATAAGCTCTTTAGTCTCCTCTTTATGCCTATAGCAAAGAATACCCTCCCCACCATCAGTATGATTACAGAGTGTCCCCTCATTCTTATCTTTTCTACCATATTTTTTTATATACTCTATCTCCTTTTCTATAATAACTGATTTATCTGAAGTGGTAAATATTATTTCTACGTCATACCCATACTTAGATACAATGCTGTGCCAATATGTGGATCTGTTAGTCCTTGAGTACGCTCTTTGATATTTATAACCTCTTTCGATTGGAGCAGTACCCCTTCCAACATAAAATACTTCTGAAGTCCGTTTATTCTTATGTATATAAATAAAATATTCCCTTTCCATACTAAGTATTGCTCCAAGTATACAGCTTATAAAGAAAAGTCTCCAGCACCCCCATTTTTTTAAGAACTAAGCATCTAGATGCTATAAAACTTGTTCCGTGGATTTTAGTACTTAAGGATACCACGGATTCGGGATTAACCTTAAACGCATTCCTTAATAACTGCTCTGTATCCACATGAAAATGAAACATCCCCGGTAGCATTCGACTCAACACCTTACCTTTCCGTCCTTTCTTCTCGGAGTTATTCTGCACCCGAACAGGCACGATGTACTTATGACACATCTCTTTTCCACCAAGCTCGGTGAAGGAGAAGCCTTCTTCCAGAACCTTTTTATTTGTGTATCCATAGAACTTGTCAATGTCTACCACAAGTCCGTTGCTGATACAGCCGCGCAATTTCACAGTTTTTACACGTCCACCTTTACCAAGATACCGTCCTAAATCGGGGAAGTCCTTGAGCAGGATTTCAGACAGGCAAAGGTTTGAATCAAAGTACACCACAGGGGTGTCTTCTTTGGTATCCACGCCGGTAACAATGGATGCTACGGTAACACCTTTGAGTGCTACGTCAGCACGTACAATCTTATCCGCTCCCTCTATCTTGGTTATATTCTTCAGGGTAGCCACGAACGCAGTATTGTTTTCCATCTTAAATCTCCTGTCTTTTTATTATTCTATTTTTAATAAGTTCTAAACTAACTGCAGTTGGAAGAAAAGTAGATATGCATTTTTTATCTTTATTATAGGCAACATAGAACACCTTTAACCCTAAAGTATCATACTCAAAACGAACCTCATAGACATTACTACTCAGCGGTGAATGTATTTTTTCAGAATCTATCCCAAAAGTAACCATATCATTCAAAGTCTGATATTCATGGTATTCCAAGTATACCCCATACCTTTCCTTGCATCTTTTAGCCGCATGAGCAAATACTGCCTGGGGTATGTTATTCATAGTTTAATCCTTACTAAACTTGTCTAATTCTATCATGCCTACCGAATAAAGTCAAGTACGCTAATAATAAGGGGAAAGAACTTCCCCTTATAAATAGGGCACCCGCCAAGGTCCTCCACCCTCTTCCTTGGCGCGGTGCCCGTTTTATTACCATTATCGAAGAAAGCATCATCCACTAATAATTAGAATCAAATCACTCAAGGAACAGATTGACTTTATATGCCTACTCCGTACCTTAAAAAAGTGGCTAAGAAAACTAAGACCTCTGTGAAGACACAGGAAACTAAGTTTTCGAAAGCAAAAGCACTTGCTAAGAAACAGGGAAAGGGCAAGAATTTTTCCTACATCACGGCAATATACAAGAAAATAGCACACCAAGAAGGAGCCCCGTCCATGTCAAAAGAACTCAAAGAATTCCGCACTTTTATAAAAAAGGAAATACCAATGAATGAAGTAATGGAACAACGCAAAGCAATCCTCCGGAACCAGATTATAGAGATGACTACCTCTTCTGGTATTGCGGTGGGTCCCGATGTTGAACAGGATGGTCAGATAAAGGATGTTATTCCTGCTGGCACTCTTGATGGGACGAAAGAAGATCCCCCAGTAGGTGTTACTGAAGTTGATGTTGATCCGGAAATTGAAGATTCTCCTGGTGGACCGGATACCCGGGATACTGGTACGAAGCCTTATGATCCTACCCCTGAAATTACTCAGGAAGATCTCGAGGTTCTTTCGGCTGTTGGCGAGATGAGTGAAGAAGAATTTCAGGATTTCTTCTCTAAGCTTGATGAAAATGAACAGGCTTACCTCCAGAATCGTTTTGCTCTCTTGACTGAAGCTGAAGAAGAAGATAGTGGTACGGAAGTAGATAACTCGGACTCTGCAGAAGGGGTCTTTTATAAAGATGACGGCGGTCTTTACGATGTAGAAGATGATGAAGATACTGCTGATGAAATAGAAGTTGATCCTACACTCAATGATACCGAAGATGGTGAACGTGGTGACCAGCGCGGTGATGAAACTGTAGCTCCGATGTAATTGACTGAAGGAAATTAGCCATGACTATTCAAGAAAGTATTCTTAAGAAACTTCAAGAAGTTAGCCCAGAATTTGCTCTCCATGCGGCTGATGCTGCAGCAGAAAAGGCAGACACCGCTAAACGGGATATTAAATTTGCTAAAGAAGTAGAGGATACTGATCTTGAAGCCAAAAGCAAAGAGCTTGCTTCTGATAAGAATAGACAGGCTAATAAGTTTGTTGATTATGCCATGGATAAAGGGGCTACCCAACAGGAAGAACTTTCTTTCACTGAGGAAGAAATAACTGAGTTCCGTAAGTTTATCTGGGAAAGCATTGACCTTGAAGAGGCAGTCCCCTTTAAGCTAGCAAGAGACCTTATAGCTCCTGCTACTTATGGTATGAAAAAAATCATAAAAAAACCAAAACTATTTACAGCTGGAAGTCAATTCCAGGCTATTAAGAAAGCAGGCGAAGCGGCTAAAGTGGGTAGACTTGCAAAGTATACCACAATGGTTCCATGATAAGAAAGTATATACTAGAAATGTCAGGAAGTCTTTGGGATCAAGACCGAGCTGAGACACATAATCTAATGCACACCCTAGACCTCCCCCAATCTGAGGCGTCTAAATTAATTGCTCATTATACTAAGTGGGCTCTTATAACCCCTAACGGTAATAAAATGCTTATAAAAACCCATGATAATGGTTCTGTTGTTTCAGATATGGGACAGTCCAGGATAAAGGGTAAAGATTTTTCTGTGTTTAGAGATTCTAATCAAGCAGACCATCTTGAAACCCTTTTAAATCAATGGGGAATGGTGGGAATCCCTTCGTATAAAATTCATAAGGTTAATAGCTCCCAAGAGCTACAAGACTACGAATAGCATTTTCCCACTAATAATAAAGATACTATTGGTACGAGGAATTAAATGGCTGTAACAATTTCTGCAGATGACATTAATGAAATAAAATCAGCACTTGGATTCCCTCTCGTCCAGGGCTTTGAATGGGAAAACAACTCCTCTTCTGATGATTATATAAAAGGCTATGTAATCCCCAGAGTCCTTCGTACTTATTTTACTTATTACCCAATCCGAGTAGATACTAATACGGCAGTAAACGGACAATTCGAAATTGCTTATCCTAATGACCCTGATATCTTCCGGGTGCTTAGGCACTTCTTTAATTTTAAGAACTGGAGCTCGTTGCAGACTACAAGCCCTTTCTTTCTCCAAGCTTTGGTCATTGGCAAAGGCTCTTTTAACCCTACACAGGACCTAGGTAAACTCCAGACTGCAATGTCTGATATGACTACCTGGGAATCTATCATGGATTTTAACCGGGCAGTTGAAGTAAATGATGTTATGGATCAGAGAGTAGTTCGGGGTTGTGTAAGCACTCCTGGAGATCTTACTATCCAGTGGGCTAAGAAGTCTGATGATTTCTCTGCTATTAATTACTCAAGAAGAGAAGATGCCCTTCGTTTAGCTAAAGGGTACCTACTCCAAGACGCCGCACGAATAAGGTCTCAAGTTCAAGTACAAGCTAAGGCTATGCTAGAAACCTCTATGCTTAAAGCTGATGGTGATAGCTATGTTGCTGAAGTTGAAGGTAAATGGAAACGCAGAGGATTTGCCTCTGCTACGAAGGGCTAATGGTTACCAAAGAAAACCTCAGATATAAAGATTCCAATATCTACAAGGATGTTCCTTTTATTGCTGAACCTACAAAGTATGTAGTTACAGATGAGGATGCTTTGGACCCAGGTAGGATATGCTTTGTTTTTGGCTATCCTTTTGATTTTTGGCCCATTCTTATGCGGTATAACAATATAGTAGACCCTCTCAGTCTTGAAGCTGGAGTTGAGATATATATCCCTCCTCTTCAAGAAATACAAAAATTAGAGCTTAATGTAAACGAATAATAAAGGATAAACCCATGATCTGTTCTTTCAAAGATGAAACACAGAAATGCTTCTTCTGCAAAAGTGTATGTGAAGCCGAAGGTTCTGAAGTAAGTTCCTGCAAGTACTATTTACGCCAATTTCCCAAAGACAAAATCCTGTTTGACCAGAAGTTTAATAAAGCTCTTAATTCTGCTTTGCTTAAACGAGATCTATTTAGGGAACATATAAACACCCTTAAGTTTATACCCGATTATTCCCTCTCTGTATATGATAACATAAAGAAAGCTCTGGAATCAGTAACCCCCTATGTATTCGAAATGAAAATCCGTAGAGCAGTTAAGAAAGAGGACTTAGAAGGTAATATTCTTAACAACCTAGCTAAGAGCCTTTATGATAATAAAAAGGTAGTTATTACAGAAAGATTTGATTCAGATAATTCCATCCTATGCTTCATAAATGAAGAAAAATACAGGGTTCCAATCAATAAACCTTTGGATGAGTTCTTCTCTCTGTTAAAAGAATCCCCAGATAAAAAACAAGTCTTTCAAGACTCTTACATAATTAAAAAGCTTCTCTCTCCCACTAATAATAAAGACAACGCTCCCATAGGAGAAACCCTAACATGATCGGAATAGAATTCACAGAAAAAGATAGTTCCCAAGTTCTTCGCCCAATTAGTGGAGAATATATGGGGATGGTTCTTCAAGTCCCGTATGGACCCCTCAACCCAACCCCGATAACTTCGGAAGGTGACCTGCTTAATTATTTCAGTGTAACGGGAAAACCAATTCCTGCTTATAAAGATTATTATGAAGCAATTATCCTCCTGAAACAATCTCCTATTCTCGCTTGTCGTCCCCAGGGAGATGCTCTCTTTGGTGGGGCTGAAGTAGAGGATAGTATCACTACGGCTAATACCATTACCGCTGTTGTAACTGGTCCCTCGGATGTAGGAGCTTACACTTTTACAAGTGACCGGGTTCAGTTTGCTGTCTTTGGTGCAAATCCTTCTGCTGATAACAACAACTATTCTATTGCTACTGTAGCATCCACTTCTGGAGTAGCAAATACTTTTGGTCTCGAAGTTTACTACAATAGCGTACTTCTTGAAACTTTCTATGTGTCTCTCGTCGTGGGTCAGAAAGACGGTTTTGGTAACTCAGTATACATTGAAGATGTCATTAAGGATCGCTTTGATATCCAAGTTTTTGTTAATACTAGTGCGGATCTTACGGTGCTCCCAATGCTCGTAGCAAATGACGTAGCATTTGGTGGCGGAGTAACTATCTCCACTTTTGCGACTCTTTCTTACACTACTGCTGCTTGGGCAAAGTTCGAGCAGTATAATGAAAACTATACTCACTATCTTGTGGATTGCAGCTGCAACTCGACTATTGGAAAAGCAGTTAATGGTATAGCAATAGCAAACTGGTATCAAAATGTGTTTACGGGTATTCCTTCCATCAAGTCTACCAATAAAAAGGCAACTGAGACCCTCAATACATGGAAGACAACTGCTCTTGCTTATAGGGATGTAAACGGAGTTCTCCTTAACCTTAATAGTGACCATACCTCCCTCTGTGGGGTGTGGGGTGAAGTTTCAGACACTTACAATAATACGACTGTGTGGGTAAGCCCAGTATCTACTGTGGCTGCTCGTCGGGCATTTACCAATCGTAGCATTGGATTCTCCCAGGCAGCTTGTGGCATCAACTTGAATCGTGGTGTTACAAATGACTTTATCCGCCTTGAGCAGGATGTAAGCTCAATAGTGGATGATCTTGAAGCAGTTCAGATTAATGCTCTTACCTTTACCCCTGCAGGTAAGGCTATTTGGAATGAGCGTACTCTCCAGGTTGCTTACTCAAATACCTCATTTCAATCTCACCGGATTCTCTTTAGTACTCTTGAAGAGAACCTTGAAAATCTGATTGTTACTTTTAACTTTACGGATAATAATGAGTCTACTCGTGGTGACTTATACCGCCTTGTGGATGATTACCTTAAACCGATGAAAGGTATCCACATTGATGATTACCTTATTGTTTGTAACACTACAAACAATACACCTGCTCTGATTAATCTTCGCAAGATGAAAATTCAGATTGCTGTGATCCCATTCCCGAAAGCAAACAAGATTGTGTTTGAGTTTATTCATGCTCGTTCGGGTGTGACTCTTACTGAAGTGATCTAATAACAGGAGAATACGATGTCGAAACTTTCACAGATACGAGTACTTAATGGTGACTTTGCAAGAAACTATAAGTACAAGTTTAACCTAGTGGCAAAAACAGGAGCTACGGCTCTCTCTACTCTTATCTCTGCTTTTCCTGAAGTGGTTCCGGGCACTACGGCAGGGTCAGATAGCTTGAGCAACCGACTTTCTGGTACTTGTGTTAACTGTGTTCTTCCCAGTGTTGGGTCTCAAGAAATAACAGCTGAGGTTGGAATGCATACCCTTCGGCTTAATGGTCGTCACGAAACAGGTGGAACCATTTCTCCTGAGTTTCTCCTCTCTGGGGATTATTCAGTCTATAAGTTCTTTAAGGCTTGGGCTGGATTGGCTGCAAGCCATGATGATGATGTTAACGTGGTTAACTCCCTTCTTCTTGCCTCAATCAATGTCAGCTCTTTGGATGTAAGTAATAACGTTACTAATAAAGTAAACTTGGAAAATGTATGGTGCAGAAACTGCCCAGAAATAAGCTATTCAGATGATTCGAATGATATCATTCGTTTTGCTCCTGAGCTTGTCTACGAGTTTGCTCCACAGGGCGCTATTAACTAAGTTTGTTTCTAAGTAGGCCAAAATGTCATCTCGTTTACGACAACTCAGAGATAGACTGACTGGCAATGGTTTTCTTGAACCACTAGATCTACAGAGAGTCTATAACTTCGAATTCCATAGCCTCAATCTAGACCTCTTCAATGTTAGTGTGTTTGTTACAAGTGTAATCCACCCTCAAGTTCAGTTTAGTAACTCAGGTGAGTACATTGGTTTTATCTCCGGATATTCTAAACCTGCAGATATTACTATTTCTTTTCTTGAAGACAGCAATATGGATATAACCAAAACTCTGAACTATTGGGAGGGGCTCAAGTTTAACAAAGCTACTGGTATTTTTTATCCTAAAGAAGTATATTCAGATACCGCCAGGTTGTCATATTTTGGTCCAGCAACCTTATCCCCTGGGAATACAAAACCGACTATTCCTATTCATACTTACATACTTCAGGGGTTTTATCCCATACAGGTTGACCCCATATCTTTGTCTTATGGTGATAATAATATCCTATCAATAAATGCTACATTCAATGTAGATGATATTACACCATTAGAAGGCGTGGATATTACTAGAACCTTTGTGAGTTAAGGTGGATAACCATGGCGTTTGAATCCAATGGTTTCTACTGCAATTATAATATTAATGGGAAGGATGTAGATTATAACCCTTCTTATGTAACCAATACTTCTTTCGAAGAATCCATATTCAAACTTTATCCCGAGATTTACTTTGAAGTAAGTAATCTATTTAATAGTCTTTATCAGCAGGGGTTATTCCAACCTAAAAACTCTCTTAAGATTGAGTTAGGACGGGGGGCTGATGATAGGAATAAGACTATAATACAAGACATGGTTATTGAGTCTATGGCTCTTGGGGCTAAGATGGCGGACTTGACTGGCTCAGGAACCATATGGGCTACTATAAAACATAAAGAAAATCTATCCCGAGTATCAGCAGCAAGGTCTTGGACAAAAGCACCGTCATCTGCAGTTGTGACAGACATTTTGTCCAGTCATAATGCAGCTATAGATACCATTGAACAAACCAGTGTTTTAGGAAATTGGCTTAAACCTTCATCTCAGACTGAGTATAATTTCCTAGAGATTATTCGAAATAGGTCTCTCCCTCAATTTGCTAAGCCCAGTAAGATGCTTATGTGGTTTGGGTTAGATGGTAGGTTTAACTTTAGATCTCTCGGAAGTATGATTGCCCAGATACCTGTAGACTATTTGGACTTCACCTCTTCAGACATGGAACTGTTCTCCCCCGGGGGGTTTCACTACATAGATGAGGGAATACGTTACCGTCTTGAACAAACAAGTAGTGGAATAAACCGTTATGATATCCAAGATGGGTTGAAACCTATTGCTCCTCCAAATGTGGGTAAGGTTCGGGGGGATTTGTCTTTTGGAGTAGAGAACAAGTACCCCTTGAATATTTCATCTAAAGTACTCTATGAGTATGACCATTCTCTCCTTCCTAATGATTTTACTAAGGCAATGTATTATAATAACTATTATAATTTCCCCTATCAGCTGACCTTTACAATTAAACCTAGCCCTAAAATTAAGTTGGGCTCTGTGATTAGTATTACCTTTCGCCACCATGATCCAAATGAGGGGACCGATAAGACTCTTAGTGGAAATTATCTTGTTACTTATATCTGCAAAAAGGAACGTGGGAGTAACTTTGTTATGGATATTGGTTGTGTAAGTAATAGCATGATTAAAGACATGACTCTGTTTTAGCACTAATAATTGACCTTATTATTTTTGTTCAGGTGTTTCAATGGCAAGCGTTTTAGATGGAACAGTACCCCTAACCCGAGCAGCCTCTAGCGGAGGTGTTGGTAATCAGATGGATTTTAAGACCATGAAATATGGTAATAAAATGCGTTTGGCTGGGTTTGGTACATATAAACCAGTAGCAATAGAAGATGCTTTTGACCAGTATTTTGGTACTACCCAAAAGATAATGGGGGACCTGAACAGCACCTTTAAAGAGTACTTTTCATTTGTAAAAAATGCCCGTAAAGAAGATATGCGTAATCAGAAACGGGGGGGCTTATTTGGAACCCTTCGTAGTTTTGCCCCTCAATTCTTTGATTTCAAAGTATGGAAAAAAGTAACTGGTCAAGCTGCTGATCCTCAGGTTGCTGCTCTACATCAGATTCGAGATTTCTTAATAGAGCGATTTAGTAAGTCTGCGGATAAGGAAAAGAATAAACTTCTTTATGGACGTGATCCACAGGATATGTGGACTGCTGTATTTAACAATTTTAAGTATATGAAGCTGCAGTATGCAGGCGATGGTGAAAAGTCTGCTGGCCCTATTGGTGTGGCTATTAGGATGACTAAAGAGATCCTTACCGAAAGTGCTGCTGAAAATGATAAAGCGGCTAAAATGAAGTATGGGAAAAGCATCTTCGAAAGAGCAGGCGGGAAGAGTGGAAAGGGAGATGGTTTCCTAAATAAACTTGAGAAGAGTGGTGTTGGAAAAGCCATGATGGGTATGGGGTCAACAGGAAAACATAGACGTGACTCTATCCCAGTTCAAGTAACTGAGAATATCTCGGACGCGACTAAGAAAGAGCAGAAGCTCTTAGCTGAAAATACCAATGCTCAAAAAAAAGGAAATGCCATAGCTTCCTCTGTAGGTAAAGGAAAAGGAAGCGGAGGGATCGGGGGTCTGCTACAGAAGTTTTTATTCTTAGGTTTGATCGGTACTGCAATTGGTTTTGCCCTTAAAGGAATCTTTGGGTCCAATGGTCTTATAAGTAAAGCTCTCGGATGGGTTTTTGACAAAATGGGACCCCTTGGTAAAGGTTTATCCAATATTTTTGGTAAAGAAGGATTTATAGGAAAGGCTATTGGTGGGTTCTTTGATAAGCATGGTATTCTTGCTGGTATAGTATCTACCCTCTTTGTTGGATTTCTCCCGGGTCTCCTTATGAAGGGCTTAGGCGGGGTAGTTACTGGCATTGGATCTCTTATTCAAGCTGGAATAGCTGCCATAAGTGGTACTGCAGCTAAAGCTGGGGCAGGAGATGCTCTGGGTAATATGGGTGGTCCAGGTAAAGTAATGGGACGGGGGGCAAAACGAGCTCCAACAAGAATGGCTCTTAAGCTATTTGGTAAAGGTGGAGTAAAAGCCGCTGGAGGTGCTGCGAAAATGGCAGGAAGGCTTGGGGGTGCTGCTCTTGGTGGTGCCATGTTTGCAGGTGAGATGACTTATGATATACTTAAGAAAGGGGGAGCACTTTCTAAGGTTAAATCTGGTGATATAGGTAACGGAATAGT
>Ga0172379_10010369_pt1 | contig 11286 bp, 10 predicted proteins | sample GrowelOW334metaG_FD_119756 | JGI IMG/M metagenome (GOLD analysis project Ga0172379, IMG submission 119756) | Groundwater microbial communities from an aquifer near a municipal landfill in Southern Ontario, Canada - Groundwater well OW334 metaG | ecosystem: Environmental > Aquatic > Deep... | reverse complement strand
GACGAGTAATGAACCTGATCTCGCACCCGCTGCTGGTCACGGCGTTGATGCTCGCCGTGTCCAACCTGTTCATGACTTTCGCCTGGTACGGGCACCTGAAGAACCTGGCCGCTTCGCCCTGGTATGTGGCGGCGCTGATCAGCTGGGGCATCGCGCTGTTCGAGTACCTGATCCAGGTTCCCGCCAACCGTATCGGCTATACCGAACTCAGCCTCGGGCAGCTGAAGATACTGCAGGAGATCATCACGCTGTCGGTGTTCGTCCCGTTCGCGGTGCTGTACATGAACCAGCCGCTGAAGTGGGATTACCTGTATGCGGCGCTGTGCATGATGGGTGCGGTGTATTTTATATTCCGGCCTTGAACCATGCGCCGGTCTATACCGGCAGTTGCGGCCAATGACGCAGGCAACAAAAAAGCGGCCCGGGCCGCTTTTTTGTTTGCGCGGAAAATGCCTAGTCGGCCACGATGATGCGCGCGTTCACCGCTTGCACCGGACGGGCATTGCGTTCATGCACCACCCCGGCGAACGCTTCGACCTGCTCTTTGGAGGCGCTGATGGGATCCTTCAGCACCAGCCAGCGCACACCTTCCGAGCACGGCGGCGTGGTCAGCGAACCGTCAAAGCGATAGTAACCGCGCGACTCGGGCAACAGGCTGGACGGGTTCACCCTAGCGCTCAGCGCGTTTTTCTCGTCGGCATGCCGCGGCAGCTGTGCCCACAACTTGGCCAGTGCCGCATTTTCCTTCCCTTCCTTGATCATCACGCCCACCACGGCCAGATTGCCGTCCTTGTCGGCATGCACCAGGTGCATCTCCATCGGGAAGGATTGCCCGTGTATCAGGTTCTCGCTGGGCGTGTGGAAATGGAACTGCTTCAACTGGAACTCGGTGCCATCGACGGTGATCGAGCTGCCCGCCGCGATGTTGGCCTGCACTGTGTGGCCGTTGTTGAGGATCTCGCTGGCATCGGCAGCGTAGTCGAACTTGATCGGCACAGCCTTGGCCGCCTCGATCTCGCGCTGGATATCGATCGGGCTTTGTGACTTGCCCTTGAGGCAGGCTTCGAAATCCGGCGACAGCTCGCCCCAATGCTCCGGTCCTTCTTCGCCCTCGTAAGTCCAGTGCCCCGCATAGGCAGATGCGCTGACAAAAATGGCTGCGGCAAACATTACAAGGTGCTTCTTCAACATGATCTCTCCTCTGATTTGACTGGTTATTTTTAATAATGGCGCGAAATTCGCAGCGGGAATCTACCAGATTTCCGCCCGATGCACAGAAACACTTTTACCCGGCGTCCGGTCAAGGCAGCCGAACCGGCAGCACTCCAAGGTTATGCGGTAAAATCCGCAGGTCGGCCGGCAGGCCGTGGAATCGACACCCGGGCATCCGGCATTTAATTTAAACCGGACGCCCATCTTCTGGAAAATGATAACCCGCAAGATCGCGGCGTATGGACGATGAGACAACTAGAACATATACACATCCTCGGCATCTGCGGCACCTTCATGGGCGGCATCGCGGCACTCGCCAAGCAGGCCGGTTATCGCGTCACGGGCTGCGACGCCAATGTGTATCCGCCGATGAGCACGCAACTGGAAGCGCAGGGCATCGAGCTGATCGAAGGCTTCGGCGTGGAGCAACTTGCGCTCGAACCGGATGTGTTCGTCATCGGCAATGTGGTATCCCGCGGCAATCCGCTGATGGAGGAGATCCTTAACCGCAACCTGCGCTACATCTCCGGCCCGCAATGGCTCGCGCAAACCATCCTGCAGGATAAGTGGGTGCTGGCTGTGGCGGGCACGCACGGCAAGACCACTACCAGCGCGATGCTGGCGTGGATACTGGAGTACGCCGGGCTGAACCCCGGCTTCCTGATCGGCGGGGTGCCGCAGAACTTCGGCATTTCCGCGCGCCTCACCGATTCGCCATTCTTCGTCATCGAAGCGGATGAATACGACACCGCGTTTTTCGACAAGCGCTCCAAATTCGTGCATTACCATCCGCGCACCGCGATACTCAACAACCTGGAATTCGATCACGCCGACATCTTTGCCGACCTCGCGGCGATTGAAACCCAGTTCCACCACCTGGTGCGCACCGTCCCCGGCAACGGCCTGATCGTCAGCAACGGCCGCGAGAACTCATTGGAGCGCGTATTGCAGCGCGGCTGCTGGACGCCGGTGGAACGCTTCGGTGCGGATGACGGTTGGCAGATCGGCGACAATGATCTGGTGGCACTGAATGGCAAACCGCAAGGCACCCTGAAATGGGCACTGTTCGGCGAGCACAATCGCCAGAACGCGCTCGCCGCGCTCGCCGCGGCGCGCCACGCCGGTGTACCTTTAGCGCAGGGCCTGACGGCGTTAGGTGAATTCAGGAACGTGAAGCGGCGCATGGAAGTGCGCGGCGTGGTGAACGGCATCACTGTGTACGATGACTTCGCGCACCATCCCACCGCGATAGATACCACCCTCGCCGGCCTGCGCCGCAAGGTCGGCAAGGCGCGCATCCTCGCGGTACTGGAACCGCGTTCCAACACCATGAAGCTGGGCGTGATGAAAGATGCCTTGCCGGGAAGCCTTAAAGACGCCGACCTGGTGTTCTGCTACGCCGGCAACCTCGGCTGGGATGCGCGCGGTGCGCTGGCCCCGCTCGGCAGCAAGGCGATCGTCGAGGATGATCTTGGTGTGTTGATAGTGAAGATCACCGCCGCCGCACGGCCCGGTGATCACATCCTGGTAATGAGCAATGGCGGCTTCGGCGGTATACACGAGAAGCTGCTCAAGAAATTGCCGTAGGGGCGTATGGCAATACGCCCTTTGTCGTCCATCGCATCGACCTAATTAGGGCGTATTGCCATACGCCCCTACGGTTCCTGATTGTCCAACCCCAACTCCTGGATCTTGCGCGTCAGCGTGTTACGCCCGATCCCGAGCAGGGTGGCTGCTTCGATGCGTCTTCCGCCGGTGTGATGCAATGCTTGCGTAATCAGGGTGCGCTCGAATTGTTCGGTGAGGATATCCATGATGCGCTCATCGCCGCGTTGCAGTGCCAGTACCGCCTGTTGCGCCAGCGCCGCAGTCCAGTCGCCGCCTGTTGACCCGGCCATAGCGGCCCCGTCTCGCCACTCCGGAGGCAGGTCGGCGATCTCGACTATTTGCGAGGGTGTCATCACGGTCAGCCAGTGACAGAGATTTTCCAGCTGCCGCACATTGCCGGGAAACTCCTGCGCGCTGAGATGTTGCAGCGTCGCATCACTGAATTGCTTCTGGTCGACCGCCAGTTCCTGCGCGCTCTTTTGCAGGAAGTATTTGGCCAGCAGCGGAATGTCTTCGCGCCGTTCGCGCAATGGCGGCAGGCGCAGCCGTATCACATTCAGGCGATGGAACAGATCCTCGCGGAACAGGCCCTGCTTGACGCGCTCATCCAGGTTCTGGTGCGTGGCGGTGATGATGCGCACGTTGGCCTTGATCGGCTGGTGCCCGCCGACGCGGTAGAAATTCCCGTCAGATAACACGCGCAGCAAACGGGTCTGCAGATCGGCGGGCATATCGCCGATCTCATCGAGGAACAGCGTGCCGCCTTCCGCCTGCTCGAAGCGTCCGCGCCGGGTCGCAGCCGCGCCGGTGAACGCGCCGCGCTCATGGCCGAACAATTCCGACTCGAGCAAGTCCTTGGGGATCGCGGCGGTGTTGATCGCGATGAACGGCTTGTCCGAGCGCGCGCTATGGCGGTGCAGGGCGCGTGCAACCAACTCCTTGCCGGTACCCGATTCACCGTTGATCAGCACGGTGGCATGGGATTGGGACAGCCTGCCGATGGCGCGAAAAACCTCCTGCATCGCGGGCGCCTGGCCGAGGATATCGGCAGCCACTTCAACCTGTTCGGCTTCTCCCGACTTGTGCCGGCTTTGTTCCAGCGCGCGCCGTATCAGCTCGACTGCGTGGTTGATGTCGAACGGTTTGGGCAGGTATTCGAACGCACCTCCCTGAAACGCCGAGACTGCGCTTTCCAGGTCGGAATAGGCGGTCATGATGATGACCGGAATGAGCGGATAGCGCTGGTGCAGCGTCTGCAAAAAATCCAGCCCCGAGCTGCCCGGCATACGGATGTCGCTGACAACCACCTGCGGCACGTCATTACCCAACGCGCGCAGCGCGTCGTCCGCCGAGGCAAAACTCTTGAACTCGATATCTTCGCGCGTCAGGGATTTCTCCAGCACCCAGCGTATCGAACGGTCATCGTCAATAATCCAAACAGGTTTCATCATCATAGTCGCCTAATAATCCGGGGAAGGGACGGGAAGCAGCACGGTAAAGCAGGTGCGCCCGGGTTCACTGTCAAATTCTATCGAGCCGTGGTGCTGGCTGACGAAATCCTGCGCGATGGTCAATCCCAGCCCATGCCCGTCGGCACGCCCCGATACCAGGGGATAGAAGATCTTGTCTTTTAATTCCGGCGGGATGCCGGGCCCATTATCAATGATCTGCACCATCACAGCCAGGCGGTGGCGTTGCTTGATCAGCGTCACCTGGCGCGCGATACGCGTGCGCAAAACGATAGCGCCCTTCCCTTTCATCGCCTGCGCGGCGTTGCGCACGATATTGAGCACGACCTGTATCAACTGTTCCTTATCACCGACCAGCGCGGGCAGGCTGATATCGTAGTCGCGTCGTATGGTCAATCCATCCGGCATCTCCGCCAGCACCACGCTGCGCACACGTTCCAGCACTTCGTGGATGTTGAGCGCGCTGTAGTGGGAGGCGTTTTGCGGGGCAAGCAGTTTTTCCATGAGCGAGCGCAGCCGGTCCGCCTCCTGCACGATCACCTGGGTGTATTCGCGCAAGGCCGGTTTTTCCAGTTCCTGTTCCAGCAATTGTGCCGCACCGCGTATCCCCCCCAACGGATTCTTGATCTCGTGGGCGAGGTTGCGCAGCAGCAGGCGATTGGCCTGCGTCTGGTCCAGCATCTGTTCTTCGCGCGCCAGCTTGAGCGGCCTGTCCATGGCATGGAATTCGAGCAACAAATACGGCCTGGTGAATTGCAGCGGGGAAGCGGCACAATGCAAATGCAACTTGCCGTGAGCGTGCGTTCCCAGCGTCAGATCATGCTCTATGTAACTGGCATTGTTGTGTACCGCCTGTTGCATCGCGCTGGCCAGCTGCTCGGTATGCGTGAACACCTGCTGCAATGGCAGACCGTGCAGGTTCTTGTCGCTTATGTCGAACAGATTCTCCGCGGCCGGATTGATATAGGCTATACGCGACTCGTCATCCAGCAGGATAACGGCAGTCGCAAGATACTCCAGGGTGAGATAGGGAAGATCAGGCATACAGCTTACTGAGCAGAAAGCATGCCAGACATGGCATGATTATTCCGCCAGCTTGGACAGCTCTGTCTTGAGCGCTTCGATATTGTTCTTATGCAGGTCGACCTGCTCCTGCAATGTCTTGATCTTCTCGTCGTACTTGGCGACATTGCGATAAGTCCGGCCATCTGCCCTTTTAAAGGTTTCCGGGTTAGATTCGCCTTCCTTCAGATTCTGCGCGGCCTCGTCGAACAGTGCCTGTTCGGTTTTCAGCTCATCCAGCAAGATCTTGCGCCGGGTATCATCCCGTCCTCTTTGCGTTGCGTTATCCACCTTCGGAAAATCTGCGGGAACCTGTTGCGGCATCATGGTTGGCAGCGGTTCCAGCATCAGCTTCTTGCCGCCCTTGATCGGTGTGCTGGAATAGGTGACATGACCATTTTCATCGACGGCCTTGTAAATCTCTGCCTGCGCCATCATCGGACAGACACACAACAGGGCAAACAAGTATCCAGGCTTCATGGTCGCTTTCCTTGAAATAACGCAACAAGTATAGGACAAGCATCGGGCGCAGACAAACATTTGCAGCGCAAAACAAAACGGGGCTTGCGCCCCGTCCTGTTACCCCGCTCCCTCGACATGCTTGAGAACCGGGTGTGCCTGCCTGTTCAGTGCCTGAAGGCTAGATGCTGTAGTACATATCGAACTCGACAGGGTGTGTGGTCATGCGCAGACGGGTCACCTCGTCCATTTTCAATGCGATATAGGCATCGATGAAGTCGTTGGAGAACACCCCGCCGCGGGTCAGGAACTCGCGATCCTTGTCCAGGTGCGCCAAAGCTTCATCCAGCGAACTGCATACCGTCGGGATCTTTGCATCCTCTTCCGGCGGCAAGTCATACAGATTCTTGTCGGCCGGGTCACCGGGGTGGATCTTGTTTTGTATGCCATCCAGACCGGCCATCATCAAGGCGGTAAAGCAAAGGTACGGGTTCGCGGTCGGATCGGGGAAACGTGTTTCGATACGGCGCGCTTTCTCGTTGGGGACGTGCGGGATCCGGATCGAGGCAGAGCGGTTCTTCGAAGAATAAGCCAGTTTGGTCGGCGCCTCATAATGCGGGACCAGCCGTTTATAGGAGTTCGTGCCGGGATTGGTGATCGCGTTCAATGCCTTGGCGTGTTTGATGATACCGCCGATGTAGTACAGCGCGAGCTCGGACAGCCCTGCATAACCATTGCCGGCAAACAGATTCTTGCCGCCCTTCCAGATGGACTGGTGCACGTGCATACCGGAACCATTGTCGCCAACGATAGGCTTGGGCATAAAGGTTGCGGTCTTGCCATACTGATGCGCCACGTTGTGCACGATATATTTCAAAACCTGTGTCTGGTCGGCGCGGCGCACCAGCGTGTTGAACTTGGTGCCGATCTCGCATTGGCCGGCAGTTGCCACTTCGTGGTGGTGCACCTCGACTTCGATGCCAACTTCTTCCAGGGCCAGGCACATCGCCGCACGGATGTCATTCAGGCTGTCCACCGGCGGAACCGGGAAGTAACCGCCCTTGACGGTCGGACGGTGGCCGGTGTTGCCGCTATCGAACTTTTCCGCGGAAGACCAGGCGGCTTCTTCGGAGTTGATCTTGACGAAACAGCCGGACATGTCGATCTGCCAGTTCACCGAATCAAAGATGAAGAATTCCGGCTCCGGACCGAAGTATGCGGTGTCGCCGATTCCGGTGGATTTCAGGTACGCCTCGGCACGCCTTGCGATGGAGCGCGGATCACGGTCGTAGCCCTTGCCGTCGGTGGGTTCGACCACGTCACAGGTGATCACCAGGGTATTTTCATCCATGAACGGATCGAGGAAAGCAGTCGTGGGGTCCGGCATCAGCAGCATGTCTGAAGCCTGGATACCTTTCCAGCCGGCGATGGAAGATCCATCGAACGCATGGCCGTCCTCAAACTTGTCCATGCCTACATACTTGGCGGGCACGCCCACATGCTGCTCTTTGCCGCGCGTATCGGTAAAGCGAAAATCCACGAACTTGACTTCGCGGTCCTTGATCATCTTTAACACATCAGTTGCCGACATCGACATAACTATCTCCCCAGACATCAAATTAAAAAGTTAACAAAAACCCAATATTCCAAATGCAGAAAGCGTGCCAACGCTGTTGGCATAGCAGGCCGCCATTGTGCCATAAGCCCGCTATTCAAAACATCTATAATTTGCACCTAAAGTGGGCGCAACCTCGGCGCTACGCACTAATTTTGTGCGTGGCTGCGGTGGACATGTATCGCCCGAAATAACGGGTCTTCTCGCGCCAACTCGTCGCAGCGCGACTGCAAGGCATCCGCTTCCCCGGCCGATTGCCGGTTGACCAGATATATCTCGGCATCGACCTTGCCATCGAGATAATGGAACACCACGCGATTGTCCGCCAAAGCAGCGGCGCCCAGACGCTCCGCCAGGTACGCGAGCAGGCCGGGGCGGCTGGGCAGATGCGCGTTCGGCTTGGCTTGCATGTCGTCCTCGGGATCGATGTGCACCATGACATCCATCACGTGGTGGTTCTTGAGCACGGCGTGCCGCGCCGATTCCGCAATGTAATGCCCCTCTGAAACGCTGATCTTCGGATCGACCATGACGTGCGCGTCGACCAGGGCGTTGTCCGCCATCTTGCGTGTGCGCAGCTCATGCAAGCCGCGCACGCCGTGTACATTGAGCAAGGTCTGGCGTATCGCCTCGACCTCCTCCGCATCCAATCCGTTATCGATGAGCTCAGCCATCGCTTCCAGGGCCAGCTTGCCGCCCATGTGCGCGATCATCACGCCCACCACCGCCGCAGCCACCAGATCGAGAAAGGTATAACCCAGCAGATTGCCGGCCACCCCGACGATGACCACCAGTGAGGATGCCGCGTCGGAGCGTGCATGCCATGCGTTGGCCACCAGCATCTGCGAGCGCACCCGTTTGGCCACCGCCAGCATGTAACGGAACAAGCCTTCCTTGGCGGCCAGGGCCAGAACCGCGATGGCCAGCGCCAGCGGATTTACCGCCTGCAATGCCTCCGGATGCTGCAAGCGCATGGCGGCCGCCACCAGCAACACCGCACCGAGCACCGCGAGAAACGTCCCGAGAATCAGCGTCGCTGCGGTTTCTATCCGCGCGTGACCGTAAGGATGATTGGCATCGGCATGCCGGTTGCCGTGCCGATTCGCATAGAGCACCAGGATATCGGAAAGCAGGTCGGACAGGGAATGCAGCCCGTCCGCCATCAACGCCTGCGAGTGCGCGACAAAACCGCCCACCACCTGAAAGGTCGTCAGCAGCACATTGATACCGATACTCACCCAGGTGCTCTTTTGTGCCGCGGCAAAACGCTCCGGATGAACCGGCTCAAAAGCCCCTATATCGGCCTGAGATTGATGCGGTGTGCTGTGATTTTTCATGTCAATTGCGCTAATATGCATCTATGACTGTACAGCATAACATCAGTACCAACTGCGTTGAACTTCGCCACTGAAGAAAGAAGCATCCAATGGGAAAAATAACCGCCATTCTGCAAGCCGCCCAGCAACGCGCCAGGGACATGAACCTGCCCTATGAAGGTGCGCTGTATCCGGACGAGGCTTACGAGATCCAGCAATCTGCTCCGGGATCCAGGCTGGTTGATGTGCGCAGCCGCGCGGAACTGGATTGGGTCGGTGGATTACCGGGTGCAACAGTGGTCGAATGGGCGAGCTATCCGGGGATGAAACCCAACCCGAATTTCATGGCTCAACTGGAACAACAGGTAGACAAGGAAGCACTGGTGATCTTCTTTTGCCGCAGCGGTGCACGCTCGCACCACGCCGCTGCGGCCGCCACAAAAGCCGGCTACAGCGACTGCTACAACATGCTGGAAGGTTTCGAAGGAGAGATGGACACCAGCAAACACCGCAGTACGATCGGCGGTTGGCGGGCGGCAGGATTGCCCTGGGAACAGTCGTAGGGGCGCGACGTGCCCCTCACCTCGGCTCCTCGCTTCGCTCTCCTCTCCCGCAGGCGGGGAGAGCGAAGCGAGGGGGGCGAAGCCAGGCAAATGTGAAAAGCACTGGTTGTTTCCTGCGCCCCCTACAGGTAATCGATGATCAGCGGCGCGTGATCCGAAAAGCGTTGCGCCTTGTAGATGCTCGCCGCTTCGGCCCGCGCGGCGATGCCGGGCGTGGCGATCTGGTAGTCGATGCGCCAGCCCACATCTTTGGCCCACGCCTGGCCCCGATTCGACCACCAGGTATAAGCTTCCAGTCCGGGATGAACGAGGCGGAACACATCGGCAAAACCGACTTCATCGAATAGCTCCGTCAGCCAGGCGCGCTCTTCGGGCAGGAATCCCGAATTCTTTTTATTGCCGCGCCAGTTCTTCAGGTCGATCTCCTTGTGCGCGATGTTCCAGTCGCCGCAGATCACCACCTCGCGTCCACCGGCCCTTAATTCTTTCAAATGCGGCAGAAACGCCGCCATGAATTTGAATTTCACCGCCTGGCGTTCCTCGCCGCTGGAACCGGAAGGCAAGTACACCGACACCACGCTGAAGCCGTTGAAGTCCGCACAAAGATAACGTCCCTCGGCATCGAACTCGGCGATGCCCAGACCCGCAATGACCTGCCGCGGCTGTTCGCGGCAGTAGATGCCCACCCCGCTGTATCCCTTTTTTTCCGCATAATGAAAGTGGCCGTGGTAACCGGATGGCGCGAGCATTTGCGCGGTCATGTCCGCCGCCTGCGCCTTGAGTTCCTGCAAACAGACGATATCGGCATCTTGCCCGGCGAGCCATTCGTAAAAGCCTTTGCCGGCCGCGGAACGGATGCCATTCAAGTTCACTGAAATAATGCGCATGAAAATTCCCGGGAGTTATCGTCCGTGACATTATAATGCGCAACATCGATTCGACCTGCCGCATTCACCATGTCCAATTTCAGACAGGATTTCATCCGCTTCGCGGTACAGCAAAACGTGCTGTGCTTCGGCAAGTTCCAAACCAAAGCCGGGCGTTTGTCGCCGTATTTTTTCAACGCCGGCCTGTTCAACGACGGCGCGTCCCTGAGAAACCTGTCGCAGTTCTATGCACAGGCGATCCAGGCTGCCGGCGTTCCCTTCGACATGCTGTTCGGCCCGGCCTACAAAGGCATCCCGCTGGCTGCCGGAACCGCGATCGCGCTGGCCGAGCAGGGCAGTAACGTGCCGTATTGCTACAATCGCAAGGAAGCCAAGGACCACGGCGAAGGCGGCACGACGGTGGGCGCGAAGTTGCAGGGACGCGTGCTGATCATCGATGACGTGATCTCTGCCGGCACCTCAGTGCGCGAATCCATCGAATTGATACGCGCAGCCGGTGCGCAGCCGTGCGGCGTGGTGATCGCACTGGACCGCATGGAACGCGGTCAAGGTGAATTCTCTGCCGCGCAAGAAGTGCGCCGCAGCTATGAAATTCCGGTAATATCCATCGCCACACTGGACGATTTGCTCGGCTATCTGCAGTCCGAGGGCGGCAGTGTGCAGGATCTTGCCGCTGTCCAAGCTTATCGTAATCGCTATGGAGTAAAGAATGACTGAGTTCAAATCGCTCGTTGCACTTATCGTCGGCCTCACCCTCAGCTTCCCTGTTGCGGCAAAGTTGTACAAATGGGTGGATGACAATGGCATCACACATTACGGCGAAACGATCCCCCCGGAATACGCAAACAAGGATCGCGTAGAGTTGAACAAGTCGGGACGCGTGATAAAAAGCGAGGAGGCGAACACCCCCGAGCGGCGTATCGCCAGGGAACAGGAAGAGGCAAAAAAACGTGAAGATGCCAGGGCCGCGCTTGAACAGCAGCGCCGCGACAAGACCCTGATCAACACTTACAGCAACGTGCCGGAGATCGATCTGGCGCGCCGCCGCAGCCTGCAACAAGTCGACGCGCGCATCAATGTCCTCAACTCATATCT
>Ga0172379_10010368_pt1 | contig 11287 bp, 9 predicted proteins | sample GrowelOW334metaG_FD_119756 | JGI IMG/M metagenome (GOLD analysis project Ga0172379, IMG submission 119756) | Groundwater microbial communities from an aquifer near a municipal landfill in Southern Ontario, Canada - Groundwater well OW334 metaG | ecosystem: Environmental > Aquatic > Deep... | reverse complement strand
GCCCTGCTGATTTATCCCGCCTACCTGACCGTGAAAGAGCAGGGGGACAAGCTCGCTCCGGAGCTGCCCGTCTCCGCCGGCACGCCGCAGACTTTTCTCGTGATGACCGAGGATGACGGCATCCGCGTGGAATGCGCGCTGTTCTATTACCTCGCGCTCAAGCAGGCAAAAGTCTCCGCCGAGCTGCATCTATACCCGACGGGCGGACACGGCTACGGCCTCCGCCCCAGCGAACACACGGTCACCACCTGGCCCAGGCGCGCCGAGGAGTGGATGAAGGTGCGCGGCCTGCTGAGCAAGGCGCAGTGACCTGACTCAAACCACGTTCACGAAATAGCGGTGCGGAAAGCCAGTGAGCTTCTTCAGCACCGTGTCAGTGTGCCAAAACTCAACCTTTTCGACGTGCGCCGTGGCGGCGATGAGACGGTCGGCAGGATCGCGGTGTTCCCAGGGCCAGAGCACAGACTGACGGGCAATCGCCGCGTTGATTGGCAGCACCGTCCAGCTTGGCAGCGCAAGGTCGATCCACATGTCAGGATGATCGGGCAACCGACCGGCCTGCCAGAGTCGAAATACTTCCATGATACTGGCCGCCGACAAGCACCGCTCCGTTGCTTCAGAGTTCAGAGCGGCTTCTACTTTCGGGGGCAATGGCAGCCGACGGCAGAAGAACACGAACAGGTTGGTATCGGCCAGCACCCTCACGGCCATTCCTCCAAGACGGGGCTTTGCATGTCACCGTAGCGGGCCAGATCATCCGGCTTGGTAACGCGCCAAGGCGTTCCGCCCTCACGAAACGCGGACAGCACGGCCTTGGGCTTGCCGTGGCTCGTAAAAACGACGCGCACGCCGGATTCCACCTTGTCGAGCAGTTCGCAAAGGCTGCTGCGTCCTTTCGCAATCGGCACGTAAAGAGTATCCATGGGCAGAATATTGCCCATAATCCTCGCGATCCGCAAGTGGCTTTCCGACCATGCAAAAACTAAAGTCGGAAGCATCTACTCCACCGTCCCCGCGAAGCTCACCCAGCCGCGTTGCACGGCGGGCGGGGCTTCGCGCATGGCGTGTGCAAACTCAACCGATCTCAAGTTTTTGCCGGCTGCGTGACACAGGCTCGCGGCCTGCGCAGCGACGGCCGCGTCATAGCCGGCCAGCGCGGGAAACAGCCTGGCCGCGTCGGTGCCGTGGCGTTTCACGAGCTCCTCGGCGTAGGCCCGGGCGGGCGTGAACTTCCCGTCCCCGTCGGCATCCACCCAGACCGGGTTCGTCGCGCCCAGCACGCGCGGGGTAAAGGTCTTTGAGCTCGGCTGATACGGGCGCGGTGTCTCCCAGAACGGCGCGGTCACGCCTGGACCGCTGGCGATGGCGACCAGGTGGTAGTCATGTTTGAAGCGCGGGAGCTTGAAGGCCAGGCGCAACTTCGTGACCCCGCGCACCGGCGCGATTTTCTGTCCGGCCACCCGCACGCCGTTGGCAAACAGTTCCACCTGGTCCGCCTGCACCCACGTCGGGCCAAGCACTGTCACGACCGCCGTCACCCCGCGCTGCCCGCGCAGAGCAAGGTCGCCCACTCCGAAACGCTCGTTCACCACCAAGTCTGTAAGCAGGCCGAAGCTCACCAGCGCGCGGCCTTCTCGGAGACTGCGGCAGGCCGCGTCCACGTTGATCGCGGTGGGGCTCGTGTCCGCACAGCGCACATAGGTCCGGCCCTGCCCGAGGATGAAGCGGCTCACATCATGCGTGTCGCTGGAGCCGAGCGCGGTGAGGCGATGGCCGTGGTTCAGCAGCGCAAACCAGTCGCGGAACAGCAGCATGATGTCCGACTGCATCGCGGCGGAAGTGATGACCTCCAGGCCATCGAAGCTGAACTCCTGCCCGCGCAAGGCCGCGCCGGAGACCGCATTGAAGTTCGCCGGGCCGAGCGGGACAAAGCCGCTGTGCAGGTCGCGCGGGTGGTTCAATGTGACGACTTGCACGCCGGGCGTGGCCCGGATGCCGGGAAGCAGCGTGGCCCAGTTCGTCACGCTGAAGTCCGCGATGGCGCTGCCGGGCTGGATGGGAAACGCGTTGAAGTGTCCGGCCTTGGTCGTCACCTCGTTGCCGATGACCGACGTGAAGCGGTCGCTCAACCGCGTGCGCTGCGCCGCCTCGGTGTAATCCGCGTGGACGTTGTGGTCAGTGGCGACGGCCAGCTCGATGCCTTCGCCGGCGATGGTGAGCATCCGCTCCTCCTCCGTCGCATCGCCGTGCCGGCTCTTGGTGAGCGTGTGGATGTGCGTGTCCGCTGCAACCCAGCCGTGCGTCGGGACAGCGCGGCGGATGTTCAGCGCGATGGATTGTGTCCGCCCGGCAACCAGCGTGACGGCCTGCGTGGCGACACTGAACTCGAAGCCGCGCGAGGCGAAAATCTTGTAAGCGCCGGGCAGCAAGCCGGCGCTCGCCGTGCCATCGCGCGTGTAGAGCACGCCGGGCCGCGCGGCGAGTTCGGTCTGGTTCGTCGTGCCGGGCAGCAAGGCGGCGAGCGAGCCCTCGGCATCCACGATGGTCAGGCGGCACGGCAGGCCCATCTTGGTGTCCGAGTCGGAGACCCGCACGGTGAGCGTCGCTTGAGCCAGCGTTTCCTTCAGGGGCGTGGGCGCAAGCCGGAAGTCGCCGACCACGACATCGTCCACCGCCGTGGGCGGCAGGATGGCGAGCGTGTTCGTCCCATCACGCAGCGCGCCCGACGGCACGGCCAGCGCGTGGACGAGTGATGTCTCCTGCGTGACGAGGTTGCCGAGGCGGCGGCCGTTGAGCTGCACCTGCCAGCTTTGCTTCACGTCGCGCTGGCGGATGAGCAGTGTTTGCTCGGCCTCGTTGCGCTGGGCCTCGAAGTGGAGTTCCAACCGGCGTCCATGCGGTTTCTGGCCAGCAAACTCCTGCCATTCGGGAAAGCCCTCCGTGCCGAGGTGGTAGCGGGCCGCGTCCAGCACCCGGAGTTGCGCGCGGACGGGCAGTGCTGCCAACAGCAGCACCAGCGACACCATGAGCAGAAAGCCACGCGGCATGGCGGAGTGTAGCCACCGGCCACTTGCCCGGCAAGGCGCGTGACGGGAAACTGCTCAGTTCAACTTGGCCAGCTCGCTCCGGGTCAGCCCCACGAGCGGGCGCACGGTCTCCGCGCTGAAGTCGAAGCGGCAGCCGGCGGCGGCGAACAACTCCGGCAACGGCCGCGAGCCGCCGAGCGCCAGGCCGGCCTTGTAATCGCGCAGTGCCTTCACCGGGTCGCGGTGGGAGTTCGCCCAGACTTGCAGCGCGCCGAGCTGCGCGATGCCGTATTCCACATAGTAGAACGGGTGCAGGAAGATGTGGAGCTGGCGATGCCAGAGATTCGCCCGCGCGGACTCGTGGCCGGACCAGTCCACGTCGCCGCCGAAGCGGTCCATGAGCGCGAGCCAGGCGGCGGTGCGCTCGGCGCGCGTGTGGCCGGGGTGCGAGTAAATCCAGTGCTGGAACGCGTCCACCGTCGCCATCCACGGGAAGAAACCGATGATGCCTTCGAGGTGCGTCTTGCGCGCGCGGTTCGCCTCAGCGGGCGCGTAGAATTCTTCCAGATGCTGGTTGCCGAGAAGCTCCATCGCCATGCTCGCGACTTCGCAAAACTCAATCGGCGCGCCGCGATAGGCGTAGAGGTCCTCGCCCTTGGCCGCGAGCGTGTGGAAGGCGTGGCCAGCCTCGTGGAGCATGGTCTCCACGTCGCGCTGCACGCCCACGGAGTTCATGAAGATGAACGGCAGCCGCGCCTCGGCGAGCGTGGATTGGTAGCCGCCGGGGGCCTTGCCTTTGCGATTCGCAAGGTCGAGCAGCTTCAAGTCGCGCATCTGTGCAAAGCCGTCGGCAAGCTCCGCGTCGAGTTTGTCAAAGACGCGCTGCGTGCGCGTGACCATGTCGCCAACGTCGGTGAAAGGCCGGAGCGGCGCGCGGTTCAGCGGGTCCACGGCGGTGTCCCACGGGCGCAGCGCGTTCACGCCGAGTTGGCGTTTGCGCTCGGCCTGCAAGTGGCGCACGACGGGCATGAACTCCGTGTCCACGGCGGAGTGGAACTTGAGACAATCCGCCGCCGTGTAGTCGAAGCGGCCCTTCGCGCGGAAGGCGTAGGCGAGGTAGTTCGGGAAGCCGGCGTTGCGGGCGATCTGCTCGCGCACCTTGAGCATTGCCTCGAACTGTTCCTCAAACTTGTCCGCCTCCTGCAAACGCCGTTGCGCGACGAGCGTCCACGCCTCCTCGCGCAGCGCACGATCCGGCTCTTCGAGATGGCGGCCCATCTGGACGAGGGTTTTCTCCTCGCCACGGAAGCTGACCGTCAGCGAGCCGGAGAGCTTCTGATACTGCTGGCCGAGCCTGGCCTCTTCCGTTTGAAGCGGGACGTTCTCCTCGCGGAACAGCTCGACGAGCAGGGCGGTGTCGCGGTCGAAAACCCCGTAACGGCGTTTGTCCAGCTGCGCGCGGAGCGGGTGGGCGAGGAACAGCTTCGCCAGGCTGAACTGGCGGGGCTTCAGCTCCGGCTCAACCTTCTCGACGAAGTGCAGGTAGGCCGCCTCCGCCTCCGGACTGTCCGTGTGACAGGTCATCGCGATGTAGCGCTGGCTGCCCTCCTGGTCGAGCGCGGCGGCGAGTTCGCCCTGGTCGAGGATCCACCGCTCGAAGTCGGCGGGCGTCCGGCATTGCGCGGCACGGGTGTCGAGCCGGTCGAAGAGCGGCGCGATCTGGCTCCAGTCACCGAGGTCAATCTGCGCGGGCACAAAGCGGCGCGGAGCGTGGACGGGAAGGTTTGCGAACGGCAGCAGATTCATGGCGGCAGAGAGTGGCGGAAGCGCTGGAAGCACAGAAGCGAATTTTGCCGCGGAAGCGGACCTCTCCGGCGGGATTGTGCGACGGCCACCGCGATGGTTTCACCGTGGACATCAAGACCGACATGTTTGATCCTCTGCGCTGTGGGTGACGGGTTCATAACGAAGGGAAGGTTGCCCGGTTTGCGGAGCGATCTGGCGAACCACAACCTTGTGGCTCTGAACGCCGTTCACGCGGCATTTAACCCACGCAAACGCAACCAGTCACCCACGCCGCACTGCCATAGGGTCTAGGCCGCATGACACGTCCCTCGACAAAGAAGGTCATCAAGATTGCAGCCATCGTTGTATGCGTGCTCATTCTCTTGCTTGTCGTCTTTCCCGGCTACGTTGCCGCGGTCGTCGGCCCACCGCTAGACAGGATTCAGGCTCGTCGCGCATTCTCCCGCGCCAAGACACCAGAGGAGTTGCGCGGGGCAGTTGGTCACTGGGGCGCGTTCTTTCCGTTGCGCGACGGTTCGTGGGTTGCCGTTCGTTACACCGACACACATGCAGCACCGGGTTATTATTGCGCCATTGCACACGACAGCGGTGGGCAGTGGTTCTACAGCAGCCATCACTTTTGTGGCCGGTTTCGCATCTACTTCCAGTTCGAGAAGCGGACGCGAGAGTTAGCAGCGGCCACAGGCGACACCGAGGCAGAGGTTCAGAGCAGCCTGTCGCGACACGATGCACAGATGTTCGGGTTGGCCACCGCCACCAATCTGGCAGCAGCACGAGCGCAGTTGCTTACGATGGGGTTCAGCCAATGACGACGCGGCCTCCTGAATAACAGAGCCTGTAAGTTATTGGGTTGGAACGAGGGTCATGTTGAGGGCTTGGGCTTGGTTCTGGAGGTTTTTGAGGCGGCGGGCGGTGCTGGCCGGGGTGATGGCGAAGGCTTTGGCTTCATCGTAGGGCTGCCCGCTCACGATCATCGCCCAGACAATCCGCGCAGGTGGACTCGCTCGCCGTCAGCAATGCCAGCGTGAGCCAGCAGCCCAGCAATGCTCTTCGCCGTTTCAAAACAAAGCTGCTCGCGTCTGGATTCGCACCGTTGTGGACGCCGTGTGCGTAAAGCGGGCGGGCCGCCCGCGCTCCGGGCGTCAAGCTGCGCTCTCGCGGGGGCGGGTTTGGCGCACTGCCCGGAGCGCCCCTCCCAAGGAGCGCGGCTTTCAAGCCGCAGAGGCGTGCGCAGTCAGTGGTGGTTTCAGCGCACTTTTGCTCCCGGGCTTTCTGCGGCGTGAACGCCGCGCCCCGTTCCGTTCGGGGGGCAGTGCGCGAATGCGCTCCTCTGCGTTCCCCCGCAGGCTTTCGGCTTGCTTGGGCATCGTCGCTTGCTAGCGTCGCCCACCCTGCGACTGCCCGATTCCGCAGTGGTGATGATGCCCATACTGTCGCAAGACATCGCCGAGCCAGTTTTTGAAGCGCGCTTGTCCAAGCGTGGTGGTTCGACCCGGGATCAGAAGGTGAGGCAGCATCTGGCCGGATGGTTCGCCGCCCTGGTGACGATGAGTCTGTGCACCTCCGTGCCGGCCCAGAGTTCCTTTCCCCTCAATCCACCGCCCGCAGGACGTGCGGAGCGGCAGGGTAACGAGGACCCGGAGTCACTCCGCCTGCGGGCGGACGGACTGGCGAAGCGGGGACAAATCAGCGAAGCGCTGGCCGTCGTGAGGAGGCTGCTTCGGTCTGATCCGGCCAGCGTGCAATATCGGCTGCAGGAGGCTCAATACCTCGGCTGGCTGGGCCGCACGACCAGCGCTGGTGAACGCTATGGGCGCTTGATGCAGGAAAATCCCGGCGACGTCGCCGCGCAGGAGGGCTACGGCAACACGCAGCTCTGGCGCGGCAACTGGCACGAGGCGCAGTCGGGCTACGGAAATGCCATCTCCGCTTCCGGCGGGGAGAGTGTCGCCTCGCAGGTGGGTTTCCAGCGTGCGCTCCTGGCTGCCGGTCGCGCGACACCGGCCTACCGGCTGGCCGTGGACTTTGACCGGCGCACGGGGCGGCAGGACGCCGAGGCCGGCCTGTTTCTCGCGGGCATCCATGCGGCTGTGGACAATGACGACGCGGCCTTCGCCCTCGCGAGCCGCCGCACGAGTGATCCTGACGTGCGCCTCCGCCAGACGGCTTTTCAAGCGCAGCGGCTCATTGCGCGCGGGCAGAAGGACGAGGGACTGAACCTCATCGCCGGCTACGCTGAGGCGCACGCGGGTGATTACAACGTGCTGGTCGCCGCCGGTGAAACCTTTGCCACGGCCGGCAAGCCCCGCGACGCGCGCGATTACCTCGAACGCGCCGCGCAGCTCGCGCCGGATCGTGATGAGGCGTTGCTCGGGCTCGCACGGCTGGCCCGGCAGCAGGGCAAACCGCGCGACAGCCTTGCGCTCTACGAGGAGGTGGTCCGTCGCAACCCCGAGTCGTTGACCGGCTGGCTCGGCGTCGCCGACGTGGCGCAATCGCGCGGCGATCTGGACCGCGCCTGGCAGGCGCTCGACTCGGGGCAGCGCGTCGCGCCCGGCTCCGCGCTGGTGTATCGCGAGCGGCTCAAGATCGCCTTCCGGGAAAAGGACGCCGACACGTTTTTCCAGGTCTTGCGCGACTACCAGCGCGCCCAGCCGGCGGATGCGTGGCCCGAGCTGTGGGCGCAGAAGTGGGCCGACGCGCACAACGGAGAAGTGAGCGAGCCGGCGCTGCAAGCCCTGCTTGATCCTCTTGCACCCGAGGTGAGCGGCGAGGCTCTCCGCCTGCTCCAAAAACATTCCGACGTGCCGTTGCGGCAGGCCATGGCCCGGGTGCCCGCCGCTCCGAACGCCGACCTTCAGGACGCCGCGCAGGAGAAGCTGGCCAGGCAGATGCGCGCGGCCAACCCCACCATCATTGGCGTGAGCACGGGTTACGAGTTTGCCACCTTGCAGGACACGACGGGCGCGGGCGCGCGGCTTCAGGAGTGGCACGAGGGCTATCTCGCGGCGTATTGGCGGCAGCAGCTCGGGATGACCGTCTCCGGCGAGTATCGCACGTTCTCCCGTTTCGGCGCGCAGGCGAACCAGATGCTTCTCGGCTGGAACACGCACGTCACGCCGGGCTGGATTCTCGGGCTCGAAGCCGGCGGCGCGTTCAACGGCGGCTTCATCCCGCGCTGGCGGGTCGGTGCGCAGACGGAATATCTGTTCAATGACCAGCTCTCGGCCAGTCTGAGCGTGAGCCATCTGCGGTTCGCGGATGAGCCGGTGCTGCAGATCGTGCCCGGCTTCACCTGGCAGTGGCATCCGCAGTGGTCCTCGCACGCGCGGCTGTATGTCACGCATGACGAGCCCAAGGGCGGGCGCGTCAACACGGGCTTCGCCGGACTGGTGAGCACCACGTGGCAGTTCACGCCGCTTTCGTCCGTGGGCGTGAACTACGCCATTGGCGAGGAGAACGCCACGCAGCTCATCAAGGGCCTCATCGGCGAGAAGAATTTTCAGAGCGCGGGTGTGGACTTCACGTGGGGCATCAACGAGCACTTCAGCCTCCAGCCCAGCTACCGCTACGAGACGCACAATCTCTTCGACCTCCACGCCATCGGCCTGAGCCTGCAGCTTCGTTACTAGTGGGCAGCTCTTTCCTCCAGCCGTAATCCTGATCTTAACCCTGCTTCTTTCATGTCCGCTGAACCCATCCTCGTCACCGGCTCCGCCGGGCGCATCGGACAGGCGGTTGTGAAGGAACTGCTCGCGCAAGGCGAACGCGTGCGGGGTTTCGACCGGGTGCCCGCTCCGGGCGTGGCGGATTCGCATGTTGGCAACCTCACGGATGCGGAGGCCGTCCGGCGCGCCGCCGAAGGCGTGCGGGCGGTCATCCATCTCGCGGCCACGCCGGATGACGCCGACTTCATGACGGAGATTCTCCCGAACAACATCGTCGGGCTTCATCACGTCATGGAGGCCACGCGGCTGGCGGGAGCCAGGCGGCTCGTGCTGGCCAGCTCCGGCCAGGTGAACTGGTGGCAGCGGATGCGCACGGAGCGCGCCATCCACCCGGATGAACCGATCACGCCGCGCTACTGGTATGCGGCGGCGAAGGTTTTTGCGGAAGCCATCGGCCAGGGCTACGCCGAGACGCACGGGTTGAGCGTGATTGCCGTCCGGTTGGGCTGGTGTCCGCGTCCCGGCCAGGAGAAGGAAATCGCCGCGCTCGACTGGGCCAGGGACGTGTATCTCAGCCCGGGAGACGCGGGCCGGTTCTTCCACGCGGCGGTGCGGGCGCCGCTGTCCATCCGTTACGCCGTCGTTCACGCCACGAGCCGGCCGCTCAGCCTGACGCGCTTCGATCTGGAGCCGACCCGGGAGCTGCTCGGCTGGGAACCGCAGGACCGGTGGCCCGACGGCCTGCCGGCGGGAGTGCTGCAGTAAACGGGCGGACCTGGCTCATGATCGAATTCTACGACACGCACGCGCATCTGGATTATCCCGATTTCGCGGCCGAACTCCCCCAGATCGTCGAGCGCGCGGCGGCGGCCGGCATCACGCGCCTGATCAGCATCGGGACGGACCTGGAAAGCAGCGCGCGTGCGGTGGCGCTGGCGGAGCGGTTCCCGGCGGTGTTTGCGGTGGTGGGCTGGCATCCCAACGACGCGGTTCGCGCGCCAGGGGATTTTCGCGCCGAGCTGCGGGAGATGGCACGGCATCCGAAGGTCGTGGCCATCGGCGAGACGGGTCTGGACTACTTCCGGCTGCCCGGCGGGAGCGGCGGATCGGCCGCGGATGATGCGCACGTAAAGTCGCGTCAGGCCGAGGTCTTTCAGCAGCAGCTCGAAGTCGCGGCGGAAACGGGATTGAACTGCGTCATTCACACGCGCGGCGACTGCTTCGAGGAGACGCTCGCGATCCTTCAGCCGTTCGCCGGTCGCGTGCGGGGCGTGTTCCATTGTTTCGTCGGCACGCCGGAGCAGATGCGGCGGGTGATGGCGATGAACTCGCTGGTGAGTTTCACCGGGATCATGACCTTCAAGAACGCGCAAACCGTCCGGGACGCGCTGGCCGCGACGCCGCCGGGCAGCTTCATGCTGGAGACGGACGCGCCGTATCTCGCGCCGGTGCCGTATCGCGGCAAACGCTGCGAGCCGGCCCATGTCCGGGAGATCGCGGCGGCCGTGGCGCAGGTGAAGGGCTGTTCGCTGGAGGAGTTGAGCGCGGCAACGTGCCGGACGGCCCGTGATTTCTTCCCCCGGCTGCATTGAGCCCTGACTCCGAAGCGGGCGGCAACCGTCGGCGAGGGGCGCGGCCTTCAGGCCGCAGAAGCGTGCGCCAGCCAGTGGTGGTTCGAGCGCACTTTTGCTCCCGGGGCTTTCCTCGGCGTCAACGCCGCGCACCGTCAGCGTCTCCTCCGCGTTCCCTGCTTTGGAGTCCTGTCACTCAACAACCCTGACCGGAGTTCCCACCGTCACCAGCTTCAGCAGATGCTCTGCGTTCCAGTTCGCCAGGCGGAAGCAGCCGTGCGATTCCGTGCGGCCGACCTGCTCCGGCGATGGCGTGCCGTGGATGCCGTAGCCGGCCCGGTCGAGGCCGATCCACGCCACGCCCACGGGGTTGTTCGGTCCCGGCGGCAGGATGAGTTTGCGCCCGAGCTTCTGGGCCTCGGGTGACTCGGGGAAAACCTCCGGGTCGAACGTGTAGTTTGGATTTGGAGCGACGACCGCCACATGCAGCTCACCCACGGGCCGCTTCTCCACCCTCGCCGCGATGCTGCACGGAAAATGCGCGAGCAGGTTCGTGTTCGCGTCGAACGCCTGGAGCGTCTTGCCCGTGAGATGAATGACGACGAACGCCGCGCGCGCACGCGGCGGCGGGCAGCCCGCGTTCGGGATGCGCAGCTCCGCGCCGGCCGTCACATTCGTCCAGTCCACGCCGGGGTTCAGCCGCTTGATGAAGAGCGGATGCGCCTGGCCCCGCTCGGCGACCAGTTCGAGAATCGTTTCGTAGTCCAGCGCGCTCTGCTCGGACTTTCCCAGCCACGTGGTGCTCACCGGCTGGAGCCGCGAAATGTCGTTCGAGCCGACCACGTAGTTCGTGAGCGGAGGCAATGTGAGTTGCAACTTCGCCTTCGTCTCAGAATCCGCAGCGCCCGTCTCAACCAGCCCTGCACGAAGCTGGAAAGCCCGGATGGCCGCGCGCGTCTGCGAACCGGTCACACCGTCAAGTGATCCGGAGGAAATCCCTGCGCGCGCCAGCGCCACCTGCACCTCGAACGCGTCCCGCGGCAGCCGGGGGAACGTCGTGCTGTCGGGGACCGGCTCCGTCACGGTGACACGATTGGTCTGCTGGACGCTCGCGCCCATCATCGGGCGGACGTGATTGGTGACCACGCTGACGGGCAGCGTCAGGTTCCCCGTGCCGGGGTCGAACGTCTGGAGGCGTGCCTCCACGGCGGGCGTC
>Ga0172379_10010367_pt1 | contig 11288 bp, 3 predicted proteins | sample GrowelOW334metaG_FD_119756 | JGI IMG/M metagenome (GOLD analysis project Ga0172379, IMG submission 119756) | Groundwater microbial communities from an aquifer near a municipal landfill in Southern Ontario, Canada - Groundwater well OW334 metaG | ecosystem: Environmental > Aquatic > Deep... | reverse complement strand
TATTGAACGCGAGATGTCAAAAGCCTTCATGCGGGACGTTAAGATTCGATCCATAAAAGGCAATCTGTTAACCCATGCCACGCTAACTGGTGTTCAAATCGCGGATACGGCCACGATTTCATCAACCAATATTATTGAGATTCCTCAACTCACTGCCTATTACAATATTTCTCGTCTTTTTGAAAAAAAAGGCGATTTTTTAGCCATTACCCATCTTGTTCGCATTCATCAAGCGAAGCTCCATATGATTCGAACATCGGATGATTTATGGAATATTTTAATGCTGTTCCCCCCCAGCGATCAGCCGCTGACATTTCATGGCGTTATTCAATTTGATGATGCCAGTCTTAATTTTTTTGATAAACGCGGATGGGGTAAGCTGCCGAGTGAGTTTTCGGAGTCCTTTGATCATATTAATGGGACATTAAATTTTTATAATCATCGAAAAGTAGATCTCAGCCTTCATGGAAAACTCTATCATTCCCGTTTTACAGTGAACGGCGCTTTGGATATGCAAAAAATGATTCAATATCAACTGAATCTTAAAATTCCTCAGCTGGATTTGGATCGGTGGGGTGGGTATCTTCTGGCTGTGGATGGTGTGCGTTTATATCAAAATAATATGTCAGTAAATGCTGTATTGACGAGTAAAAAATCATTTCATCCGAGAGAGGTTCCGTTTTATTATCATATTAAAGCCAATTTGGATCATGCGGCATTACAACTCCCTTCATTTCGAGTGCCGATTATCAATATTTGCGGTCAGCTAACGTTAAAAGAGGGACAATTAGCGTTTTCTCATGTTACGGGTGAGCTCGCAGGGATAACCGCTCAATCAAAAGGGCAAATTGATCTTCACCATTTTGATGTGGATATTAATGTTAAAACCAACTCGTTTGAATCTGCACGAATTAAACCGCTTTTCCCTATTCTAAAGGCATGGAAATTCTCAGGAAAAACGCAGTCAGATCTCAGGATAACCGGCACGTTGATATTGCCTAAGGTTTCTGGAGTCGCTCATTTTGATAAAATCGCACTTTATGCTCTTGATATTTTGAGAGGGAATCTCGCCTATACTTATCAAAATCAAAAATTGGATTTTCAATTAAAATCCGCAAGCTTATATGACGGCCTATTAAGAGGCAAAGGCGTAGTCGATCTAGCGCAGCAGCCTAGTTATATCGTGGCTGATTTTGATCTAAAAAATTTATCGTTAAAATCAGCTTTTCCAAAAATTGCGGAACGTGTTAGTGGTAATATGGATTTGGTTATGAACGTAACAGGCCCTTCTGATCGGATGGATTTAAAAATGATTGGGACAGAAGGTGTTTTTTTTGAGCAAATCATCAATAAAATAGATCTGACTGCACACATCAACAATAATCGAGATATCGATGTGAAAGCAGATTTTTATTTGAATGCCGATGCGCCTATTACTGCAAAAGGGCGTATTTTAAATTTGACTGATTTGACGCTCCAATTCTTTGGTAAAGAGATCCCGATCAGAGATATTTCAAAGCAATTTTCATCCGATGGCCTGGGATTAATGCGTATCTCTGGTGAGTTGAGCAGTCAATTAAACACGTTGTTTTGGAAAGATCCGATCGGAAATACCCATATTACGGCTAACATAAATGCCAAATCATACTACTGTTATGGCCAAAAATTCGATACGCTTGCTATCAAATTTAATATGCATGAGGGAAACCTCACTTTGGATTCATTGCACGGGCAGCAAGGGACGGCTCATTTGTATTGTCATGGTCTATTTGATCGGTTATGTCCGGCCGATATTGAGGTAAAAGTGGAGCAATTTGATATATCACGATCGCGTTTCATTCAAGAATTATTACCAGCATCATTAAAACCGATTTCAGGAATTTGTGATTTGACCGCTTTGATCAGACGCAACACCCCATCTCAAGAATTTACCAAAGAAAACAATCATATCACCGCGAATATCCAGTTGAAGAATTTTCAGGTGCTCAATCAACCCATTCAGTTGGTTAACCTGGCTGTTGCCTGGGATGGTCGGCATCTTCGTTTTGAAGATGCAACCTTGCAACAAACCAATACCAAGCTCAGATGGAAAGGGCTTGTAGATATTGATCAAAATATTTCGTTAACATTAGAAAAAGATTCAAAAATAGATCTTTCTGAGTTCTCTGTTTTGACGGCTGCTTTTGGGGATATGACCGGCATTGGGACATGCGAAGGTCGTATTGGCGGGAAACTAAGCATGCCAGTAATCGCTGCTCGAATTGATCTTGTTAACCCGGGATATCGGTTTATTCGATTGGATCATATCAAGGGGGGGGTCGTGTGGGGGAATCGACAATTGATGGTCAATAAGTTAGACATCTCAAAAGATAATGACCATTATCAGCTGAATGGTTCCGTTGATTTAACCCCATTTTATACTTCAGCCCCGTTTTCTTTTGATGAATTGAATGGCTATTTGGATGTTGAGGTTAACAATGTCAATATTGATTCATTATCGGAAATTATTGAAAATATTGTCCAGGAAATCAAAACGCGTGTGCATTCAAAATCCGTTCCGATTACCGAACTGATTCAAAATGCAAATATTGAAGCGAGAACCTCTCAGTTTTCTAATAATGATATTAAAGTATTGGGCAGAAATGACGATACGTGGATATTATATTCAGGCTCTCATTCCAATAATAGTTTGGATTTTTTTGCAAAAGCGGTTCAAATTCAAGCTGAAAACATTAAACCAAAAGCCATCGGAATTAAGTCGATTTGGAAAGGAGCCATGACCGGTACCTTGCATTTAAAAAAAGAGAAGCACCTTTTACCGGATCTTCAAACCGATATTGAATTGATAGATACAGAAATTTCTTTTTTACGTGCAAAAAAAATACTATTTAAGACCCGCTCTTCTACAGAGAATATCCAGATTTCACTTTTAATCCAAAACGGGAATTTGGGTGGAAAAGGGTTTGATTCATTAGTTAGCCAAGGCAGTATTGATTCAAACCTAAATTTATCTATTCAGCAAACCAATATTGTTACCGGAGAATACCAAAATCAAGATGTGTTAACAGGACGCTTGCCCCTGGCTTCTTTATGGGATAATAGCGTTCCTGATCAGCTTTCATTGAAAGTGGTGTTGCGCGATAATGATTTGGGCGTGCTTTCAATTTTGAATAAAAATATTGATAATATTCAAAATGAAGGCGTCGTCAAGATGAATATTACCGGTACATTTCGAGATCCTCTAATTAATTCGGAGACGGTTAACCTTAAAAATGCACGTATTTTTTTCTCTTCAGAAACTTTTTTGAAATCTCCATTTATCATTAAAAAGTATGACGATTTGGTAATCAAAGATAATTTGATTGAGCTTATGCCCCTTCATATTGAATGGCAGGGTGAAGATACAAAAGATTATCATACGCAGCAGCCTCGACTCAATCAACTGGATTGTTCGGGTAAAATCAGGATTAATCAATTAAGTTTTTTATCACCGGATCAAATCGAATTGGATATGAATATTGCCCTTCAAGATACTGATATTTGCGTTAATTTGCAGGATATTTATAATGGGGATATTTCGATAAGGCAGTGTACCTTGATTGGGAGTTATATCATTCCTTTTTCAAAAAAAGCTCAAGAAGAATTTCATACAAGAATTGGCACTTTGGAAGAAAAAGGTCCGGTTATAAGCGGAGAAATTTTAATCTCAAATGGTGCCATCGCATTTCCAAAATTGGGAAAGAAAAAAGAAAAACCGTCTTTTTTGTTTGAGATTAACGCTAAGATTGGCAAAGATTTATTTGTGTATGGCAGTATGTTGGGTCAAGATTTTCTATCAGGTCTTGCCAATAATTTCTCTTTATTGCTTGAAGAATCCAATGACGGTGTTTATTTGCACGGTAGTTTAAATGCACCGGTAATCGATCGGACATTGGTTCTTCAGTCCGGTGAAGTGAGTTTGTTTAATAAAGCATTTACCTTGCTTTCGGTAAATGATCAATCTCAATTTTATCGAAATAGTCCTGAACAAGTCAAAAAAAATACACTGTATTTTTCATCTCAAGAATCAAAAAAGAAGCAGACTTTGGTGCCTTATTTGAATATCAAGGCTTATACCGATCTTGAATCCACGGTTAACGTGTCTGAAACGCCAACCTCCAGCACGATTATCAGTGCAACACCATTGTCTAAACAAGTTGTGGTTAGATTCCAGGGCTCTGTCTATGATGTGGCGTCCATTTATTTTGATGAATTTTCACAAGATAATAAAGATAAAGTCCTATTAAATACGTATGAGCTGGGCTCTAAAACCGACAACCTACAAAAAACAGTGGAGTTGGTTAAATTGTTAATGCCGGATATCATTAGGAATGCCGGTTCTTATTATGACGAGATTTCTAAAAATCAAGGATTCGAAGGCGATAAAACCCGGAAATTAATCAGTGATATGAGCGCTCGGCAAATTAATCTAATGGCAAAAGGATTTTTACGCCCGATTGAAAGAAATATCGCGCAACAGATTGGGATTGTTGATGATATTCAAGTGGAATACAACGTTGGCAACCAATTATTAAGTATGTCATCCAATTTGATCGGTCTTAAAAAAAGTTATGGAAAAGATGAACCTGTTGTCGGACTCAGTATGGTTAAAAATTTAACGCATCAACTTGTTTTAAAGAGTCGAACGGATATGGATACGCGGCTTCAAGGTCCGACTAAGGTGACACAAATTGAACTTAGTTATTATATTTTGGAGAATTTATCGTTTAACATTAGCAATGTTCGTGAATATCAAGATGAGGATTTTCAGCAGAAATTTTCCATCAAGGGGACATTGGAATTTTAGGTTGACAATGCTTCTTTATTCTTGGTATTCTTCACTGTCGTCAATGTTTGGAGGGATGGCGGAGTGGCCAATCGCAGCAGACTGTAAATCTGCCGAGCTTTGCTCTTCGGTGGTTCGAATCCATCTCCCTCCACCATATTTCATTTTTTTCAAACCCAAAAGTTCGATTATTACGAGTTAATTTTCAATTTTAAATCAAACTTTTTCCTTATTGATTCTGACCAATTTCAAGCCCTTTTAATTCGATATTTTTGATCAAAAAAGCCATGGATTTATCGAACCTGTGAGCCTGCTTAAAAAATGCGTGTGCAGCGGACAGGTCGGGAAAAAGGGCATCCCGTGACTTTTACGAGGGTTTGTTAATTGGCGCGCCCAGAGGGATTTGAACCCACGGCCTCCAGATTCGAAGTCTGTCACTCTATCCAGCTGAGCTATGGGCGCGTTTTGGTAGCTCTACGGGGAATTGAACCCCGGTTTGAAGAATGAGAATCTTCCGTCCTAACCATTAGACGATAGAGCCAAATTATATCCTGGTATGCTAATTAAAGCTAGGTGATTAGTCAATGGGAAGTGCTGATTTTGATCAATTTAAATTGAAAGCTTCACGGTTTTATGCTTCAATAGGGATATTCATATGAACAAAAAACGGTTTATTTGTATTCATGGTCATTTTTATCAACCCCCACGAGAGAATCCATGGACGGAATACCTTGAAATTCAAGATTCTGCTGCACCGGCACACGATTGGAATGAACGCGTTTTCCAAGAATGCTATGCCCCAAATTCTTTTGCGCGGATCAACCAGCCGGACGGCACTATTGTTGAAATGATCAATAACTACGAATGGATTAGCTTTAATTTTGGACCTACGATACTATCCTGGATTGAGCGTTTTCATGAAGAAATCTATAACCGCATTCTCGAAGCAGATAAACGCAGCTGTAAACATTTTAGCGGTCATGGGAATGCCTTGGCTCAAGTCTACAATCATATTATTATGCCGCTGGCAAATAAAGAAGATAAATACAATCAAATTATTTGGGGGATTGCCGATTTTGAAAAACGGTTTAACCGTAAACCCGAAGGCATGTGGCTGGCTGAAACCGCAGTTGATTTGGAAACGCTGTGTATCTTAAAAGAACAAGGCATTAAATTCACAGTGCTCTCGCCATACCAAGCGAAAAGTTTCAGAAAAATATTATCATCAAAAGAAAAAAATATGCAGGAAACCGATTGGCAAGATGCATCAGGTGGTCGAATCGATCCTAAACATCCGTATATAATCAAACTTCCGGATGGACATCAAATGGCATTGTTTTTTTACGATGGAAATATCTCAAAAACGATTGCATTTGAAGGGACATTAGATAATGCGGATAATATGATTCAAGCCCTTTTTAGTGGATTTACACAAACGGATGAACCACAAATGGTACATGTCGCAACTGACGGCGAATCCTATGGCCACCACAAGAAATTCGGGGATATGACCCTTGCTTATGCCATTGAAAAATTACGAAAAAATTCGGAGATTGACCTTATTAATTACGGATCCTATCTTGAAAAATTTCCACCTAAATTTGAAGCTGAAATATTTGAAAATTCTTCTTGGAGCTGTGCGCATGGGATTGAACGTTGGCGTTCGAATTGCGGATGTACAACATCAAGCCAGCCTGGATGGACACAAAATTGGCGAAACCCATTACGCCAAGCACTGGATCTGCTTCGCGATGCAGCCAATGAAATCTATCATCAAAAAATGCTTGTATTTTGTTCATCTATTCAAGATGTTTTTCATGATTATTATTACGTCGTTCATAGTAAAAATACACTGGAAATTAAAAAAGCATTTGCTGAAAAACATTGTTCACGGGCGCTTAATCCTCAAGAAATCCAAGATTTTTTTAAATTACTTGAAATTCGTCGCAATGCAAACCTAATGTATACATCTTGCGGATGGTTTTTTTCCGAAATTTCTGGAATTGAAACTGTTCAAATTTTGGCCTATGCCGGACGGGTAATTCAACTTTTGACGGAATTCGATGTCCAAATCGAATCTCAATTTTTAAATATTTTACGACAAGCAGTATCGAATGTTACGGAACTCCAAAATGGAGAAGTAATCTATCAAAAATATGTAAAACCCTTATTTCTGGATCTTAAAAAAATGGCAATTCATTATGCGATTACATCCTTATTTGAAGACTACACTGAATCAACACCCATTTTTTCTTATACAATTGAGACTCAAGATTATATCAAAGACTCACGAGGTATTAATCGTTTTTGTGTGGGTCATATTATCGTGACCTCAGACCGAACTTTAGATCAACACCAATTTCAATTTGCAGTACTCCATTATGGAGAAACTGATTTCCATTGTGCTTTGCAAAGCTTTGAAACCAAAGCCATCTATCAGGTTAAAAAAGAAAAATTATTAGCCACATTCCGTAATGACCATTTGACTGAATTGGTTCAGCTTTTAATGAATGAGCTGGGCACAGAGTATTTTACATTATCCGATGTTTTGATTGAAGATAAACGGAAAATCTTAAATTTAGTTCTTGAAAGTGAGATTGATCGACTGAATCAAATGATCTTTTATATGGCTCAAAAAAATAAGAAAATCGTTGAGTATTGTTTTAAAGAAGCCATACCAGTCCCTAAACCGCTCGTCATGTTTAATGAATATACTTATCAAAAAGTGATTGAACATATGTTTTCAGGTGAAACCCATGCCAAAGATCTTATCCCTCAGGTATCTCAGGTTTTAAATTTAATTAAAGTTTTAGGATTTTCGATTAACTTGGATGAACAACTCCCAACAATCCAGCATTATTTAGAACGATCAGCAAATCGCTATTTTAATAATCCTGAATCTGTACTGGATCTCAATAATTTTGTATTGGCGCTAAAAGCCGTCAATCTACTCCCCAAATCCATCTCGTACTGGAATCTTGAAAATCAATGGTACCAATTTTTGGCAACAAAAGAAGAAAAACTTTTTAATCAAGATAAAATTATTCGATCCAAAATCCCCTTATTATTAAAGGAAGTTAAACAACTCCTCAAAATCAATATTATTAAAAAATAATGCGATTACGCTTATGGGTTATTATCTTCAGTATCGCATTCGCAAACCTGATTTACGCTGAAGATTTAAGTACTATTGAAGAAATCCATATGGCCGGTAAGCGTATTGCGCTAGACAATCCCATTATACTTCAAGATAACACCCCTATGGCGGCAATACAGGATTTTTTGCCGTTATTAAATGCAAAATTAACATATCTCCCTAAAGATGATATCTATGAATTACAAATTCCAACGCTTAATTTAGATTGTGTATTAGTCCCTAATTCCAAGGAGTTTTGGGTGGGAACCAAGGTGCATTTTTTTAGTAAAAAAAATATGGTTCATCAAAACCTACTCTATGTATCTATTGGAGATTTTTTACAATTACTGGGTGCGGAATATCAACAAGAAGGAACGAAACTTTTTGTTAAACTAAGTCCTCAATCCACCCCAAAAAAAGAGGATAAATCAATTCTTTTTCAAACAGAACCAGGTCGTAATACAATCCCTGATTTAGCGGAGCGACTCCCAACTTTTGAAGAAGATCGTGAACAATTTTTAACCTTTGGAACTCAAATTTATCGATTGGATTCACGATTTATCTATATCAATAATATTCTGTATCTTGATCTTACTTTTATTTTAAGGAACGAGAAGTTTTCGGTTGAGCAACAAGGAAATGACCTTGCTATTTCACGGGGATACAGAAAATGCAAATTTTCATTTACTGAAAAAAAAGTATATATAGCGGATCTTGATTTAACGTTACAAAGCATTGGTCCAATTATTAAACAAAACAACCATACCTATATTCCATTGATTTCGTTTGTAACAGCGTTTGATCTTGGATTTTCTTGGGATAGTTATACAAGGACACTAACCATCTTGAACCAAATCAAATCTGTCCAATTTACAAAAAAAGCCGGTCAAATAGCAATGAATATTAATCTGGCGCAACCCATCAAAGACTTCAAATCCGATACTTTAGAATGGCCAAAACGGTTATCTATCACGATTCCATTTACTTCAGTGATGCTAAATAAACGTTTTTACAATATGGAAAATCTTCATTTCAATGATTTACTTATCAATCAAGATGGACTTTCAACACATATCGAATTGGGCTGCAAATTTCCGATTTCTTATTCAACCAAATTGACTTCAACTGGTTTTGAAGTTTTGTTTCATACAGCGGTCTACTCCTTAAGCCAAACCCAACAAGGCGAAAAAACAATAATCAAGATTAAAAGCAGTGTACCCATTGAGTATAAAAGTTTTATTCCTGAAACAGGCTCAAAAATTGTTGTGGATATTCCCAACACATTCTGTGAGCTTCCACCCAGTATTGATGTCAAAAGCACAATTGTTTCTCAAATCCGTACTTCTCAATTTCAATTATCACCTTTAATAACGCGTATTGTATTTGATCTCACAACCAGTAATGTAAAGTATGAAATTAAACGTGCTTCTGACTCTTCACTTGATGTTGAACTCACAGGTGTCGGAAACGGTATCAAAATCGAAGCCCCCCCCAGAATGATTCCGACTCCGATTATTGTACTGGATCCAGGCCATGGCGGTCTTGATCCTGGCGCTCCTTGTACTGATGCGACGAGTGAAAAAGACTTAACGTTGGATATCGCTTTACATCTGAAGACATTATTAGAAAAATCCGGGCGGCAAGTGATCCTGACACGCACAAAAGATGAATTGGTCTCATTACCACGCAGGGTTGAGATCGCCAATAAAGCAAAAGCCAGTTTATTTATCTCCATCCACCTCAATTCATTTGAACGCGCCTATGCGAATGGGCTTGAAACTTATTATTACAAAGCAGAGGATAAAGCATTGGCTCAAATTCTTCATAAAGAATTATTGAAATCATTTCATCTGCGGAATAACGGTTTACGAGAAGCGCGCATGTATGTGAATCGTTATGCGGAAATGCCAACGGTTTTAGTAGAGCCGCTTTACCTATCCAATCCAACAGAATGCAGCCTTATCCTTGATCCAGAATATCGTAAAAAAATTGCAGAATCGTTATTTAGAGGCATTAATCGTTATTTAGCAAAATAATTATATTTGCTAGTTTGTAAAATCTAGTTGCGCAAATCCTTCAATAAGAAGCTGCTTCGCTTGATCGTGCATTAAGCCTCTACTCTGTAAATAAAAAAGTTCATCATCATTAAGTTGACCGACAGTAGCGCCGTGACTGCATTCCACATCATTGGTTTGAATCCGAAGATGTGGTCGTGTCAATGCTTTGGCTGTATCCGATAGCAAGAGATTGCGATTCACTTGATGCGCAACGGCTTTTGAAGCGGATGGTTTTATCAGAACCGATCCATTGAATTCTGTTGTTGAGTCGTCATATAAAATAGTTTTAATGAGTTGATTGCTTTCGGTTGCGGGCGCATGATGGGTAACGATCGTATCAATAGTCAATTCTTGCGATTGGTTGGCTTCAAGTAGCCCCCGAATTTTTGTAGTAGCGGCAGCCTCATTCAAATCAACCTGAATAACCATGTGCGAAATGGTTTTATTGCGAAATAAGACATCAGACTGAGATGATTCGGATTGAAATAATCGAATAAAAAAAGCAGATTGAGAAGTTGTGTCTTGGGAGATTGTTAAACTAAGCTTGGCTTGAGGTTCCAAATAGATCTCCAGCCATTCATGTTGAACATGATCTTGAGGTTGAATCGTTAAGGATAGTTCATGACTATTTTTTATTGTAACAACGGATTTTATATCTAAATTTTTGGGTTCAATTCGATCAACCCAATTCAGCTTCGTTTGTACTTCATTGGTCTGAAATTCTCGAAATTGTACTGTCGTTTTAATATCTAACATTCATTAGCAACCCTTGTTCATATTGATAAAATAATCAGCAGTATACAAAATACTAGTAAAAAAAGCGACATAGTATGCGGTTGGCAACGAAAACCCCATCCCTTGCTTTGAACTGCATACTGCTTGAAACAACGATTGCTGACCTTCTAAATAATGCTCGAAATCCAGCTGCTCAAACAAAGAGCAAAATGAATCGGATTTAAGCTTTTGCTCGATAGATACGATTACTTTTCGATCATCAATATGATCTAGCGCTTTTTTAGTTTCTTGCTGAAAATGAAGGGCTTTTTGAATTAAATTTTTTAATTTAGATTTCGAATTTGAGGCTAAGGTGTAATTTTTTTGTTTTTGAATAGCAGGGGTCTCCGGTAAGCTTTGAACTTGATGAAGTCCTTGCATGGGAAGACCAATATTGGATAATGTCAATAATTTTGCCGTATCTTTAAAAAAATCCGCTTCCATTAAACTTTTATAAAACACCATACTTTGAGTCGTCTCAACCCATTGGCCATTG
>Ga0172379_10010366_pt1 | contig 11288 bp, 11 predicted proteins | sample GrowelOW334metaG_FD_119756 | JGI IMG/M metagenome (GOLD analysis project Ga0172379, IMG submission 119756) | Groundwater microbial communities from an aquifer near a municipal landfill in Southern Ontario, Canada - Groundwater well OW334 metaG | ecosystem: Environmental > Aquatic > Deep... | reverse complement strand
TTCCATTTCTCTCGCTCGTTTAGAAATAAAAGCAGTTTCACTCTTATATTTCTTGCTCTCGCTCGGAAATGTAAGTTGCGACTTCCATTTCTCTCGCTCGTTTAGAAATTAGGTATTAGAAATTATAATATTTCACCTTACCAAAAAACACCACAAAAAGAAAGCGGCAAGAGGAGATATTTGTCACAAAAAAGGAATATATCCGTCGTTCGTGGCTGCTTTTTCAAGCAACTGTCGGTACCGATCCAGATATTGCTCTCTTGTTTCCGGGACGGCTCTTTCGGCTGCGGTGCGAGCGGAATTTTTAAACTGCTCTTTCATAAGAGGATTACCCGAAAGCAGCAGAATGTTATGAAGCAGGCACGCTTCGTCCCCTTCATTGCACACCATTCCGCTTGAGAGAGAAACCAATTCTTTTGCCGCCCCCACGTCGGGGGTGACAACGAGACACCCGGCCGCCACCGCTTCGGCGAACATTCTCCCAAATCCCTCATAATGAGATGTTACCAAAAGCACGTCCGCCGATTTATAGTATGGTGCGGGATCTGAAACAGCCCCTTCAAAAAAGATCCGATCACTCACCCCGAGCGTTTTTCCTAGCTTCCCTAAATATTTTCTTTGGCTCCCGTCTCCGACAATAACGAGTCCGATTACCTCACTCGGACTTTTTTCTTTTGCCGCTGCAACAATTCGTATCGCAAGTTCAACGTTCTTTTCCTTCTCCAGCCGCGCCACAACCAAGACGATCAAGTCGAGGCCCGGATATTTTTCATTAAGATGAACCGTGTCTTTTGCTTTTTTAAATCTTTCCGTATCTACAAATACCGGAAATACTTCAATACGCGGAAAAGCGTTGGGACGAAATGACATTTTTTTAAAAACCGACGCTTTAATCCGCTCGGAAACCGCCCTGATGTTAGCATTTTCTCGGAAAAGAAAACGCGCAATGAGTTTTCTTACAAAATTCAATCGCGAGCCTCTTTGAAAATGTTCGTTCAAAAAGTCCGTGTGTATCTGTAAGTGAAGCGGAACGCGGAGTTTTTTTGAAATAAAATAACCGGCAAGTCCGCACTCGAACGGATCCTGCGTACTTACCAGGTCAAGCGGAACTTTTTGGAGTGATTGCGTCATCCCGCCGTCCTTGTCCTCTTCATAGGAATAGGTATACAATTTTCCCGCCAACCCGACGGCACCAAAAATGTAAAACCAGCGCGACAAAGAATTCGTTGGGCACGCCTTGCAATTCGGAGCAATTTGGACCGGCTTTAAATGAAGAGACTGTTTTGCGAACACGATAATGGTAAGTTCTTCCGCAATGGAAGCGTACCCCACCATTCTTTCGCGCGCCTCGCTCCCCTCGCGAAAAATATCGCGGTCGGTGGAAATAAATAAAAGTCGAAGTTTTTTAGGGGACATAAATATGTAATATACGAAGTTACTTTATGATGCTCGGTTTTGTTAAAATAATTTCTAATATCTAATTCCTAATTTCTAATAAAAAATAATAATGCCTAAAAAAGAGTTATTTTTGACATTTAAACATTGAGCATTTTATTAGAAATTAGATATTAGGAATTAGGAATTTTTTAAAAATACTAAAATTCCAAATAATTACTTACTTTTTATTACTTCTAAAATTCCATCGATCGCCCTCTGTGCACTAAACTTCCCCGCTTTTTCCTTTCCTTTTTCCGCCAATTCCGTTGCAAGAGTTTTGTCTTTATAAAGCAGCGATATCACGGATGAATACGCTTGCGCATCGTTATATGTAACCAAAATTCCTTCTTTTCCAGTCTCAATCATCTCGGGATTTCCGCCCGAGGTCGTTGCGACCACCGGCGTTCCGAGAGACATCGCTTCGAGTATTTGATGAGAAAATCCTTCGTAAAAAGTATTGAGAACGAATACGTCCGAGACCTTTATGAAGCGGTGAAGTTTATCTTTCGGAAGAACGCCGAGAAAAATGACTTTCTCTTCCACGTGGAGCGAACATGCCAGATCAAAGAGTCTTTTTTTGTCGGGTCCGTCGCCCGCGATGTATAACCGAAGTTCAGGGATGGTTTGCAACATTTCCGGAAGCGAACGTATAAGCATTTCAAATCCTTTCCATGGAACGAGGCGCCCGGCGGAAAAAATGACCCACCCTTTATATTGGATCTCCCGACGTATCTCCTCTTTTGTTCCGGGAATATCGCAAGGCGAGAACGCATTGTAGACGGGGAAAATTTTTTCTTTTTGGATTCCCCAGTTCGAAACGATACCACGGAGGTATTTGCTCGGAACAACGATCTTTTCCGCCATACTCGCCGCAAACGTCTGTCCCATTTTCAAAATGCGGATACGGAATGAATATCTTTTTTCCAAAGAAAAGACATCGAGCGAATCGGAAATATTCCATTTCTGCACCGCCGTCTCCCATGCCCGATCCCCCGCGATCCGCAGCATAAATTTTTTCCCGCGCAGTTTCGCCGCAAGCCCGGCCGGTATTCCCGCCCCGAGCGGATCAAGCGCGTACACGATGTCCGCATTTTTTGCGCGACAAAAAATTTTCCAAAAAAAGACAATGTGTCGAATGATATATGGAAGGTGCTTTACTTCTCCGAATTTTACCACGGTTAATTCAAATCGATCTTTCGGCAAATTCTCCTCCAAAAACCGGACATATGTAGCCGGCCCCCCGATCTCGGGAGGATAGAGAGGAGTAGCGATGAGAAGTTTTATTTTATTTTTCATTTTTCTGTCGCCGGACGGGGTTTGTAACCCCGTCCGGAACATTTGTGTATTTCTCGAAGCACTGTTCAATAACTAAATTTCATTAAACATTTCAAACGTTTCGAACGCGGGTACAACCCACGTCCGGCGACGAGCGAATCTACTCTTCCATTGTACTCGAAAATACCCTGTTCAGAAACGTTGACAGATAGTCAATATTGTGCAAAGATAAATTCGGGTCCGAATTTTCGGAATGTTCACAATTGGGAGCGAAAAAATGAATAGTCTTGAACAATGTCTTTCAAACTTGGCTGATGCAATCATAAAACTATCCGCCGGGGTAAAAACTCTCGCCGAATCAAGCAGAACACAAAGCGAAACAATGGCGCTTCTTCATTCAAGAATTACCAAACTCGAAGAAAAAGTAAAAACGCTTGAAAATGAGAAAGAAGTAAAAGTCCGATCTCCACAGGAGGAATATGCCCTTCATGCGTTAGGAGGTCATAACTGATCCATGTTTTATGAAAGCCGATCGAAATGACCGGCTTTTTTATTATTTAATAGAATCCGATCCACCAAGGGCAGTACAATTATTCCAATGTCTATGATGAAAACCTACGGTTTTCATACTTTCCCTTCCTCCTTAAGGACTGCCCTTGATTCCGCTCATTTTTAATCATCATCTATTTTCAGCATTCCCCTCAAAACATCTTCCGGAATTTCTTTTGTCTGATGGGTGATAGAAGAATTGATCCGTTCCCTCTGGGCTTGTTTATCCGGCTCGGGTTGTCGTACCGGAGGCGGAATTATCGGCGTCTCAATTTTCTTCACATTCTCTACTTGCGGTTTTTTTGCTTCCGCGACCTTAGCGGGATAGATCGATTGGAGCGCTTCTTTTAAGGTATTACGATTTGGTGTTTCCTCAGGAACAGCGCGGGGATCTTTTCGAAGCGATGATAACGAAATGCTGGGAGTTCTCGGAAGCTGAGATGGTGTGGCATTCGGGCTTATCGGCGGGCGCGGTGGATTATAGGTATTATTCGCACCCCTTCTGTCTGGAGACGCTCCGCGCCGATTCTCTGTTCCATAATTTCCGCGATTCTCCGATCGGCGATCTATGGATTGTCCGGGATTAGCAGCGCGAGGTGCAAAAGATTGTCTTCCGAGCGGAGCTGGCGGAACCCTCGTATCAACAGCGCGATGTTCCACCTGAGGAACAAAAGGAACGCCGGGAGATGGCGGTGGAATATTATTTTGTGCGAGCGCTTGCTGAATCGGCGATTGCTGAACGGGCGCACGGAAAGGGGATGTCTGCCCTCCCCCATCCTTGCGGGGAACATACGGCGCCTTGGAGTCGGAAAAGTTGTTGCGAGGAGCAAACCCTCCGCCGGAATTATTCGAAGAAAATCCGGACGATGGTCCGCCCTGTCCGCCTCCCGAAAATCCTCCCGCGGGCGGAGTGGCCGGCGGTTTTTTCTCCGCATAGCTCGTCTGGTGCCATTCAAGAATTTCCTTTTCCACATCTTCTCTCGGCATTCCAAACACCCTACGGGAACTTTCCAAAATTTCTTCTTTAAAACTTTTTCCTTCCCTGTGAATCGGAGGAAGCGCCACGGCGGAAAACGGTTTTGAACCGACGCCGTCAATCATCAAACGAAGATACAACTGATATTTATCCAAATTCACAATATCTTCGGCAGAAAATGCCGGCAAAAATTCTTTTTCCAGAACATCGGCATCATAGGAACCGACGCGAAAAGTAATCATCGTTCCAACATTTCCGAACACTGCCGCACGTACTTCTTCCGGCATTTGTTCTATATATTGGTGTGCGATAGTAAGATTGAGTTTATATTTTCTCGCCTCGGAAAGAATATCTGCAAACGATTCATTCGCAAAAGATTGGAACTCGTCGACAAAGAAGTAAAAATTCGGAAGCTGTTTCATTTCCACAGCCGAAGCGTCAGCGCGAGACATGGCCGCCAGATATATCTTCGTTATAAGCATACTCCCCAACAAGCTCGTATTTTGGTCGCCCACTTTTCCCTTGGAAAGATTCATAATCAGAATCTTTTTCGTATCCATCACTTCACGAATATCGAACGTGGATTTTGATTGACCGATGATATTTCTGATTAAAGGGTTGGACACGAATTGTCCGACTTTGTTCTGAATGGCGGGCGTTGCCTCTTGCGTATAGCGGTCACCGTATTTTGCATATTCATCAACCCAGAAAGATTTTATTGACGGGTCGGTAATATTGTCGACAACTTTTTTGCGATAATCTTTGTCTGAATACATCCGGTTCACACCGAGAAGTGTCGCGCCGGGAAATTCAAGGAGAGCAAGTAATGTGTTTCCCAAAATATATTCCATACGAGCTGACCACGCATCCACCCAGATTTTTTTGAACGCACTCATAAGACCGCTCGCCACAAGATGGCGTTTGTCTTTGCCGACATCCTCCATTATATTGAAGGCTACGGGATAATCGGTATCAAATGGCGCGAAGTATATAACATCTTTAATGCGATGCTCCGGCACGTAATCAAGCAAAAGCTCCGCCGTGCCTCCGTGCGGATCGATAAATGCACAACCGTTACCGCTTTGAATATCTTGCACCGCCAAGTTTTCAAGCAAGGTTGATTTCCCCATTCCGGTTTTTCCTATGACATACATATGACGCGTCCGATCCTCGGCTTTGATTCCGAACTGTACCATTTTATTGCGGAAATCCGCTTTCCCAAAATAAGTAATCTTATTTTTGTCTTCCATGATACTCTATACAATAGCACAAGAATGAAGGTTTGAAAAAGAATAACGGCAAAAATTTATGATTTACGGATTAACGGATTTAAGGATTTATGAAGACGAGCGAGAAGACGAAGTATCAGGGACGACGACACGCGGCGGGTAGGCGTACTTGGAAAAATATTTGAAAAAAACTTGGGGGTCGTTCCGCCCGTTGGCGGTGCGTCCCCCAAGTTTTTTTCAAATATTTTTCCAAGTACGCCGGATATTTGACAAAACTCAAAATATGAAAAATTTGACAAACAATATTTTATAAATTATGATTATTCTCGGATATTCCTCTTTTCTCATCACAAAAAGGAGAAAGAACATGAGCTTAAAAGACCTAAAAGAAACGGCAGAATATGTCCGTTACTCTGAAAAATTGCTGAAGGAAGCCACCGTTAGCAGGGACACAAGCGTGGAACGGTTTGATTCTCTTATTGAAAATTTTCGAGAAGAAACCAAAGACTTTATTACGTGCAGCTGGGTTCACGCAAACGATCTCTGTCGTGCGCTCTTTGAGGGAGAATTCGAACATCACGGCACGAGCGGAACGCAACCGTTCCACAATAAAAGTGTAATGCTGGCAGGATTCAAAGTAATATTTTACTTGATTCCGCCGAGCGACAGAAACGAGAAATATATAGCGATGTATGATACAGACAGTTTCATTAATCAGAAAAAAGTCTCAAATCGTCCTAGTTGGATGTAAGAACCACAAAAGCCCTGCATTGCGCTGGGCTTTTTATTTTTTTCAATTTTACTTTTTATTGAACTCCACGGACTTTGTCTTTCACTTTGTCTATTATCGACGCAATATCCCAATCGGCTTTTACGAGATAATCATTGACTCCTTTTTTGGCGGCGAAAGCGATCTTTTCGGTATCGGAGAGGTTAGTGAGCATGATGACTGTAGCGCCTTTTCCCCATTCATCTTCACGAAGCTTTTCGAGCATGGCAATCCCGTCCATTTTTGGCATGACAACATCCACCAGCATAAGATCCGGATGCTCGGTAAGAGCTGTGGTAAGCCCTGCCTGCCCGTCTTCCGCTTCAAGCGCAGTAAAACCTTCGGCTTTCAAATTATCGACAATAACCCTTCGCAAAACACGGTCGTCCTCGATAACAAGTATTTTTTTGTCGCTGTAATGATTATTCATATATTCATTTATTTGTGTGTAGTCCCATTATACCTGATTCCTCCTTTTACGCCAAGTCCTTGGCTCCCGCCAGTTTTTGCATTCCAGAAAGCGGCATGGTGACGTAGAATGTCGTCCCTTTATTCTCTACGGAATCAAACCATATCTTTCCGCCGCCTTTTTCCACCACGGCTTTCACGATATACAAACCGAGCCCCGTTCCCTCCGACTCGACGATGCGCGCATTATCGGCACGGAACAGTTTGGTGAACATTTTATCCTGAACACTCACCGGAATACCGACGCCGGTATCCGAAACTTTTATATAGAGGCTCGTTTCATCTCTCGTCATAGAAAGAGAAACTTGCCCGCCCTTCTTCGTGTATTTGATAGCGTTTGAAAGAAGATTTTGGAAAATAATTCTGATCAATTTCGGATCGGCGTTGATCTTCGGAATATTGTCTTCGAAGGAAGTGCTGACATGCATATCGTTTTCTTGTATCTTCACGAAGAGCTCTTTGAGACAACTCTCTGCAATCTCGCGGAAATCTGTCGGGACCGGTTCGATTGCAAATGTCCCGAGATCGATGCGGGAAACATTGAGGAGCGAGTTCACGAGTTCGATCATGTGCCGATTGCTGTCGTATATCTCGGTCATGTAGCTCTTTTGCTGTTCATTAAGAGGTCCGAGTTTTTCGGAATTGAGCATTTCCGAATACCACCTGATTGCCGAAAGCGGTGTGCGTAGCTGATGAGAAGCAAGAGAAACGAATTCCGTTTTACTTTTATCCACTTCCTTTTCGTGGGTGATATCACGGAATACCACGATTGCTCCGATTAGACGTTCTTCCAAAAAGATTGGCGCAGACGTAACGGCAGCCGGGAATTTTGTTCCATCCGCCTTAAATAAGTAAGAAGTCGTTTCCACCCGTACTCCCTGCACCAACGTCTTCACCATCGGTCGGTCGCCGAGAGCGAGAGGTTCTTCTTTTCCATTTTGTTCCAGTGCGACAACTTCAGTGAAGAAACGCCCTAAAGACCATGAGACATTCCTGCCGAGCATCTTACCGGCTTGGGGATTCATTACCATGATCTGACCATCCTGATTCACAGCGATCATTCCGTCGCCGATGCTCGTCAAAAGCGCTTCATATTTTACTTTTTCCTGCTTCACCACTTCATTCGCCCGCTCAAGTTCCTCAGTCTTTCCTTGGAGAACCGCTTCAACCTCCTTAACATTTGAAATATCCGAAGTGGAACCGGCGATACGGAGCACTTTTCCGCTCTTATCCCAAACGGCGTGGCCGCGATCAAGTACCCATTTATAATCTCCGCTTACGGTACGCACACGATGCTCGGAATGAAACGTAGCGTTCCTTTTTTCGAGATGGAGTGTGAGACTCTGCTGGAAATCCGCAACATCATCGGGGTGGACAAGGGCGAGCCAATCGGCGGGATTATCGGACATTCCGGTTTTTCGATATCCGAACATGTCGTTCCATTGCGGAGAAAAATATACCCGGTTCGTTTCCATATCCCAATCCCATATCGCGTCCTTCCCTCCCTCCAAGACCAAAGAAAACATCTGGTCTTGAAAATAAAGAGTCTTACATGTTTTCAAAACCGATAAATAAGAACGAATAAACACAACGAGAAGTGCCATGACGGAAACGGCAAAAAGAACGCCGATCAAGAGAAGAATGACAACGGGTATAGATAGGGCTTTGAGTTTAAAAACGACAGTGATGTACATCCACGAAGAAAAAAGCCCGGCAAGGAGGAGAAACAATACCGCGTACGGAAACATTTTCCACGCATTCGACACCTGTGAATCAGCGACTTCCTCCGCACGTTCAAGAATAGCGTTTTTAGGCGCACCGGTCCTGGTTAAATTTTGATTTTTTACAAGCGGATCCATCGTTCTCTTTATTATACTGGAAATATATTTTTAAAGACAGAGGAGAAATGCACAGAGGACGAAGTCCATAAAGTCCCCACTTCGCCAGAGGCTACGCGGGGCAAGCAAAAGTCTATAAAGTCCGTAAAGTCACGGACGCCGGGTATTTTTCACAAAACAAAATATAAAAAAGCCGATCGAGATGACCGGCTTTTCGACAGAGGTGGCTCAAGAATTGGTTCTTGCCGCCTTTTTAAAATTTTCTTCCCTTGCCTTTTCTTTGTCTTCAAGCACTTTTAGTCGAGCTTCGAGTTCAGTTACTCGTTTTAGAAGTGCTGTTAGTGGTACTTCTTTCGAGTCTTTTGCTAATCTTAATGATCCGCCACTAAGGTCATCTGAATCATATAAAGGAAAAACAAACGGGAAGAAAAGTTGCAGTTGCTTCAGTAAAAATTTCATTTTTCACTCCTTTTTTGAGGAACAATTTGAGGGATCGAATCTAATTTTTAGAATACACTTTTTTAAAATTTTGTCAAATTCCAAGAAAAAAGTCCGTTGCCGGACTTTTTTCTTGTTCTATCGTTTTATTGTTTTGTTACCCTATTTCAACGTCACTTTTGCTCCTGCGGCTTCCAATTTTTTCTTGATGTCTTCAGCTTCGTCTTTCTTGAGGCCTTCCTTTACCATCGCGGGGGCGCCTTCAACCATATCTTTCGCCTCTTTCAACCCGAGTCCGAGAACCTCCTTGATGACCTTGATGACGGCGATCTTCTGATCTCCGGCGGCAGTGAGTTCGAGATTGAATGAACTCTTCTCTTCCTCGGCGTCAGCGGCAGGACCTGCGGCGGCTCCGGCGACGGCTACGGCCGCGGCGGAAACTCCGAATTTCTTTTCGAGTAATTTGACGAGTTCATGCAATTCGAGCACGCTCATCGTTTCAATTTTCTCGACGAGGTCTTTGAACTTCGCCGGTACTTCAACTTTTTCTTCTTCCATAATGATGTTAAATTAAATTTTTAATTCCTTCATTCGTCGCCGGACTGGGTTTGTAACCCCGTCCGGAACGTTTCCGAGGTAACATTACACTCCCTTTACCTCTGCAATCCTATCGAGCACTGTAACAAATCTTTGTATCGGCGAATTGATAAGATTGACGAACTGTCCGTAGAGCACCTGCTGCGACGGAATGAGAGCGACCGTCTTCATTTCCTCGGCGGAAGTGAAACGATTCTCAAATACCCCACCCAAGATCGCAACCTTGTCTTTCATGGTCTTCTGGAATTTGAAAACCTCTCTCGCGGGAGCGATAGCATCCTCTCCGTAGGCGATCGCGAGTTCTCCGGAAAGTTCCGGAACTTCTCCCGCAATACCCGCCTCAGAAAACGCTTTCTTTGCGATCGTTTTTTTCGACACGTAATATCCGACACCCTCGCTGCGGAGCGCGCGCCTGACGGCGGTCGCTTCCGAAACCGTCAATCCGTGAAAGTTCACGAATACACGGGAACCTTTCCCTTTGGCGATTTCCTGAAGATGAGCGTATATTTCCGATTTTTTCGCTTTGTTTATTGCCATATATATAGCAGGACGTGCACACTTGGATGAGATACGAAGCCAAAATCGAGAAACGGAGCGAATGGTATGAAAATACAGTGAGCGAGTATCGCAGATTTTGGCGAGTATATCGCCGAATGTGCAGGTCCTATACAAATAAAAAACGGCTAATAGCCGTGCTTATACCTAGGGTAGTCCTAAGTAATCGAAGATCGACCTGCTCGAGAGGGCTTATTGGATGCCTCTTGTCTTCGCGGCTTGGCACTATAATATGCTTTTCGGAGAAAAAGTCAAGCAAAAGGACAAGGATTAAAGATTAAAAAATGAGAGCGACGGACACATACAAAAAAACGAGACAGTGAATGTCTCGTCTTGATCTTATTTTTCTTCGTCGGATAAAAGCTGAAGAACAACGTAATCCGGTCTTCTGTATGCATACGGATTTTCCGGTTTCTGGATCAGCACTATTTTGACCTGCAAATCCGTATAAACATATTCTCCGATCATATCGGGATAGTCATCAAAATCCCAATTATTGGTCGCATACCTGACTGTAAAACTGTCGCCGGTCTTTTTTCCGAAATTATCGTGAACAACACAAAAGCCATGTTTCAGCAATATTTTCGCCTGATTTGCCGAGATATGATCGGACATTTTTTTCTCCCCAAAAAACAAGATGAACTGTTGTTAATGTTACCACAGTTATAAATAGAAGCAATTTTCACTGCACAGAACAAATAAAAGTACCTATGCGAACACGAACGAACGCAAATACAACGGAAACGCAAGAAATTTTGATTTTTTCTTTCTTTCTGGTATAGTAGAAACTACATTTAAAGAATTTTGGAGGGTTCGCATAGTGGTCGAGTGCGCTCGCTTGGAAAGCGAGTAGGGGGAAACCTCTCATGAGTTCGAATCTCATACCCTCCGCCTTCGCCTCGCCGTAGCACCCGCAGTGCGAAGGCGGGCTTCGCCTTGTGAAATCCTTATTGAGATTATTTATTATTTTGTGTGGCGAGGCTACGGCGAGACAAGTCCGCCAAGAATACTTGTTATCGGAAGACCCGAGTACTTAAATTCCATTATTTAGGATAAAGGGGTCAGGTATGCTCTGTAGAAAACATCTATAGCCGGACAATCATTACGTTGTGTGTAAACAATCGGAGCATTATCTCTCGACATTGACTCCAATACGA
>Ga0172379_10010365_pt1 | contig 11288 bp, 15 predicted proteins | sample GrowelOW334metaG_FD_119756 | JGI IMG/M metagenome (GOLD analysis project Ga0172379, IMG submission 119756) | Groundwater microbial communities from an aquifer near a municipal landfill in Southern Ontario, Canada - Groundwater well OW334 metaG | ecosystem: Environmental > Aquatic > Deep... | reverse complement strand
TTTCTTTTTCTTGAACGTAGCACGCTCTGTCGTGTCCTTAACGCCGTGAGTGAGTATGGTATTGGCATCGTAATCCTGCACGAGGTCTTCGTCTGTATCGGTATCCAGTTCCTTGTAATACTGACTGCCGCCCGAAAACCGCAGATTCTTCCGTTCCAGCATTAAAGCCAAAACCGGATTCTTCTGACAATATTCAACTTCCCACGAGGCATCGTGCATATCCCTTGTGAGATTATCCAAATCCTGATGAAAACTCATTGTTAATACTCCTTAAAAAATTTACGTTTTTATTGACATTTTTGCCGCCTGAGCCGCAACCTCATCAAGAGAACCTTTCTTGAGTTTGCTGCCAGATAGCCTTATTCCAGCGTTACCGCCAGAACCCGTGTCAAGTGCCAAGCCCGTTTTGTTGGATTTTCCGCCTTTGTGCTTTACCGCGTAAATTTCTTTGTAGCATTTAGCCATAATCAAAGTTGCTTTGGCGGGATTGCCTTTGGGAACATTGCCTGCTGCGACAAGGTCGTTAAACTTCGTAACCGCTTCATTGCGGCAATCTGCATCGAACTCACTGTCCAAAGCAGAGAGAAGTTCTTCGTAGTCGGCGTTGCGTCTCTGTGCCGCTTTATCCTGTTGCGTGGCCTGTTCCGTTTTTTTATTGGCTTCCTGTAGGTTTTTGATTTCGGCATCTTTGGCCGCAATCTCTTTTTTGATTGACTTAATAGCCTTAACCAACGTAAGGTCTGAACCGTCGTATTCTTCCTCTTTCAGTTCAACATCTTCGATACCAGCCTTAGCAGCTTCGGACTTTGCTTTTGCAAGCTCCGTTCTTAACTGTTCTGCTTCTGACCGTGTGGTTTCGAGTTCTGATTGAACCTGAGAGGCTAAGTCTCTGGCTTTCCTTGCATTCGCGGCTTCCTGGTCGGCTCGCTGACGTTCTTTGTCCCATTCCTTGTTGCCTTTAAGTTCAGCTTTTTCGCCGTCCTCTATGGTCTCATCGAGCAAATCAACGCCAGCATCAACGCTGTCATCTTCATTGCCATCAGGGTAAAACCTGACGGATGTGCCATAGGTTTTTGCCAATCCTAAAACCTTTTTTTTCCAACTAATCATTCTTTGTTCACTTAACATTTTGTACTACCTACCTTTCGTTTGAGAACCTTGTCTCTTTCCGGAATTTCTATATCCCTTGGCTTAACCCTTTAGCTTTTTAGCTGTTTGGCTGCCTCGGTTATTCAACAAGATTGCAACGAGCAATCCTGATTTCCGTTTGTATATGGCAATAAAAAAAGCCCTCGTACCGAGTCCGTTATGGAACTCAAATACAAGGGCTTTTTATCGCTTGTCTTGCTAAATCAATTATTCAGTTTTATATAAAGAGCAACTACTCTGCGAATTTTGTTCGCTTAAATTCTTCAATCTGCATCAACTGGCCGTCCTTGAAGTCAAGTATGAGCTTGCCGGTAAATTTCGGCCTGTCCTTAAACAATGTTTCAACATATTGTAAGATTTTCTGTATCATAACTTCTCAATAAACCTGTTCGTCTTCGCCCTCATCCACCGGCGCGGCTTCATTGAGAACTGCATCGTGATGAGACCTTCTTGTCTTTAAATCCGCCAATGCCGATTTGAGCAGAGGCTTATTCGCTTTGATTTCCGCAGCTTTGAGCAATGTATCTGCCGCTTCATTCGCGGTAATACCATAAGAACTTGACGGTATCTTAAACCGCTTCGGCTCGCTTGGCATACCGTTTGTCGGTACTGCCACTGTCCCTGCCACGTCTTTCATCATTGATTTTTTCATTTTCACATATTCCTTTTTAAAAATAGTTACTTCCCTTTTACACAAGCGTCAATGTACTTATCCATCCATTCCAGTTTCAATTCCTTAATGAGCAGGTCTTCTATTCTTTTCCCAATGCGAACACCCTGCTCGCCATTAGTTATTCCCGCACTTTCCACCAACTTAGCAATTGCAGGACGCAAGCCCTCAATAAACTTATCAAGGTTTTTAGTAACCTTGTTCTGTATTTTTTCTTCAACTATACCCATATTAGAAGTACCTTGAATTTTCGCTGTGTATCGCTTTCATTTCGGTTTTAGATTTCGGCTTCTTGTTGTTAAACTGTTCCCATAAACCAGTACATTTTCTATCCGCCTGCTTTTGCGTTAGACCCTCTTTGACGCAGAACGGAATACATCTCGTTTTAAACTGCTTTTCGGATTCTTTAGGTCGAGGAGATGGCATATTATTCCTTCCCGCCACATTCAGGACACGGTTTTGTCGAGTCAATCAAAGGCTCGGCAGATGTCAATGCCCTAACGCCTGTCTTTGTCGAATGCCATACGCCGTCGCCTTTACAACGAGGGCAGATAGGCTTTGACGTGTCTATCGCAACCATCTGACCTACTTCTTTGCCGTCAATATCGGACATTACAGTTCCCTCGGTGGGTATCTCAACAGGTGTCTTTGATATTTCATCTTTTGGTTTCTTAAATTTTGCCATTGTTATTATCCTTTCGATTTCTCTTGCTTGTTAGTTTGTCGCTCGCCGTCCACCTGCCATATATAGCAATGCAGATAACTACAAAAGTAGCAACCTCTTTTGCCCTTACGAGTATTGTATGTTGTGGAATATCTACTGTATCGTAAGTCTTGCCGAGTTTTACCGGCAGAATGTCAAATACATTAAACATCAACAGAATAGCCAGTATTAGCAAAGCGTTGATTGTTTTCGATTTTAAAAAATGCTTTTCCATTATTTCACTCCTGTTTTTGGTGCTAATCCCGCCGCCTGCTGCATAAGTTGAAGCACCGGCTGCAACTGCGGTATCTGTGCCAATACCGTCTGTACTATTTGAGGATTAACCTGCGACAACATCGCCATCGACTGAGCAGATACACCGATAAATTGTTTGTATAACTGTAATCCCTGATACTTGGACAATATCTCTTTCCGCTTTGAGATATTGAGAATACGGAGCATATCTTCCAGTAGTGGATTCGGGACGGGACTTTCAAATAGTTTATAAGCTGCCGAATACTCGGTCTGTTTCTTTATCTCATCAAAAGGTAAGGTTGAGCCAGGCTCGATATTAACATCGAAACGGACATCAAGCATAGGCTGAGTAATCTGTGTCCCGGCACGAGTGCCATCGGCCAGCATTTTCATCAACCTGTCCGGCTCGTAATTTCTCTGGCATATTTCAGCAATCAAAGTCATTGCATCGTCTATCCACTTATCGAGGAAAATGCCCTGCAATCCGGCATATTCGAGAGAGTTCTGGTTGAGCGTAAGAACCTCTGCTCTTGTCTGTTGCCCTTTATTCGATTCGCCGCGAGCAATGGCCTGCATAAACATCTGGTCGTCAATATCCTGCCTCAAAATCTGCGATAACGAATAAACCGCAGGGTCAACAGGGGGATAAATCATATTGCTCATCGCAGCTATTTTGCCCTTTGCTGCGACGATTATCCTGCCAAGTCCGGTTATATCGTCTTTTTTCGTCCGAGTTTTACCGTCTCTACCTTTTGCTAAAGCACCAGCTTCAATAATCTTTGTCGGGTCTGCTGTTCTCCTGACCTGATTAACCAGCGACGAAACTGTGATATTTAAAAAGTCCTGGCTATTGCGAACCATCTCGACGGCATTACCACCCTGCCACATATGCGGTAAGATATGATAAGGCATTACAATAAACGGCCATCGGCTCTCTTTATATTTCTGGTCTTCTTCTTTGGGGTTAAGTATCGTCCTGCCTATTCGCAAGACAAACCTGCCATTGGGATATACTGGCTCATCGTATTCGTTGATTATCTGCGTAGGCCATTCGGCGAGTGGAGCTTTTGTTTCTGTGTCAATAAAGATACCCGTTATTTCTTCCTGTACTATCTTCCCCCGTTGGAGCAGGTCTTCTTTGGAGATGTTATCCTTTATGGTAATGTGTTTTTCTTCGTAGTCGCACCAATAAACCTGGTCTATGTCAACATATTTCTGCGAGTTTTCGCCATTGCTATTCGCTGAATCGCCGGAATTTTCAGAACTGCCGAGTATTATTGACGCAAGTCGAGAAAACATATTCTGTCGCGATGCCGATACCGTACTTCCCTTTTGGTTTTGATACGTTATCAAGTCGCCGGCAGTGTATTTTGCATCTTTGCAATCATACGCCTCTTTTTCAATAGCGGCTTTATGTTCCGGCCAGCGATTAACAGCCCATTCAAGTTTAACCCTGCGAGTAGTACCGCAACTTTGTGCCGTGGCAATGCTCTCTGCTGATGGGTCGCACCAGAACAGTGCCGGATGGATAATCTCAATTTCTGACTTGCCTACCCATTTTTTGTTCTTGTCATCCCATCCGCCGCGAGGTTTTTCTTCCCATCTCGGAGAACCAACCATATAGCCGAATACGCAGCAATCAAGCAAGCCCAATATCATCTTGAGTCTCATATTGAGTTCATAAGGACTCTCCCAGAGGTATTGAAGATGATTAGCCCACTTCGTAGCGTATTCAGTCGAACCTTCAGCATCATCGTCCCAAGCCTGTGTAAATATCTTTGGATTATTGCCAGCCAACTTCGAGATAGACTGAAACATCAACGGGTATACACGATTAACAATCACATACTGCCAATCTTCTTTTAAGTCCCATCCTTGCAACTGTTGCCCCCAGGCGTATTGAATGGCAGAAAACCACATCTCTTTCCATTCATTGGTCTTAGCCACTCCCACGTCGCGCATATTGTCCAAGAAAGCATTTAGCTCTGGATATAAGTCAACAACAGTAGCATTTGCCGCAACCGCAGAACTTCGAGATTCACCTTTCAATGGAGCTTTTTGCATAGTTTTTTAGTACCCACAAGCCATTGCGTAAAAATGGTCTATTCCAGACGCCGCTAAATCAATTTCAATGTAAAGTTCTTCAAATATCGTATGGTCAAACTTGAGCATACAAATTCTATCAGAATCATTATCCAGAATTTCACAATCATTCAACAGCAGGCCGCCTGTAACAGTGACAGTGTCTATCCAATAGTGGTTTGTCAATGACGCTTCTGTTATGGGGTGTATAGTGCAAGCCTGCGAGCCTGTCTGCATAATGCCAGTCAAGAGAAGCATTATTGCCCCATTCATTCTCGACTTGCCATAAAGATTATATGACGTAATAACTTTGTCAGCCGCTGAACCAGCATAAGCCGCAATCATAATCCCGTGTGAATCCTTGAGGTCTGACCCTCGTAAGCTCAACGTATTTGACGTAGGCCAATTATTGTATTGAAAAACAGATATTGGCGTATCATCGGCGATAACATTTTCTCTCAACGAAACCCACGGTAGCTTTATTGGTATATACATTTTTTTGTTCCTTTCTGTGTCTTACCGGCTCTTGCCTACTTTGCAGTTAATATAAACCTTTATGTCGTCCATTAAAGTTGCCATATTTTGACGGCCAAGATATAAATCGCAACCGGCAAGTGCGAACCCGCCAAATATATTAGCGTCAGGGTCATTTACCGTAGCTACCCAGAAGTAAAAACCGGTCTCAATCGCAGTTCCAGTATCAGCCGTAGCCACTATTGAGGAAAATTTCTTTACGGGATACAGCTTTTTAATCTGCGTTTCGCCAAGCTCTTTCGGGTCTGCATAAATAATAATCTGCGAATCTGCATCTGTCCCGTTCGGGTCTATAAAGACATCTGTAATCGTGCCGTAAAAATCAGGACAAATAAGCGTAGCCGTGGCAACGGTATTCGAATCGTTAAAATCCACCGGAGCAACACTTGAACAGTGGTAATAAATCTCCATTATGCCATCTACTGTCTGTCGCTTCGTGGTTGTTTTGCCGAAACATATCGAGGCCATTGCCAGAAACATTACAATTACGATAATTATCTTTTTCATATCAAACCTTTCTTTTTTTTATTTTCGTCTTCGTCTAACATATCAAATTCAGCTGGGTCTTTTTCGCGTTTTCCAAATAATCCAGTTCTTTCAGTGTTTTCGGGCAGTTCGGTTTTGCCGGCTCGTATCTCATAAGAACTACGAAAGCCGAGCAGGAATCCGATATACATTAAAACCGCTCCGGTAATCGTGCCGAGCAGGAAACAAATTATTGGTATATAGTTATTCATAATATACGAAGCCCTAAAAATGCTGTTAAGAGTTCTGATATATGATGCAAAAACAGTTCTTGCTCTTTATTGTCATAGTAATAAGGTTTGCTGTCTTTTGCAGGTTGCGACTCGAAAAGTTTCTTCTCAAATTCTGTCATTTTTCCAAGTCCTTAATCAGTTCATCACAGTATTCCATAGTCAGTGGGGCGTTGTCTTTGTTCATTGTTTCAATCATTTTGCGGTAATGTTTCACGAGTTCAGCAAGCGAAAAGGCGTGTTGAGCGGTAATAAAAATGCCGTCTGTAATCTCTTTGAGTTTATATTCTTCACAACCACAGGAACATTTCCAATAACCAAGACCACTGATATTGCCAACAACTTCATACTCAATATTACAACCAGTACAGACAAGGAAAGTCCTTTTCATTGGCAATAAAACCTTTTCATTTACAATCTTCTCGCCCAAGCCACCACAGCAATCATCATCTGGACACTTAACCGTACTATTTGATATTTTCGTTTGGCCGCAAACACAAGTGGCTCTTTGTGCTTTTATCGTAGCATCGTCGGTTATTGGCAGTTGACAGGTAATACAGCGTTCCATTATCCCAGTTCTCCTACGTTTTCATCGTCAATACCAACCGCCAATCGTTCTGTTTCGCTTTCATAAAGGCCGTCTAAATTGTCATCATCGTCGTCATCTTTATCAACAGCACCCATAACAGCGACAGGGTTGCTCGGCTTGAAAATATCATCAGCAAAACTTAAATCCTCTCCTATTGGACAACGCTGATGAAGCTGAATAAGGCCGGCCAGAGTAATAACAGCATCGTCGTGTTCAGATTTTTCAGCCATCGGTTTACCCTGCGGATTCCAGATAAACACTCTTAATTCGTCAATGAAGCGAATGTCATAAACCCGCATTGAGTGTTCAGAGATAACTTCTTGTAGGTCTGCAATCATCGGTTTTTTGGTCAGGGTTGTTGTTTTCCAACCAAGTAAATCAGAATCTTCCACATTAGCAGTCTGCTCGCCTCTTGACCTAATGTAAATAAACTCATATTCCGCCCGCTTGAATGTATCAAGCACACTTTGGCCGATTGAGTTCATTTCCGGCGATGCCCAGGCATAATTAAAGAAGACAGAGGCGTACAGCATCTGGTCTGCGTATTCTATTGTGTTCGGTCTGCCGTAGTAAGTCATAGGCACATCGTACTCACCACGGTCAAGTATCGCGGCTACAGACCTGTCAGGGTCAGACTTTGAATCATTTGGGTCTGATAACACGCCCTCGGCAACATCGCCAAAACAAACGTAATTATGCCCCTCTTGCGGATAACGCCAAACAGCCCAACAATTAACCTGCCTATCAACACGCCGATACTTAATCTTTTCAAGTGCTTTGTCGTAATAAAATTCGATATAATCAATCGCCGGTTTGCACCATTTTTCCATCCAGTCCAAGTCTGTCGGCTTGAAAACCATCCTGCCGGTCGATTGAAAAGCTTCTCTTGCCGTCCGGGGATATTCCGCTTTGAAGCGTGATATATCGCCGCCGCAGTTATTTTGAATCGTTAGAATTGCGTAATAAAGCTGCTCCCGCGAAAGCTCTATGCCCATTTCGAGACCCTCGGCAACATAAGCCTTAATCTCATCGGTCATAAGGTTTTCGGGTATCGCCTTACAGCCTTTTGGTAAAGCGGTCTGATATTCTTCTTCGTCCTGCCAGGATAAGAACACCGGCACGAAGCCCGCTAACGCTGTAGGATTGATTGAGCCATCGGCATTATATAACCCCCTTAACCTATCAACAGCCGCCCAATACTCTTTGTAAAAACTTCCACCAGTACCATTAGCCGTTCCCTCAATCACAACCATTGTATCGGGGTCATTGGATGGGACTTCATTAAGCAGGCCGGTCAGTTGACTTTCTGCGTTCTTCCAATAGGGAACTTCGGTTGCGTGGACATAGTGAGTATCGCCGCCACGACCAAGCGTTGTGGTTCCCGCTGTTTGGCAAAGCAATGAGCTTCGATGTGGAGCTTTATAGAGAATTTCCTGCCGGTTCGACCGTTCAGTTTCAATTTTCCTATCGGTCGGCATTTCCGTCTGAAAAGTCTCGGCCATTTTAAAAACTTTGTTCGTTGAAACCTTGTCCATCGAAGCGACGCAACCGTGTACGTTTTTGCGGCGGTTAATCTTCTCAAAAATACAGGCTTCTATATAAGTAGATATGCCTCTTTTTCGAGCCTTGAGGATAATAATCTTGATAGGCAGACCGTGTTTCTGTTGCAAAGCCATCACGTTATGGACTTTCAACTGTGCCTTGTTGTGAACAAATGGCACAAGTTGAGCTTTCTTATTGACAATCTTTAAGTTCGCAGACTGCCAGCCCAATGAGGTTTGCTCATAAGCCTGTCGTAATTCAGATTCTTTTTCGGGTGCGTTTTCTAATCCCTGTTTTTGGTCTGATAATAGCATAACCTTGTTTTTAGCCTTTAATCGGCGTTTCGCCATATAGTCCCGCTGATAATCAGTTTTAGCCTGGCCAGTTAGCATTACGGAACGCCCCCACAAATAGAACGGCTATCAAGCCCACTCAATCCCTGCGATTCTGCCGCCGTAAATCTTTCTTTCATCTGCTCGATAGTTAAAGGCTCTGAACATATCTTCTCGCCGCCAGACGTTGTATCGAGACGCTCAACGAGGCCGTGATTAGCCGACAGAATTAGCTTTGTGATTGTGCTGTTCCAATCGCCAGTGAGGCCATTATTCATTAAACATTGCTTCTCAATCGTCTTTAAATCGCTTAAAGACCGCAAAAAGTCAGGATTATCCTTCCCCCAACCTATCACAGTGTTTTCAGCAACACTCAAAAAAACCGCATAACCGCATTGGCTTGGTAATTCCTTTTTTTTCTTGCAATACTCCAAATAAGGCTTCAAGTCGCAGTATTCCGGCAGATATTTCGTAGGGCGACCAAAAACGTAACCAAACGGCTTTTCGGTTAGACACTTACAGTTCTTTTTGTTTTTCGCTTTTTTCTTTGCCTTAACCATTAAACACCGTCATTTTGTTTTTGCTGTAATCTGTCAAAGCTTCCCTTAGAATGCTTTCTGCTACATCAACATCGCCGGATACTTGATTTTCCATAGGCATAATTATCAGCTTTTGCCTAACAACAACTTCACATCCGGCAATGTAAATATCTTTTACTGTCTTTTCCTGTAGTTTGGCCATTTAGTTAGACCTGTTCGTCTTCCAATTCGTCGTTATCGTCAACAAGATGCACTTTCGCCGCATTACCGCCTTGTTCTGCTTCCAACAGCATTAGGCTGATTTCTTCTCGCCTGGGCAGTTTGCATTGTTCAATCTGTTTTACCAAGCTCTCGACTTGCTGCTTAAGGTTGACGATAACGCCCTCTTTACCCTCGCAGTCGCCTATCTCAGCTATCTCCGCGGCAAAGTCTTTCAGCGTTTCCAAGCTGGCCGCCAAGTGTACGCGGTCGCTCTCAACGAGAACTTTACGCACCTGCAACTGCTTGAGCATTACGAGCTTATCTCTGCGCAACAGCTCTGCTGGAGATACTTCCTGCTTCTTCACTTCGTTCCTGAACTCGTTTTTTAAATCTTTGTTTTCGGCTACCATTTTGTTGACCCTTTCTTCTTGTTTTAAGTATTAGTTAATCTGATTGTCTCTATTATGTTATTTTTCATATTTTTTATCCCACTGCCACATCAGCAAAACTCATTACGTCCAACCTTATTCATATTACCGCCACTTATATCCCCATCATCGCAATTACTATCTTTTTCATTTTCATTTTCCTTAAAATTGAATAGCTATTTGAGCCAGCCTTTAGCATTGCTTTGCGCCGGATTCCACGGCATTAAATCTGGATATGTTTTAACTTCCAGTGTTCCGGCAGCATCGGCAGTGTGGACGTAATCTACTGTTGCTAAGAAGTCAGTAGTATTCATATCCGTAACGCCATCAAGATTATGCCAAAACATCCCACACATCTCATTATTCGCTACGGCTTTATCAATTAAGGTTTTTGCCTGTGCGTAGGTCGTTGGGTTTGTGGTGTTGTGCCATCGATTGGAGATATTGCAATTTGAACCAAAGGCTGCGCCATCAAAATACTTAGTGTTTTCTTCAAGGCCACTTCCTAAATATATAGAACCTTTAATGTGCAGGCAGTTATCCAAAAACCACTGGCGATGAAGAGCAATGTTGATTTCTGTTGTGCCTAAAATCGATTCGTTGTATCTGGCTATCGCAAAATAAAAACGACTTGACGTTATACCTATCGATTTTAACCACGCTTGATTGTCTCTGATTTCTTTTTGCACAACCCAATAATAGTTAGGGTCTACTCCAGCACCTTCCCAATGGTCGTATGTATGATTACCGATTGGATAACCTCGAGCTTGCAGTTGCAATAACTCTGTTGGCCCTAAATAGCCAGACGCCGGAGTATGTGAAGTGGAATAATTAGCATAAATCATAGCCTTGTAGTTAAAAGAATCCAATTTGGGGATTGCATAGTCCCAAACATTGCCTTTATAAGCATTATCGAAACAGAAAACTATGGTTGCTTTGGCCCTGTTTGTAATGATTCTTAAGCTATCAACATAAACAGAGTCGTTTATGTCCCCCGCCACAATAAGCAGCTTAGGATATACAATACTCGCTGCGTCAGCCGCTCCTGCAACGTGAAAATCACCTACTGAAAGGGCTACACAATGCCTGCCAACGGCTACCGGCAGGTACTGTTTCCGATAGTATTTGGTGTCGTTTTCCGTATGCAGTTGTATTTGCAGAGATGTAGGTTCTTGGCCAGATTTAATGTAATATGACAATGCAACTGTTGAATCCACAATGCTTTTTGCCGGACTCCAGGTTAGAAAAAAGTATTTTGTGCCGGTTGACGTACATTGAAGCCTGCACAGCTTACCATCGTCAAAAGAATAGTCAGTAGAACTATCAGTGTAGGTAGATACCTCACCATCTCCGCCGCCCACAGTGAACTTATTGACTGAGAAATTTTCTTCCCACACATAAGTGTGCGGCGCAGTATTGCCGTCAAAAGATTGTGGCTGAAAATTGTCAGCCCAGCCCACCGACCCCATCGCCAAAACCAATAATATCGCTAACTTTTTCATATCGTAG
>Ga0172379_10010364_pt1 | contig 11289 bp, 8 predicted proteins | sample GrowelOW334metaG_FD_119756 | JGI IMG/M metagenome (GOLD analysis project Ga0172379, IMG submission 119756) | Groundwater microbial communities from an aquifer near a municipal landfill in Southern Ontario, Canada - Groundwater well OW334 metaG | ecosystem: Environmental > Aquatic > Deep... | reverse complement strand
CCTAATAGATATCATACAATCTGTCTCACGACGATCTTAACCCAGCTAACGATTCCTTTTAATATGTGAACTCCAGCACCCTTGGCTGCTTGTGCACAGCCAGGATAGGAAGAGCCGACAGCGATGTAGCAAGCCTCCCCGTCAATATGAACTATCGGGAGAGACAACCCTGTTATCCTTGGGGTACCTTTTCTACCACAATTGGCATCCATTAAAAACGCTCAATGGTTCGCTAGGCCCGTCTTTCAACTCTGCTTTCAGTGCTATTTTGAAAACAGTTAGACAAGCTTTTGCCCTTGTACTCCACTCTAGGTTTCCGATCTAGATGAGCTTGTCTTTAGATCCCTCCGATATCTTTTCAGAGGGGTCCCGCCCCAGGCAAACTGCCCGCCTGCTGGTGTCCTCATTAAGAGTAAGTGAATCTACAAAAGATAAGTAGTATTACATATTGTGAGCCGCCTCGCCGAAACTACGCGTATTCTCCTACTTATTCTATGTATCCATCATAAATTCACAACAACAAGTTGCAGTAAAGGTCCACAAGGTCTTAGCTTCCCGTTAGGTGTCTCCGGTCTGTTCACCGGACAATAATTTCAGAAGGTTCCTGCTAGGGACAGTGACAATCTCGTTAAGCCATTCATGCAAGCCGCCATTCAGACGGCAAGGTATTACGCTACCTTAAGAGTCTCAGGAATTAGACCCGCCGTTTGATGGGTCTTGGCCGCGTTGAAACACGGTTTGAAACACCACCACTGGGCAGGCTTCACCGATTATACAAGTCCTTTCGGATTAGCAATCGGCTACGTTTTTGATAAACAGTCGGACCATCCTTGTGATTGAAATCTACGAATGCATCTCCATTTCTAAAGACACAAACATAGACACCCCTTCTACCTAAGCTAAAGGGCCAATATGCCGAGTTCCCTTAGCAGGATTAACCTTTCATGTCTTAGCCTTCTCAGCTAGGGCATCAGTGTCAAATCTAGGTACGGATTACTAAATTCTATACACGATCTTTTCACGGGCTCCTGGAATCAGCGATTTTCATTCCACAAATTCTATTGGATTATAGCTTTACGCTCCCCAATATTCTCTATGAAATTCTCCTTTCGGAGCTCCGCTTGTCCGGAAGCAAATTGTGCACTCGAACGAATTTAATAAGTACAGGAATATTAACCTGTCATCCATCGCCACATCCGGTTAAGGGGTGACTTAGGGTCCGACTAACCCTTGGTTAATTGTTATTGCCAAGGAAACCTTGCCCTTACGACATCTTGCGGTTCTCAGCAAGATTCGTTCTTACTCCTCCCAAGATTCTCATTCCTTCCAGCTCCACTCTTTCTCTCGAAAAAGCTTCTGCGCCGAAAAGACGCCTGTTTACCACAATACTCTTCCGAGTATGTCTACAGTATCGGTTTCATGTTTGAGTCCCGTCCATTTTCAGGGCCTCGAACCTCAATAGGTGAGCTGTTACGCTTTCTTTAAAGGGTGACGGCTTCTATGTCTACCTCCCTAGTGTCTCAGGTTCAAGACTCCCTTTGATACACTTAACATGAAATTTGGGACCTTAACTGTAGTCTCCCTTGTTTGGGTCGCGCGACTGCACCTTACGCGCAGCCGCTGTTTCCAGCCATTTTCATCTCACAACTTCCGAGTTGGAAAGTTATCCGTAGGAAAAACCCTCTGCAATACCTATCCGTACTTTACGCCGTGAGAATGTAGTAGCTAGACTATACGTAGGCATATTTCAACAGGAACCAGCCATTGCCAGATTCGATAGGCTTTTCACCCCTAATCACAAGTCATCATAGTGCATGCACACAACAATTGTTCGGACCTCCATTCTCCTTTCGGAAAACTTCATCCTGCTCATGATTAGATCATCTGGCTTCAGGTCTCACACAAGTGACTATCGCATTTTCATACTCGCTTTCGCTCCGGCTACCTTTCGTTAACCTTGCCACTTGATTGAACTCCTTGGGCCGTTTTTCAAGACGTACGTTAGAACCCTCCGTAGAAGGCACTAACCAACTGTAACTGTTAGATTTCAAGTCTTTTAACTCTCTATTATGAGTTCTTTTCAGCTTTCCCTCGCGGTACTAGTACACTATCGGACTTAAGTTCATATTTAGGGTTAGCAGTTAATTCTGCCATCTTCATGCCTCCAATTCGGGAAGCACTACTCTTTTAGGCGTAACCATACTAATTCATTCTACGAGGCTTTCACTCTCTAAGGCGCATCTTTCCAGATGACTTTGAATTGTTAGTTTAGGTCCGGTAGCCCACCACATCTCTTACTCCCTTTCAGGAGAGATTCAGTTTGCCCTGTGCCCTTTTCGCTCGCTGCTAATAGGGGTATCACTTGTTTGTTTTCTTTTCCTGCTGGTACTAAGATGTTTCAATTCCCAGCGTATATCATCCTCTCGGATTATGAAGCGTTTCCTCGCATTAGGAAATCCCTGGATCAAATCTCGCATGCAGATCCCCAGGGCTTATCGCAGCTTGCCACGTCCTTCTTCACAACTTAAACCAAGCTATCCGTCTAACAGTAATAAGGAGTTCAGTCGATATAATCGACTGAAAAGGAATTTTATAAAAAATTCCTAGAACGATAATCATTAGACTATCGTAAATTTAAATTTGCCATTATTTTGCCAAAGTCGAAAGATTCTAACTTTTTAAAAAGTTGAATCTCAGTAGATTAAAAAATCTTTAAGGATCAGCTAAGGATCTTCGACTTTCTAAGGCTAAGACTATTCTCTACCTGTTTCATTGAACATAATAGTTATTCTATTATCCGGGAACAACCCGGCTAGTTCTCCACTCCCTCCGAGAAGCACCTTCCCGAAGTTCATCTGTGATTATTATGATGTTTTATATCGTCACCGATATTCAATTTTGTTGAATATGATATTTTGATTTTAGCAATCTTCAAAATTTTTCTAAAATTTTGAAATATTTATATGGACCTGCCGGGAATCGAACCCGGACCCCATCCTTGCAAAGGACGAATTCTACCATTAGACTACAGGCCCGTTTATTAGACCTAAAGCGATAATGGCTTTTTTGGTCCATTGCGTATTATCTTATTTTACATCCTCTCGGAAATTTCCGAGATTCATATTTTTAAAATGTTAAATTAACTGGGGTTAGAATAGTCAGTTATTAAATTTATTTTTTTTCTAGATTATAAATAAAATCTCATAAGAGTTTTATAATTATAGGAGGTGATCCCTCTGCAGGTTCCCCTACAGATACCTTGTGACGACTTAACCTACCTTGCTGTACTGAGGTTCGTCCACGAAGGGCCTCGCCAAAGCATAACTCGGTTGGTTTGACGGGCAGTGTGTGCAAGAGGCCGTGACGTATTCACCGTTCGCTGATAACAAACGATTACTACGGATTCCATCGTCATGAGGTTGAGTTACAAACCTCAATCTGAACTAGGCCATACATTAGGAGATTAGCTTCTCTTTTCAGAGTTGCAGCTCACTGAATATGGCATTGCCGCGCGCGTGTTGCCCAGGGCATTCGGGCTGTACTCACCTAACATCGCCCCCACCTTCCTCCTTGTTACCAAGGCAGTCTGTCTAATGTGCTCTTTGCGTAGAAATTAGACACAGGGGTCTCGCCTGTTACTTGATTTAACAAGTCACCTCACGGCACAGGCTTATGTCGGCCATGCAACTCCTCTCAGCGTGTCAGGTAAGCCCTTCAGACTGACCTTCATTCTGCTGTCGGTCCTGGTGAGGTTCACGGTGTAGAGTCTAATTGAACCGCACGCGTCACCCGTTGTAGTGCCTCCCCGCCAATTCCTTTAAGTTTCGGCCTTGCGACTATACTTCCCAGGTAGCTCACTCTTCGCCTTCGCTACAGCACTAACACCTCTCGAGGAGGTGCTAATGTTTAGTGAGCAGTGTTTACTGCTAGGACTACAGGGGTATCTAATCCCTTTTGCGCCCCTAGCCTTCATCCCTCACTGTCAGAACCGTACTCGTAAAGCGCCTTCGCCACTGTTAGTCCGAAGAAGATTAACATATTTTACCACTACCTTCTTCGTACTCTTTACGTCTTCCGGTCTCGATAGCCTTGCAGTATCTCTTGCACGCCCCAAATTTGAGATTTGGGATTTCACAAGAGACTTACAAAACAAGCTACGGATGTTTTAGACCCAATAATTGTGGATGCGACTTGGACCGCCGGGATTACCGCGGCGGCTGGCACCGGTCTTGCCCAGTCCTTATTCTTCTGCCTTTTTACAGCAGATAAAAGTTTTCGTAAAGAAAACACTCTGGTTTACTCGATCACCCTTGCGGGCATTGTAAAAGTTCCTCGACTGCTGCACCCCGTAGAGCTAGGAATAGTGTCTCAGATTCCTTCTCAGGGCCTCTCCGCTAAGAGCCCTTACTGATCATTGCCTTGTTGGTCTCTTACACCAACAACTAGCTAATCAGCCGCAGCCCCATCCTCAGGCTCGAATTTCAGAAATATCTCATTCCAGAAAAAATTTCCTATCAAGATTTATCCTCAGTTTCCCGAGGTTATGCTTGACCTAAGGGCAGGTTAGCTACGTGTTACTGAGCAGTTCGCCGTCTCGCGACAGACTTGCATGTCTAAATATAAACCAGATAGCCGCATCCGCCAGCAGGATAAACTGGATTTAATCGATTATAAAAAATACAATCTTAACGTCCTCCAATTTCTGCTAGAAATAAATAAAAGTATAATAACTCGTCCGACTACTCTAACTACATCTTACCTAAAGATGTTCTTAAGGTAATCATCCCAGTTAATCTAATTAACATTTTATAAGAAGTTTATAATGAGTAGGTTTATAAAGCTTTCGTTGAGATATTTATTTTACAAATTAAATTTTTATCGATAATTCTACTTTGCTCTCGAGGATTATTTCTTAATAATTTTTAAAAAAATTATAATATTAAAAAATGAAAACCTTTATAAATCAAGTTCTGTAATAAAATCTTAATGGCTGAAAATAAAAATCTAAAGAGCAAAGGTTCAGAAGAAGAAAATAATAATCATAAACAGAATAAAGAAAAAATTTCTTCACCTAAAGAAAGCATGAAAAGTTTAGCTGAAGAACTTAAGGAAAGACTGGGTCACGACGGTAATTCTGACGGGCATAGAGAGAAAAAAGAATCAAAAATAGATTTGACAGATAAAGAAATAGAAGAGCTTTCAGAAAAAATAACTGAAAAAGATATTGAAGAAGAAAAGAAAAATGTTGACGGAAAAAAAGAAACATTAATCCCTCTTGAAGATTATATTAAATGTGCAGTTCATCTTGGTACAAAAGTTATAACTCCTCACATGAGAAAATATGTTTATAAAAGAAGAGCAGATGGCCTTGCTGTTATTAATACTGCATTGATTGACGACAAATTAAGAGAGTCAATAGATTTTATAATTCAATACGATCCTGAAAAAATTTACATCGCTTGCAAGAGAGAAGCTGGATGGTCTGCAGCTAAAAAATTCGAAGAAATAACTGGCATTAGAGCATTCACAAAAAAATATCCTCCAGGAGTAACTACTAATCTTGTTTTAGAAAATTTCTTTGAAGCTGATTTAACAATTATCTGTGATCCATGGATAGACAAAAATGCTTTAAATGATACAGCTAAATTAAAAAAACCAATCATCTCATTATGTGATACAAATAATTTCACAAATAATATAACAAAGATTATTCCATGCAACAACAAATCAAAAAAATCAATAGGTTGCATTTTATTTATTCTAGCAAGAGAATATTGCAAGAAAAAAGGAATTCCTTTCAATGCAAAATTAACTGATTTTGCTGGTGAACTAGAATAAATATTTAGCGTATTCTTTTTTAAACAATATTATAAGATTTTAATCAATAAATAATATTTATTTATTTATTTCCATTGCATCTTTGAAAAGCAGGAAGATGATTATTTCTTGAAGCATCTCTTAAGAATTCAAAAATAACTTTTATATCTTGATTATTCACATTAATTAGAAGTTCATCATATAAATCTGCATTTTCAATTTCAGCATTAACCCCGGCTTCGCATGCATCTTTTATATTTGCAAATACAGGGACCTTTATATACCAATTATCGTCGGGGATCTGTAAATCATATTTTTTATATATTGATTCGAGTTGAGCTATATGACTGCTTTCAGAATTTATGATATTAGAAAATGGTTTAATATTTCCATGTTCTTCTAATACTCTTTTGTATGTAGCCCTCGCTTTATATTCATCATTAATTGCTAAATCTAAAGCATCTATTTCATTTTTTGATAGTTCTTCATTTGGATATGAGAATATATTTTCATGAGGATTATTATTAATATTATTAATTTTGGTATTTGAATTATATTGAAATATAAAAATTATAATTATTATAACCAATAACAAACTTAAAACGATTATAACTTCTGATTTATATTTCCCCTTTTTCATAATCTTATTAATAGTATTTAATTTATAAAATCTACTAAAAATAAAATTATTTTATTTAATGAATTTCAATTTAAAATCTTTATCTAGAATTCTTCAGCTTCACTATCTTCTTCTTCATAAACTTCATCTTCAGGTGTTGCCATTTCCATTATCTCGCCTTCACCTTCTTCCTCTTCTTTTCCTTCTTTGTCTTCAACTTCTTTTTTTTCAACAACAACTTCAGGTTTTCTTTCTTCAGTTTGTTGTTTTAATAATTTTTCTTTTATTTCTTCTTCAGAAAGTTTTTTTAATGCTTTTCCAGATTTTTTAGGTAAAGGTCTTCTAACTGTGATTGGTAAAACTCCAGCTTCAAGTTCTCTTTCAGCTATATTCAAAGTATTATAATTAAGTGCTTCTTCCTCTTCTTTCTCCATCTTTAATAATATTGGAGCATCCATCGCTAATTGAAGACTTCTAGCACCAAGAATTCTTGCAACTTCATACTTTGTAAATTTTCCTTCAAATTTTTCTAACATTTGTTTTTCCTATTCCATTGAGGAATAATATATTATCCTATTATATAGTTTAAAATATAGGTTTATAAATTATTTGTTTTTATTTTTTTATAGCCTTTATCTGTTTTTCTATTTTAGGAAGTAAAATATCATATAATTTTTCAGATTCTTTTATTATTTCATCCATTTCATTGAGTTTTATAGAAGTAATTCCGCCCTTTTGCATAGAATTAATTGCTTTTTCTTTCTTAAATAATGATACAGATAAAGTAATTCTTGCTTCACTTGCATCTTCTTCATCTCTTGTTGGATCAAATAATAATTTATCTCCAATTTTATAAAAACTCATAGTTATAGGAAGATGTTCTGTTAATGGCAATGAATTTTCTGTAAATTCTCCATACTTAACCTTTCCTGTTTCTTCATTATATACTGGAAATTTAGCTACTTTTAATGCAGCAACAGCTCCAATTGCACTAGCATCTAAAATATTTCCATCATCATTTATACAATAAATATCAATTAATATGCTCCATACTTTTTCTCCAGATTTTATGCATAATTTTTTCCAATCAATAAATCCGCTTTCTCTTATTCCTCTATCAACTACTCTAGCAATTTCAATTGAATCCATTTGTGGAGGTCCTGCTTCATACCTTTCTCCAGCAACTGGTGAGAATTCCATAGAAGTTACCATAGTGCCTTCATCTTCATGGTCAGTATAGGGTGTTTGCACATCCATTTTTACTCCAACAATTACTTCAGATTTTCCAATTTTTACTCTAGAGGTTCCTTCTGCATTAATAGAAACCCCTGTTTCAATAGTTATATCTCTAATATCATAAGGTTTTCTTTGGTCCAGTCTCTTTCCTTCTTTAAGAAGGGTTATTATTCTTTTTTTGTTAATATTTGGTAATTGCATTTTATTCTTGTTCGTTTTCCGAAACTTCGTAAGAAGTTAGGGCCTGAAAATGATTTTTATTATTCATTTTCATTGATTTTCTCTCCTTTTAATGCTCTCATTTGATAATCAAGGATTTTATCACAAGCGTTTTTTGCACATTCAACAGCTTCAGCAAATCTATGAGTTTGAATTTTTCCATCAAGCTGTAGATGCACAATCTCTTTTGTTCTTGATGTTAAAGTAAATGGTATATCTGTAGGTCCTTCGCCCTCATGATAATCTTCTTCTTCTTTAGTAATATCAGCAACAATTTTATCATCAATCTTTCCAATAGATACACTTGATACCATTTCTTTCATAACAACACCTGCATGAGCTAGTGCCATTGCAGCTGCATTTATTCCAGCGCATCTTGTTGATGCATTTGCTTGTAATATCAATATATCAACATCAATTACAGTTCCCGGAAATCTTGTTAAATCAACAACACTAGATAAAGCATTAGCAGTTACCATAGAGATTTCTTTACTTCTTCTAGATGGACCTGGTTTAGCTCTTTCAGTTACTGAAAATGGTAACATGTTATAATTACATCTAATAATTCCTCTATCTGGTTCTTGCATATGTTGAGGATGTAATGGTTTTGGACCATAAACCGCTGCTATTGCTATAGTTTTACCAAAAGCAAATAATGCACTTCCATCAGCATTTGGAATTATTCCAACTTCTGCTTTGATTGGTCTTAATTCATCAAATTTTCTCTTATCTAATCTTTTTGTATATGACATTATTTTCTTTCTCCTAATAAGAAATTTTCTATTTCCGAAGCTTTACTTCTTAAAGCGAGGTTTTGAAAATTTTTTATCATTTTCTCTCTCCCATTAAAAAATTTTCAATTTTTTCAGTTAATCCTGATGATGTAGATTCTTCTACAATTAAATTTATTGCTTGAATTGCTTTTTCTTCACCGTCAAGTTCTCCTCTTATCCAGATAAATCCATTTTGACCTACTGTTATTTCAGTTTTGGTAGAATCTTTAATTAAATTAATCATGCTTCCTTCTTTTCCTATTATTCTTGGAACTTTATGAGGATTTATCTTTATTATTCTTCCGCCTTCTAGTACGCCTAATCCTCTTGATTTTAATGTTAAATCTATTCCACTCTTTTTAACACCTGCTACTTTCAAACTTAATACATCTCCAATTCCAGAAAATTCTGCTAAGTCATTTCTATTAATGAATCTCGGACATTCAGATACTGGTAAAAATGATGAGTATGGTCCGCCAATATCAATCATCCATCCTGAAAAATTAATATCTTCAACTCTTCCAATAACAGTATTTCCTCTTCTTGGTTCAAATACGCCTGAGATAGGAATAATTCTTATAACTCTCCCAGATACTTCAGCTAAACCATATCTGTTGGCAATTATATCATTACCTTCTTTTCTAGTAAAATCTCCAGGAAGATACTCTTCTCCAGATATTATTGTTTCACCTGGAATTACTAATTTTCTTTCTTGTTTACTATCTGATTCAATATTTTCTTCTATTTCCATATTATTTTCTTCTGTTATCATTCTTTAATCTCCTGTGTTATTGCTGATCCATGCGTTATCGCATTTAATTTATCATAAAAATCTGTCTGTAACCCTACTGGAATATTGAGGATGACTTCAAGGCTTCCGTCAGAAAGCCAATCTTCTTTCTCTTTATATTCCTGGACTAATCCATATGTGCTTCCAGTTAAGTGAGCAGGAATTTTTATTTTTATTTTCTTTGTCTCTATTTTAATTGGTATTACCTTTTTTAAGCTTTCTATTATGTTTTTTAGCTGTCTATCCACTGGTTGATTTTCAATTTTAGCTCCAGATTGTTTAAGTGAGTTTTCAATCATATCTGGAGTGAAAGGTCTTCCGGTTCTAACATCGACGGCATTTTTTGATAAGAAATCTATAATTTGTTTTCTTTTATTTTCAAGAGCTTCATCTCTAAATTCTTTTGTTACTTCAATCTCTCCTTTTTTTACTATTTTTTCAACAATTATTGACATTTCTGTTGTTCCAAAACTTATAGATAATTCATTGCTTCCAGCCTTCATCCCTTTTTTTAAATCTGTATAAACATAATTATCTCTTATAACTTCAGAAATATTAATTTTTTCTCCTCTTCTTAACTTCATAGCATTATCTAAATCTACCATTGTTTCAAAAGTTAATTTTCCACTTTTTAACCTTGCAACTGTATCTACCATTTTATTACAAAAATTTCTTTATTTCCTCTAATCTTAATCTTTTAAATTTATCTTCGTTCTTTTTAATAAATGCAACATTAAATCTTCCAGCATCAAATTTATCTCCAAGAACTTCTTTGAATATTTCCAATGCAAGTTTTATTGCATCGTCTAGCTTTATATCTTTTTTATATTTTTTTCTTAATGTTTCTTTAATTTTATCATCATTTTCTCCTATTGCAACTGCCTGATATTCGTAATAGTTTCCAGTTATATCGCTGTTGAATAATTTTGTTGAGTCTCCTTGTTTTCCTGCAACAATTATCGATACTCCAAAAGGCCTTACTCCTGGATGCTGAGTATATTGTTGCTGAATATCAGATATTTCTCTTATTATAGTTTCAACTTCAACAGGTGAATCATAAGTTACTCTATGTTGCTGAGCATTAACTCTAATATGGTTAACAAGGATTCTAGCATCAGATAATATTCCAGCAGCACTAGCAATTATATGTTCATCAATTTCATAAATTTTTTCAGCAGATTCAGGAACGATTAAAGTATCCTTATAACCTTTATCAGCGACTATTACAACACCATCAGAGCAATTAAAACCAATACTAGCTGCACCTAATCTAACTGTTTTTTCAGCATATTCTACTTGAAGTAAATGTCCATCCGGAGAAAACATAGTCGCACTTCTATCGTATCCCATTACTTGGTGTTGCATATCTGGTATTTCCATTTTTTTTTATTTAATCAGTTTTTGTCTTTTGCCAAAGAAAATAATAAAGAATTTATTCTTTGGAAATAAGACTCAGATAACTGTCTCCTATAAAATCAATAATAAGTTTGGGTTTTTAAAGATTTCTATATATCGTTTTTTTAATTATTTATTATACAGTTCTTATAGGCTGATCTCAAAATGCTATTATTTAAATAGTTGTTAGATTATATTAATTCAAGTAAAAATATTGCGTTTTAACTAATTACCACATATAATGGCTACAGTAGATGAGGTGACAACTGAAAGTCGAGACGAATTTCATAGAGTAAGACTCGAAGACGTATGCATTGGTCATATTAACCCACGTTCTGAAAGATGTAATTATTGTAAGATTGACGAGGGAAATTCTTATTGTTCTAATTATCAATCAAGAATCACTTCTATAAGACAAAGTCATTATGGATTAAATTCTT
>Ga0172379_10010363_pt1 | contig 11289 bp, 12 predicted proteins | sample GrowelOW334metaG_FD_119756 | JGI IMG/M metagenome (GOLD analysis project Ga0172379, IMG submission 119756) | Groundwater microbial communities from an aquifer near a municipal landfill in Southern Ontario, Canada - Groundwater well OW334 metaG | ecosystem: Environmental > Aquatic > Deep... | reverse complement strand
CCTTCCACGCCATACTCATCAAACTTGTCTTTTAGAAATTCTGTGACTAATGGTGGTGCCCAAATAGGCACCGAAACACTTCTTAACAAAAACGGCAGCGCACCAATGTGATCTTCGTGCCCTTGAGAGACAACAACACCTGCCAATTTGTCTTTGTTTTTCAAAATATAGGAAAAATCGGGGAGTACCAAATCCACTCCCGGCATTTCCAAATCGGGGAATCCTACTCCGCAGTCGACGACGACCATTTTTCCTGCTGCCTCGTAGACATATAAATTCTCCGTTACGCTAATCGTGCCCGAAAGGGCAATAAATTTTAAACTCATAATTTATACCAAATTTAACTGTTTTACGCTATTTGTTTGCGCTTGATCTTCCTGAATTCTATCACCTTTTTCCTTAATATTTTGTAAAAGTTTAGGAATTTTTTCAAAATCATCGATCAACTTCAATTTTACCTCGGTGTTTCGAAGTGCTGCCGCAGGGTGATACATCGGAATGACTAAAAGTGGCTTTCCCTCCCACTCGACGATTTTTTCCTTCCCGTGAGTACTCGAAATAAAGACACCCGGCAAAAACTTCGCCATCGAAAATCGTCCTAAGGTTATAATAATTTTTGGGTTGATTATTTTTATTATCTCGTCCAAATATTTTCCAAACGCCTTTATCTCGGAAGGTTCGGGGTCCCTGTTTTCCGGAGCCCGATAGTGAATGATATTTGTAATATAAACATCCTTTCTCTGAATTCCGATTTTTGCAAGTAACTGGTTGAGGAGTGCTCCCGCATTACCGACAAAAGGGATACCTTTTACATCTTCCCAATAGCCCGGGCCTTCCCCGATAAACAGTATCTCAGAATCGGGATTTCCGTCGCCAAAAACCAGGTTTGTAGCTACATTCCGAAGCGGTAAGGTTGTATCTGCCCTCATTTTTGTTTTCAGTTCGTCAAGACTTTTACTTTTATCCATAAATTTTATCTGGGCAGGTATTCTTTGATATTTTGAGGAGTCAGATCAAATTTTTGGCCCTTTCCTTCTACCATCAGCCTGGCAATTTTTCTGACAACTCCCTTAACAGTACGCTCCAAAGTTCTTGTTCCGGCATCAAACCCAAGTGGTCTTACAATCTGTGGCCAGACTTCGTCGGAAATATTAATACCACCGTCCGGAATCCCCGACTCTTTCAAAATCTTCGGGAACATATAATCCCGCCCAATTGTTATCTTTTCTTTGTCGGAATATGAAGGCATCGTTATTGGTTCAAGTCTATCTAAAACAGCCGTTGCAATGTGGTTGGTATTGTTGGCGGTTGCAACAAACAAAACTTCGGAAAGATCGAATGGGTAATCTATATAATGGTCCGTATACGCATGGTTTTGTTCCGGATCCAAAAGTTCAACCAAAACACCCATGATCGATGCACGCCCAGCGTCTGTCACCCTATCAACTTCATCCAAAAGGACTACCGGGTTTTTCGCGTTCGCGGTTTTTACCGCTTTGATCACTTTTCCAGGTTCGGCTTCTGCTTGAACTCTCGACTGGCCTCTCAGATCAAGTGGACTTTCCATACCACCAAAAGGAATTCTTACAAATTTTCTCCCCAAAGCTTCAGCAATGGATATGGCAATCGTAGTTTTTCCAGTTCCCACCAATCCCACAAAACAAAGGGCAGGAGCTCTTTTTATCCCCTCCGTATCACCTTGCTCCTGTTTAAGTTTCATTATCGATATGTATTCAAGGATTCTGTCTTTAATATCGTCTAAACCATAGTGGTTTTTATCAAGTATTTGCCTCGCGTGAACCAGGTCCAGATTGTCCTGTGTACGGTTATACCAAGGAAGTGTAATTATCCATTCAACATATTTTGAAATCCTGTCGAGCTCGGGCAGAAAAGAGGCCGACGACACAAGATTTTTCAATTGATCCAGACGGATCAGAATATTTTTTTTAAGTTCATCCGGAATTTTAACACCCTCCAGTTTGTTAACTAAAAGTTTTATCTGCTCTTCTGAAGACTCAGTACCTGCCATATATAACTATATTACCACGAATTAATAAGCGACTGTCACCCCGTAAAAGACGTTGAAAAGGAGAAAATTATCTATCGTATTTCCCTTTTACCTGTTCCAGAAGTCTACTTGTTGGAAAGTGGGGACCTCCCGAGCTCGCACCTCTCGAAAACCTACTGCCTCTCCGGTCTGGACGACTAAATTGTTTTCGATAACCTCCGCCGCCTGAATAACCTCCGCCGCCCCTTCTCTCTTCGCGCTCGCCGTTGCCTCTTCCACCGTTTCCATTTTTGGGTTTGTCGTGATCCAAAAGCATGGAAAGATTTATTCTTCCCAATTCATCAACCTCTTTTACCCTGACTTTAATTTGATCACCAACTTTGACGACATCGGAAGGATTGCTAACAAAATCATCACTCATGTCCGATACATGAACCATTCCTTCTTTACCGGGAAGTATTTCCACAAAAGCCCCAAAAGGTTGAATTCTTTTAACTGTTCCGTCGTATATCTCACCAGCGACTGCTTCTTTAAAGATATTTTCCACTTCGGTCAGAGCTTTCTCAACATTTTCGGCTTCAATGGCTGATATAAATACATTTCCCTCCTCGTTAACATCTACCTGTGCACCACTTCTGGAAATTATTCCCTTAATCACCTTTCCACCCGCACCAATAAGTTCTCCAATTTTAGCGGGGTCTATCTTTATGATTTTTATCTTCGGTGCATATTTTGATACTGTCGGACGAGCGGCCGATATTGCATTGTTCATAACAGACAAAATTTTCATCCTGGCAACACGGGCGTTTTTGAATGCTTCCGCAAGTATTTCGACCGTCAAACTTAGAGTTTTGACATCAAGCTGAAGTGCCGTAATCCCTTTCTCTGTTCCTGCAACCTTAAAGTCCATATCTCCATTTCCGTCCTCAATACCGACGATATCCGTTAATACTGCAAACTCTTTTTCCGATTCGACAATCAACCCCATCGCAATACCGGCAACGGGGGCTTTTATCGGAACTCCTGCATCCATCAACGACAAAGTTGAACCACAGGTCGACGCCATAGATGTCGATCCGTTTGATGAAAGAATTTCTGTAACAACTCTTATTGCATAAGGAAATTCGTCCTCAGACGGAATTACAGGTAAAAGAGCTCTCTCCGCCAGCGCACCATGACCAATCTCGCGACGTGACGGGCTTCCCACTCTTCCCGTTTCTCCGGTTGAATATGGAGGCATTGAATAATGGTGCATATAGCGTTTTGTCTCTTCACCTTCGGCAGATTCGATAGTCTGACCTAAAGAAGGCGCTCCAAGCGTCGCAATTGAAAGTGCTTGTGTCTGCCCACGGTTGAAAATCGCAGAACCATGAGTTCGGGGAAGAACTCCAACCTCAGCCGAAAGCGGGCGAATCTCATCGTGTTTTCTGCCATCCGGCCTTTTACCAGAAAGGATTAATTTTCTGACTTCTTCTTTGAAATATTTATCGAAAATCTTTCCGGCAGTTGCCTTTTCCGAAGAATCTTCAAAATTTGATATAAGAGAAGCTTTGACTTCATCATAAATACTATATCCCGCCTCTTTCGTTGCCATCTTGGAAACAAGTGGGGATATTTCATCTTTGACCAAATCTTTTACTTTTTTAGCTAAGGCCTCGTCAAATTTTTCTTTTTCCAACGGGATCTTCTTTGTTCCAACCATATCGGAAAATTTATTAATCTCGGCGATAATGTTTTTACCTTCCTTCTTGGCCAGTGTAATTGCTTCGACCATCTCATCCTCTGGAATTTCTTTTCCACCGGACTCAATCATGACAATCGCTTTCTCTGTTGAGGAAACCACCAATTCCAAATCTGATTTGGAAAGCTCTTCCGTGACGGGATTGACAACAAACTTCCCATCGATTCTTCCAACCTTGATAATTCCCACTGGTCCATTCCATGGAATGGGTGATATAGACAGGACTGCCGACGCTGCAACTGCTGCCGTAATATCGGTTGAATTTTCCATATCGACCGATAGAAGTGTGATCATGAGCTGTACATCCCTGCCGGAATATTCTTTGGGAAATAATGGCCTGATTGAACGATCAATAAGACGTCCTGTTAAAATTTCTTCATCGGAAGGGCGACCCTCCCTTTTTACCCAACGGCTTCCTTTAATTCTTCCTCCGGCATAAAGTCTTTCTTGGTAGTCAACTGAAAGAGGAAAATAATCCAAAGGTACCCTCATTGGTGCAGAAACCACAGTTGCCAACACAACGGTCTCGCCACACGACGCCATAACAGCACCCGTTGCCTGGCCTGCAATATGTCCTGTAGAAAGTGTAAATTTCTTTCCTGCAATCTCAAAACTATGTTCAATCTTTTTCATAAATGAAGCTAAAAGCAAATGCTTTAAGCGATATTCTGTTTACTTTAAATTAAGTACTTTTTCTCCTTACTTTTCTAATTTTAATTCCTTAATGAGGTCTTTATATCTTTCCTCACTTCGTTTTTTCAAATAATTCAACAGTCTTCTCCTTTTTGCAACCATCGACAAAAGACCTCGCCTTGAATGAGCGTCTTTTTTGTGCTCTTTCAAATGGTCTGCAAGTTTGTTTATTTTATTTGTAAGAAGTGCGATCTGAACCTCAGGAGAACCTGTATCGCCCTTTTCTCTTGCAAACTTTTTAATGATGTCTTGTTTTTCGTCTCTTTTCAGTGCCATATCCGTATAAGCCTAAGTAGATCGTTTCTTCGACAAACCTAGCTGTACTTGAGGAAGTATTTTAACACAATAATTTTCCTCTAACAACTGAGAAATTAACCCACTTTTAATTCAGAGAAGTACCCCTGTAAACCTTTGGCTGTAACCAATCGTCAGGTGGGTTTAATATATCTTCGTTGACTTTCGCTGTAATGTCCTCTACTACCGCTGCCTTTGCAGCATCCTGCTGGACTTCTTGTGGCGTCTGAGAAAAATCAGCATAATCCATCGGAGCTACTGCCTGCGTTTTTGGCTGGTTTCCCTGCACTTCCGGCTTAACGACAACTTGTGGAATTGATCCTGCCGGATATTTGTTTCTATCAACGGTTTCACCCGACAATCTTCTTCCACCTGCTCTGATAAGAGCTGCCGTAACCTCAAATGTTTCTGCCGAAACATTGCCCGACTTGTAATTTTGGGTTGCATCTTCAATGCCCATCAAAAGGTTGGTTGCAATGTCAGTATCAACACGAAGTTGCGCTTCGTTTAACAGAAAGAAGGTGAGTTCGGATACCGATGCCAGTGGCTGGGCAAAAGTGTAAATGACCTTTGACGGATCAACAGTCAATGGATGTGTTCCGATGTGATACATCTTTGACGATTCAAGACCCTTAACCGAAAGCTGTGGAAAATCGGCATCTGTCGACCCTCCAAAAAGGATAACCGTATCTGCCGATACTCCCTCATAAGTAATTTTTACTTGATCTTCTTTCGGGGGATTGATTCCTGATTTGGGGAGAACCGTCAACTTAAACTGGTCTTCAACGATATCATAACTTACTTTTTCAATGTTATTTGCATCATAACCAGAAAAACCTATAACCAAATTTTTATTGCCGGTTTCTCCAGAAATTTTGTCCACTCCTATTAACCTATTGAAAGAAACAGTAATTGGTGATGCGGACACAATTTGAACAGGCTTCATGTCTTTAAGTCCCAAGAGCAAAGACAATGCCGATGCAACCTGGTCAAAAGTTGGCGATTTCGGAAGAAATATCACCAATGATTGAGACTGTTCGACTATCGATCTAAATGAATTCTCCATAGTATTATTTTCAGGAACGCACCGATAATACCATATCTCCTATAGTAAAATCAAGTTGAGGCTGAAAAATAATTCCGAATTCCTCTCCCTGTTTAGCTTCCAAAATATCTTTTTTCTCTTTTTTCATCGAGACTGCCTTCATTATCCCTATCTTTTTATCGTTTCTAAAAAGTTCAAATTTGTCGTTCTTGGATACTATCCCCTGCAAAACCTTACAACCCGCAACTTTTTTGTTTTCAAAAGGAAATGAAGCTATAACCTGTGCTTTACCGAGTACTTCTTCTTCACCTGACTTTAATATTTCTTCGATCCTCTCAAAGAGTTTGTAAATTATGTTAAAAGACTCGATCTTGACTCCTTCCGTGTCGGCAAGTCTCTCAATATTGTGCGGAACCTTCACTTCAAAGGCAAAAACCCGACAATCCTTTGCCGATTTGGCGGTAAAAATATCGGCTTCGATTACCTCTCCAACCCCGCACGAAATCACTTGAACATCAGAGGGTAGATTTGCCAAAAGTGCCTCCAAACTACCCGATGTTTGTGCTTTTACCACTAAATTTAATTTGGGTTCTTTTTGGTTCACTTCGAGCGCAGAAGCCATATGTTTTTGTTCGCAAGGTGCAGGAATATTTCCATTCGACTCAGTAATTTTTGCACCAATAGACGGAGATTTTTCAAAACCCAAAACCAAAGCCGGCTCTCCCGGCAGAATTTCTTTAACCGACTTGTCCTGATAATCAAAGAGTGCCTTAATTTTTGATTCAATTCCATCGGCTAAAATTTTCTTAGCAACAGAAAGTGTGCCGTTTCTGACGATTACTGACGCCAGACTTCCCCGTCTGTCTCTTCTTGTTTCAACAACAAATGCGTCCAATTCTCCTTCAGGATCTGCCTGAATATCATTCATATCAGAAAGTAAAATTAACATCTCCAAAAGAGCATCCAACCCTTCGCCTTTTTTTGCCGATACTTTCAAAAAGGGTACATTTCCACCCCTGCCTTCAAAAAGAATTCCCTCTTTCTCAAGTTGTGTAATTGCACCGTCGGGATCAGAACTGGGAAGATCTGTTTTTGTCAAACAGACAAGATATGAAATATTTTCTTTAAGAATTATATCTATTGCTTCTTTTGTTTGGGGTTTAACGCCGTCATCACTGGCAACAATCAATATTGCAATGTCACACACCCTTGCTCCCCGTGAGCGCATCTGTGTAAAAGCCGCATGGCCTGGAGTATCAATAAAAGTTATTCTTCTCCCGTCTTTTGTGGTCACAATTGAGGCACCGATACTTTGTGTGATTCCTCCGGCTTCTTTTGAGACAACGTCAGTTTTTCTTAAAGCATCAAGAAGTGTAGTTTTTCCGTGATCTACATGTCCCAAAATAGTTACAATCGGTGGTCTTGGTTTCAACATAATTTAATTTCTTTCTAAAACTTACTCTTCCCATGTTAGGATTTATCCGAAACAGGTGTGTCTGCCACAACTTCCTCTTTTTCAGCAGGAATCTCGGGAACAACGGGTTGTTCCTCTTCCTTCTTTTGCTCTTCCGCCACAGTATCGACAGGAGCAGTTTCGGCCTTTTCTTCTTTTGTCTTGGCCGGAACCGTTTCTGTTTGCGTTTCTTCCGTTTTTGTTTCGACGGGTGCTACTTCTTCGGAAGGCGTTGCTTCTTCGACTACCACAGGTTCAGCGGCGGCTTCAACTTTTTTCCCTTTAACAACCAGCTCTTCAATATCTATCTTCCAATCGGTAAGTTTTGAAGCCAGTCTGGCGTTTTGTCCTTCTCTTCCGATAGCAAGGGAAAGTTGATCTGTCGGAGCTTTTACCCTAGCCGTCTTCTCTTTTTTATTGAGGGTTACAGCCAATCCATCTGCAGGTGAAAGAGCTGCTTTAATATACTCTGCTGGGTCTTCGTTGAACATAACGATATCAACTCTCTCACCACCCAATTCATTAGTAACCGACTGAACCCTTACACCTTTTTGACCGACACATGAACCGACCGGATCAACTCCAGATTGTCCAGAAGAAACGGAAATTTTTGTGCGAACCCCTGGTTCTCTGGCAATTCCGTTAACAATAACACTCCCTGAAGAGATTTCAGGAACTTCTCTCTCAAAAAGTTTTTTGACAAACTGAGAATCAGCTCTCGACAAAACAATTTGCTGTCCTCTGGGGGTTTCAACAATATCTTTCAAGAGGAAGGACATTCTCTGATTTAAATTAAGTCTTTCGTTGGGAACCCGTTCACCTGAAGGCATAATTCCTTCGGTTTTTCCAAGGTCAACTCTGACATCGGATCCTTCAAAACGAAGTATCATTCCAGAAACAAGTGATCCTACTCTTTCGGTATATTCACCCATAATTGCACCCTTTTCCGCTTCTCTGATTTTCTGGTGAATTACCTGTTTTGCTGTCTGTGCGGCAATTCTTCCAAAACCCGGGGGTGTGACGTCTTTCTTTTCTGCTGCCGTAGTGTCAACTTTTCCATCTTCATCGGCTTCAATATGATCCCAGGCTAAAATCCTTGCCTCCCCGTTTGTGGAATTCAATACAACATCATAGTCAAAAAGTTCGGGGTCTTCTCCACGATCTTTGGCATCTTTTTTATAAGCTGCAACAATTGCCTGTTTAATTGTGTCCAATATAATCTCTGGGTCCAAACCCCTCTCCATCGCGATTGCTTTGATCGCCTGTGCAAATTCTGTTCTTGGTGTCTGCATATTAAAAAAAATGGCGGGCATTTCCCCCACCAAACCTAATCAAAACCACTGATAGTTTACTCGGAAACGCTTCTCTAGTCAACAAAACAATTATTGTATTAAATTACGGTTTATGAAGTTGTCCCACGGGACAGAGTAATACTTTTTGTGCTTTCCGATTCCGAGACTGTCTTTAAATAATTAATAAACGGGTGATCGTCCTCAAGAGAACTTAATGCTGAAACATCTATACTTAAACCCAATTCTTCTTCTCGTTGCACCAAGCCACTCCCTTCGTGTCTGTCAAAAAAATCACAGACAGAATCGATAAAAACTTTATTCGAAAAAGAACCAACTTTTTCAATCTTTTTTGGATTAAACCCAAAATCCTTCTCGGTCCTTGGATCGTTTACGAACTTGTATAGGGCATATATCGAACTGATAAAAACCTTTGCGTATGTCGCTTGTTTTCCCTTACCTGGTCGATCCACACCCTCCGGCATATAGTCAAAACTCCCGATGACACTACCGCTTTCTTCTCTATCCAACCAAAGAGTAAAACCACTGTTTCCAAAATCTATCCTTGTTGTTTCTTCAAACTTCTCAGGAATCAACTTCGGGGTAGTATCCAATTTTTCTTCATAATGTTTTGCTTCCCCGGCATCATTTTCTTTTCTCATGTTCTTAGTCTAAAAAATTTATTTAAAGTCCCTGTCTTTTCAAATTATTGACTAAATCCCTTTGCTCACGGGTTAAACGTTCGGGTGTAGAAATCACAAGTCGTACATATTCATCCCCCTTATTCCTCGAGTGAACTGATATCACTCCCTTCCCACGAAGTCTGACCATTGTTCCAGATTGTGTTCCGGGGCGGACCTTTATTTTTACAGATCCGTCGACAGTTGGGACATCTACTGCCCCTCCCAACAATGCCATAGAAAAAGGGATCTCCATCTTCACATAAATATCCGATCCATCGCGTTCAAAAAGCTCGTGAGGTTTTACATTTATCGAAAGAATAAAGTCGTCATATTTGATTCTTTGTCCTTCGTCAACACCTGCAGGAATTTTAATTTTTCGTCTTTTTCCATTAATGGAAACTTCCTTTTCAACACCATCAATGGCTTCCACAAATTCGATGGAGATCGAATATCTCGGAACCTGGCGCGCCCTGGAGCGGGCACCAAATTGACCACCTCCGCCGAAGAAACTTTCAAAAATATCAAAGGGGTCACCAAAATCAAATCCTGCAAAGGGGGAACCGTCTCCACCCGATGAGGAATAAGTATAAGTAAAAGGCCCCCACTGACCCCCTTGCCCACTAAATGGATTACTCCCGGCTCTACCAAATCCTCCACCCGGCTCAAATGCTGAATGGCCAAATTGATCATATGCCGCCTTCTTCTGTGAGTCGGACAATACTTGATATGCTTCATTAATCTCTTTAAAACGCTTTTCTGCGGCCTCTTTGTCATCTTTATGTCGATCCGGGTGCCACTCCAGAGCCTGCTTCCGATAGGCTTTTTTAATCTCGTCTGCGGAGGCTGACTTAGTCACGCCTAAAATATCATAATAATCGGATTTTCCGTCTGCCATATGTAAGTTATATTAAATGAATCAAACTCTCACTTAAAGAGCTATTTTAGCACTCAAACTAAACTTTTGCTAATGATCTATAGGTGAAATTGGGTGGAATATTAAAAATTGTTTCGAATTTCCAGGGAAATTTTAGTCCAATTTTGCGCTGTATTTTCCAAAAACCTGTAGTGAAACAAATATCCGACAAAAAGCATTAAAAGCGGTATGTCTAAAAGAAGAAGAAAGTATTTTTCGCTCACTATTGTTGTAAAAAACGACATCGACATAACAAGACCAACAAAAATCATCACAAGAAGATGAATTAACCTCTCGTGGCGGATTGTTTTAAGCATAAATTTGTGCTCGGCGTAAATCCTTTCCCAATCAATATTTGCTTCTTTTGAGGACAACAACCTTTTTATTTTTTGGTCGTAACTCCTTAACACATCTATATCCTATCACATTGATCAGATGCATTCCGAGCTTGTCTATAGTAGAATATCCCCACAATGTCACCTGAATACAAAATCGGAATAAATCCAAAAACACAAAGAGGAGAAATCAATATTGAACTACTCCCGAGAGAAAATTCACAAGACTTACGACGTGCGATAATTGTTCCCCACGCGGCTATGGCATATTTAAACAGCAAACACAGCGATTCAAAAAATTTAATAGATGCAACAGAAAAACTGTCGGAAATACTCCCTCGCGATATTGCGGAAAAATTTCTCCGTGCACTGGCCGAGGGAATTGAGGGAACCAAGATTGTTTTTAAGAAAACCGTCTCAAAAAAAACAGGGGAAGAAAAATACAGAATCATTAAAACAGACTTCCCCGCCTCCAGTTAAAATCAGTCGGAAATATCCCTTCTTATGTTCTTAACTATTGTCTTTTTATTTTCATCCTCATCTCGGTCAAAATATTTTGTCATGTTATATAATATTCACACGCTTCCTATAGAGAAAATCTATCATGAGAATGGACATTAAAGTCAAGGCAGGAAAGAATAATAACAAGGTAACCAAAATAGATTTTGCAAAATATGAGGTCTGGGTAAAATCTCCTCCGACAAAAGGTTTGGCAAATAAAGAACTTGTAAAAGTTCTTGCAAATTACTTTAATGTAAAACCCTACAATTTAAGGATTGTAAAAGGTCTCACTTCACCAGATAAAATTGTGGAGTTGACAAAATAATTTCCAATT
>Ga0172379_10010362_pt1 | contig 11289 bp, 5 predicted proteins | sample GrowelOW334metaG_FD_119756 | JGI IMG/M metagenome (GOLD analysis project Ga0172379, IMG submission 119756) | Groundwater microbial communities from an aquifer near a municipal landfill in Southern Ontario, Canada - Groundwater well OW334 metaG | ecosystem: Environmental > Aquatic > Deep... | reverse complement strand
TATGAAAAACGAAATTAAAATTTTTTGTTCGAAAGACCAGTCCGATTATGAGCTCTTGGATACGGGTGAAGGGGAAAAATTGGAAAAATTTGGTCCGTATACTTTTATTCGGCCGTATGAAGACGCTGTGTGGTCGAAGACACTGGAAGTGCAGAAAACTTGGAGCAAAGCTGACGGTAAATTTTGGAGTTCCAAACAAGGCGCAAAAAATGGCTGGACCCTGTCGCTCGCGAGCGACGGGGGGAAAATAACCAGTAAAATCAAGCCAAAATGGGAAATGGAATACAGGGGGATAAAATTTTTGGCTTCGCCCACACCTTTTCGGCATTTGGGATTTTTTCCGGAGCAGGCGAGTCATTGGGATTTTATAGAGGAAAAAATTCTTTCCGCAAGAACCGTTCTTGCGGAAACTGCTAAATCTATCAAATTCCTGAATTTATTCGGCTATACCGGAGTTGCGAGCCTTTTTGCGCTTCGTGCTGGCGCGGAAGTGACGCATGTAGATGCTTCCAAACAAGTTTTGAATTGGGCGAAAGAAAATCAAAAACTTTCCGGTTTGGAAAATTTACCAATGCGGATTATCGAAGACGATACTTTAAAATTTTTGGAACGCGAAGAAAAAAGGGGAAATAAATACGACGCAATTATTATGGATCCGCCGAAATTTGGCCGAGGACCGAAAGGGGAAATTTGGAAAATAGAAGAAATGTTGCCAAAACTTCTTTTGCAAGTTAAAAAAGTTTTAAGCGACAAACCGCTTTTTGTAATTCTGACTTCTTACGCGACTGATTCCTCGTCTTTGTCTTTAGGTCATGCTTTATCGGAAACGATGCGAGATTTTAATGGAAATATAGAATCCGGTGAACTCTGCGTTTTAGAAAAATCAAATAACCGCGTTATTTCTCTTGCCAATACGGCTGTTTGGAGCGCTAATTAAATTTAATCTTTCTTTACCACTTGGATTTCTTCTACGTCTTCTTGGATTTCGTCTACGTTCTCTTGGATTTCTTCCACGTCTTCTTGAATCTCTTCAATATCTTCTGAAACTTCTTCCAGTTCTTCAGCGTGCCTATTTACCGTCATTTGAATAAAAATAGAAAGGTATATCGCTTCCAGAGAAACTATCGTGGTTAGTATCAAGAGAATATCGGAAGAAGAGATACCTTCAAATCGCAAAAAAAATATTCCTGTAAAAAAAAGAGTGTGCACTAAAATGGACTGGGGTGAACCAATCCAACGCGTTAATTTTTTTGAAAAATTCTCAAATTTTCTTCTCATGTTTGCGTATCTGTTGTGCGCTTATATTATATGATATAATAATTGCTATAGAAACACAAACGTGTGTTTCGGAAATGTGTTTATTTGTAGTAGAATATTATTATTAATTTAATTTTTTTATATGATTAGTTATATGCCATATATGCTTTTGTCTTTTGTTCCCTTTATCGTGCTTATCATTATAATAATAGGTATAGTCGTATTTTTTACTAATCGTAATCATAATATGAATAATATGGATCCAAATCAAATGAAACCAAAAACAACGGCAGGTGATTTTTTGTTGAACATAGGTGCTATCATTGCTCTTTATACGGTTGTCAGTTGTCTTTTAAACTTATTGTTTACAGTCATTAATAAAGCATATCCTCAAATAAACAATGGATATAATTATTATAGTAGTCATTCAATTAGTTGGCCTGTTTCTATTTTGATTGTGTTATTCCCGATTTTTGTAATCATTATGTGGTTTTTAGAAAAAAGCTACACACAGAATCCTGAAAAAAGAAATATCGGAATTCATAAATGGCTTTCTTACATTACTCTTTTTATTGGAGGAGCTATTTTTATAGGAGATTTAGTTACAATACTTTATTATTTTATTGACGGTAAAGAACTAACAACCGGTTTCCTTTTGAAAGTTTTTTCAGTTCTCGCGATATCCCTGATTGTATTTCTTTATTATGTTAATGATGTCCGAGACACCCTCACGCCCTTGAAAAGAAAATTATGGTTTGGTATTTCGGCAGTTATAGTTTTAGCATCCATCGTTTGGGGATTTTCTGTGCTTGGTTCACCCCGAACCCAGCAACTTATAAAATATGACCAGCAAAAAATCAGCGACTTGCAGAATATAAAGAATTCTGTTGAAAATTTTTATTCAGCAAAAGGTGTTTTGCCAGTAAACTTTGATGAATTATCGTCATACGATTATTATTATGCAACCAAAGTAGATCCTCAAACACAAAGACCATATAAATACCGACCATCAGGAGATACCACATACAATCTTTGCGCAGAATTTAACAAGGCGTCAGATGATAAAAATAATCAAGATTATTACAATACTTACCAGTATCCCTACAATAAAACTAACTGGACACATCCCGCCGGTGAATATTGTTTTACGGAAACAATAAATCCAAATACATATTCAAAATCATCCCCAGTAATATTTCCAGTACAACCTGGAATATAAACTTTTTTGACGATCAAGCAGATATGATTTTATACGCTTTTGCAAAAAGGGTGGTTTTTGAGTATCATTGATATATATGAAAGAGTACAATCACCAGAAAATTGAAAAGAAGTGGCAAACTTTCTGGGAGAAAAATAAAATAAATCAAGCGAAGGATTCGTCAAAGAAACCTAAATACTACAGCCTGATAGAATTTCCGTATCCTTCCGGCGATGGTTTGCATGTGGGGCATCCGCGCCCGTATATCGGCATGGATGTGATTTCCCGCAAGAGAAGATTGGAAGGGTATAATGTGCTCTATCCGATCGGCTGGGATGCCTTCGGTTTGCCCACGGAAAATTATGCGATTAAGACCGGCAAAGATCCGCGCGTAGTCACTAAAAAAAATAGCGATACTTTCCGTCGGCAGATAAAATCTCTCGGCATATCTTTCGATTGGTCGCGGGAAATAAACACGACCGATCCGAAATATTACAAATGGACGCAATGGATATTTTTGCAGTTTTTGAAAAAAGGTTTGGCATATAAAGCCAAGATTGCGATTAATTGGTGTCTGAAAGATAAAATAGGGTTGGCCAACGAAGAAGTTGTTGGCGGAAATTGCGAACGATGCGGCAGTCCGGTGGAAAAAAGGGAAAAAGAGCAGTGGATGCTGGGCATTACAAAATACGCCGATCGATTGGATAAAGATTTGGACACGGTGGATTATCTTCCGCAAATAAAACTCTCGCAGAGAAATTGGATAGGCAGATCCGAAGGCGCGGAGATTGATTTTCCAGTAGCGGGCGCGGATACCGTTAAACGTATCGTAATTTTACATGGAAAGCACGGCAGTCCGGATAACTATGTCTATCCTTGGCTTAAAGAGCAGTTTGAAAAAAAGGGATATTTAGTAGAATTGCCGACTTTGCCCAATACTGAAGAGCCAAACGACGAAGAACAGGCTGATTATGTGGAAAAGCACTGCACACTTGATGAGAATACTGCAATAATAAGCCATTCTTTTGGGGGAATTGTTGCAATGAGACTTTTGGAGCGAGGTAAAAAAATACAGCGTGTTGTTTTGGCCTGTGTCCCTTTTTCAGGAAAGTTTAACGATAATAAAATTCGAAAAACCGTTTCTGATGCCTGCATAAAAGGATTTGATTTTAATACTATTAAAAAAAATTCAAGGGAGTTTATTGTTCTACGTGATGAACGAGATGAAATTGTTCCATCTGAAGATGCGGAATTGTGGCAGAAAAATTTAAATGGAATATTGTTGGATGGTCAGGGGCTGACCCCGCATTTTTCGGGAGAAAAGGAACCTGATATGCTCTATGCAAGTATTCCAACTGTTCGTGTTTTTACCACTCGTCCGGATACAATTTTCGGAGCGACTTATTTAGTACTGGCGCCGGAGCATGAACTGGTTCAAAAATTAAAAGCTCAAATTACGAATTGGAGTGAAATTGAAAAGTATATTCAAGAAGTTAAAAAGAAAACGGAGATAGAAAGAACCAGCGATGAAAAAATCACTTCGACAGGCTCAGTGCAGGTAAAAACAGGAGTGGAACTGAAAGGCGTGAAGGCCGTCAATCCCGCTAATCAAGAAGAAATTCCGATTTGGATTGCCGATTATGTGCTTCCGCATTACGGTACCGGGGCGATTATGGCCGTACCGGCGCATGATGAACGCGATTTTGCGTTTGCGAAAAAATATGACCTGGAAATGAAAGAGGTAATTGCTCCATATTGGCTGGATGAAATTCAAAAACCGAAAGAAGACAAAGAAACAGAAAAAAGAGAAGTAGTAGGGATGATAATACGAAGACCCAGAGATGATAAATATCTTTGCTTAAAATGGCCCAAAAGAGGATGGCAGGCATTTCCTACGGGTGGAATAGAAGGAGAAGATAAAGAGAAAGCAGCAAGAAGAGAGATTCTCGAAGAAACAGGATATAAGAATTTAAAATTTATAAAAGAAGTACCGGGTTCAGTGTATGCTGAATTTTGGCGACCGCACAAAGGATCAAATGTTTTAGCCCATTTTCACTTTCTTGCTTTTGAATTGGAGAATGAGGAGGTGGATGAAATTGATCAATCAGAAAAAGATGAGCATTCACTAATTTGGATTTCAAAAAGTGAAGTGATGAATTTCTTGAATGTCCCAAACCAAAAATTTGCTTGGCGTCGCTTTAACGAAGATAATCTGACTTTTTCTGGCAATGGTATTCTTACCAATTCCGGTCAATTCAACGGTCTTGATTCCCAAAAAGCCAAAAAGGAAATAATAAAATTTGTCGGGGGGAAAGAGAAAACTACTTTTAAGCTTCGAGATTGGGTATTTTCCAGACAGAGATATTGGGGCGAGCCGATACCGGTGGTGCTTTGTTCAAAGTGCGGCATTGTGCCAGTGCCGGAGAAAAATTTGCCGGTTCTTTTGCCGAAAGTAAAAAATTACCAACCGACAGACAGTGGCGAATCACCTTTGGCAAATATCGCGAAATGGGTAAACACTAAATGCCCAAAATGCAAAGGCAAAGCCAGAAGGGAAACCGATACGATGCCGAACTGGGCGGGGAGTTCTTGGTATTATTTGCGCTATGTCGATCACCAAAATAAAAAAGAATTTGCCGGCAAGAAAAATTTGAAATACTGGACGTCGGTTGATTGGTATAATGGAGGCAACGAGCATACGACGCTTCATCTTTTGTATTCGCGCTTTTGGCATAAATTTCTCTTTGATTTGGGTCTCGTACCGACTTCCGAGCCGTATAAAAAACGCACTTCGCACGGGATGATTTTGGGTGAAGGGGGAGTGAAAATGTCCAAATCTCTCGGCAATGTCATCAACCCGGACGAAATGGTAAAAACTTACGGCGCAGATACTCTGCGAGTTTACGAAATGTTTATGGGGCCGTTTAATCAGTCCGTCGCTTGGTCCACGGAAAGTATTATCGGCGCCAGGAGATTTATCGAAAAAGTTTGGAGGATTGGGCAAAAAATAGCTTCGCCTGATATTTTTGTTCAGTCGCTCGGTACCTCGCTTCACTCAGCCACTCCTTCACAAAAACATACAGGCTCAGCTTTACACAAAACCATCAAGAAAGTTTCCGAGGATATAGAAAATATGCAATTCAATACGGCTATCGCGGCCTTGATGATTTTGGCGAACGAAATGGACAAAATGGAAAATATTGAAAAAGATGATTTCAAAAAGTTTTTGCAAATCCTTTCTCCTTTTGCTCCGCATATCGTGGAAGAATTATGGAACACGCTCGGAGAAAAAAAATCCGTCAATCTTTCTGCTTGGCCAAAATGGGATGAAAATCTGATTCAAGACGAAGAAGTGAAAATCGCGGTACAGGTTAATGGAAAAGTTCGGGCGGAGCTCACGGTTCAGATGAATTCTTCAGAAGAGGAGATAAAAAAACAGGCCTTAGCTGGTGTGGCCGTCCAGAGGCATCTAGCCGGGGGTAGTGTTAAGAAAATAATTTACGTAAAAAACAAACTTATTAACATTGTCGTATAGTTGATTTTTTAGTATGTGTTATAATAAAAAATATGCATAAGAATACATTTGACAAGTTGTCTTTCTTGTCGCTTTTTTTGACAATAATATTATTACCTCTTTTTTTTCTACCTTTCACCAACATCCCGGTGGAAACTTCTAAGGGTCTACTTTTGGTTGTCGGACTGGTAATTAGCGTAATTTTTTGGGCCATCGCCAGATTTTTCGACGGAGAAATAGTTTTGCCGAAATCCTGGCTTTTGCTTTCCGGTCTTGGCGTAGCTCTGGTGTTTTTATTATCTTCTCTTTTTTCCGTAAATCCGCAGGTCTCCTTATTTGGCACAATGTTTGATCTCGGTAGTTTTTGGTATATTTTTTCCGCTTTCATTCTAATGCTGGCTTCGGCTGTTATTTTTAGGACTCCGGCCCAAGCTAAAATAGTTCTTTTTGGAATAATTTTGTCTTCAGCTATTGTGTTGGTTTTCCAAAGTGCGCATCTGTTTATGCCGAATTTTCTTTCGCTCGGCGTTTTGAACGGACAAGCCGGAAATATTATCGGCTCTTGGAATGCCCTAGGCCTCTTTGCCGGATTTTCTTCTTTGATGTTTCTTTTAATGATTGAGTTTTTTCCTATTTCTAAGTTGTGGAAAATAATTTTCGAAGTGCTCATTTTACTTTCAGTTCTATTGGCGGTAGTCGTCAATTTCCCATTGGTTTGGCTTTTATTGGGAATTTCCGCTTTGATTATTTTTGTCTATAAAACTTCCATTACCCTTGAAAAAAATGATTTAGAGGAAAAGAAAAAAAATTTTCCAATAATTTCCTTCGTGGTTGTTTTGATATCTTTATTGTTTTTTCTAAATCCATTAATATCTTCTGAAAAACATCTAAGAGATCATCTTGTTCCAAAGCGTCTACAGGTTTCAAATATTGAAATTAGCCCGCTTTTTCGCACTACTCTTTTGGTGACAAAAGGGGTATTAGTGAAAGATCCGATTTTCGGTCTGGGGCCGAATCGTTTTGGGGAAGCTTGGTCTATGCACAAGCCCATTCAAATAAACACAACCAGTTTGGACGGCAATGATTTCTGGAATGTTTACTTTAATTTCGGTTCCGGATTGTTGCCTACACTAGCGGCCACGACCGGAATATTGGGAATTCTTTCTTTACTTCTATTTTTTGTCTTATTTCTGATTTCCGGAGTGCGTTCAGTTTTTTCTGGCATCAAAAGCGGAATCAATTGGGAAATGATGGCGTTCTTTGTATTGTCGCTTTATTTGTTTATTTCTTCTTTTTTTTACGCGACCGGAACAGTTATTTTTCTATTGTCCCTGGCTCTTACCGGAATTTTTATTGGTTTAGCCGCTTCCAATTTGAAAAAGCAAATTGTTTTTTCGTTCTTGAATGATCATCGTAAGAGTTTTTTCTCCATCCTTCTGCTTATTCTTTTGGTTATTGTTTCCATAATTATTTCCTTCAAATACGTGGAACATTTTGCTTCGATTCCGTATTTCCGAAAAGCTTTGAAGAACGCCGAGACAATTGAGACAATTCCTTTGGCTGAAAATTATATTGGTAAGGCTGTCGCTTTACATACCAACGATCTTTATTTGCGCGCTTATTCGCAGATTTATTTAGTAAAACTCAATACTTTAGTTAATAAAGGATTAGCTTTGACGGAAGAAGAAAAAAAGGATTTAGAGACAAGTTTTAAGCAGGCAGTTCAAAGCGCACAAATGGCGACGGAATATAATTCTTCTAATTATCTGAATTTTGAATTACTTGGCTCGGTTTATCAGACCGCTGGAGTATTGGGAGTGAAAGATGCTTACAGTAAAGCCGCAGAAACTTATCAGCAAGCTTCAGTATTGAATCCGCTTAATCCGGGACTTAAGTTGGCGACAGCTAATTCTTTCTTGGCGGCTGGCAACAGAGAAGAAGCTAAAAATTACGCCAACGCCGCTTTATCTTTGAAGGGAGATTTTACTGAAGCTCAGGAATTTCTTAAGTATATTGAATCTTCCAACACCTCTTCTGTCGTTCCGGTTTCTAATAAATCCACTAACTAAAAAATAACGGGATGGAGAAAATCCTAAGAATTTTTACTAAAGAATCTGGAAGTATAAATCAAGCCGCGCTCCTTTTAGGTTCTTTTACTTTACTTTCTCAGATTTTAGCACTTTTCCGTGATCGTTCTATCGCGCATTTTATCGGTCCTTCGCCTTCTTTGGACGCTTATTATGCGGCTTTCCGCGTACCAGATCTTATTTTTATTTGTGTAGCATCACTTGCATCTATTACTGTGATAATTCCTTTTATTATTGCAAAAATGAAAGGGGATGAGGTTACTGCGGAAGCTCGTAAATATTTAAATGATATTTTTACTGTTTTCTTTTCCTTGATGGTTTTGATTTCTCTTGTTGTTTTTTTTCTTATGCCCTATCTTGTGTCGTTTGTCGCTCCGGGCTTTACTCCGCTTTTTCAGACAAAAGTTGTTTTGCTTTCGCGGATAATGTTGCTTTCTCCGATTTTAATGGGTCTTTCGAATCTTTTTGGCACAGTTACCCAGCTCTTTCATAAATTTTTTATTTATTCCCTAAGTCCTATTTTCTATAATTTAGGAATTATTATTGGTGTTTTATTTCTTTATCCTATTTTTGGAATTTATGGAATGGGATTAGGCGTGGCGTTGGGAGCTTTTATGCATTTTGGCATACAGTTTCTGGCGTCACGTAATTGCGGATTCACGCCAAAATTTTCATCTTCAATTAACTTTAAAGATATCAAACAAGTGGCGTTGACTTCATTTCCTCGAACCTTAGGTCTGGCCTTTAATAATATTGCTCTCATTTCTATTATTGCTCTCGCGTCTTTTTTAAAGAGTGGTTCAATTTCAGTATTTAATTTTTCATTTAATCTTCAGTCGGTGCCGCTCAATATTATCGGCATATCTTATGCCGTGGCAGCTTTTCCAACTTTGGCAAAATCTTTTGGAGGCGGAAAGACGGAAGAATTTAAAAAGCATTTAAAAGAAGCTGCGCGGGCTATTGTGTTCTGGTCTTTGCCGGTAATATTTCTTTTTATCGTACTGCGTGCGCAGATTGTCCGTGTCATTCTGGGTTCCGGGTCTTTTTCTTGGGACAATACTCGCTTGGTCGCGGCATGTCTGGCAATTTTTTCTGTTTCAATTCTGGCGCAGGGGATGATTACGCTTCTTTCTCGTTCCTATTATGCGACCGGCAATACTAAACGTCCGCTTATGGTCAATTTCTTATGTTCTGTATTTATTATAATTTTATCTTTTATATTTATTTATCTTTTTAAAAACGTATCTCTGTTTCGATATTTTATTGAATCTTTACTTAAAGTAAGTGACATCCCCGGCACGGAAGTATTGATGCTTCCGCTTGCTTATTCTGCCGGAACTATTTTAAATTTTATGTTGCATTGGATTTTCATAAAAAAAGATTTTATGCCGGACGAATCATTTATTACCAAAACTTTTTTTCAAAGCTTGGGCGCGTCATTTTTCCTGGGCTTAGTCGGTTATTTGAGCCTGAATGCTCTTTCTCCAATTTTGGGCACAACCACATTTTTAGGCGTGTTTTTCCAGGGTTTTATTTCCGGAATTTTAGGAATTGCGGCTGCTATTTTAGTTTTGTATTTACTTAAGAGTGAAGAGCTAAACGGTCTTATGAAAGTTCTAAGAACCAAATTTTGGCGCGCGAAAGTTGTCGCCCCATCTCAGGAAGAGCTTTAAAATTACGGTTTTTAAGTTTCGTGTGGTATAATAAAGAAAGGGGATAAATAGCCCCTCTTTTGTTATGGAAAAAGAAAGAGATTACTCAAATTTGCATCGCAGCTTGGTGCTTAAATATTTCTGGCAAGCAATTAGACCCTATAAAGTGTCGTTTTTTTCTATTATCGCCTGCATAACGGCCTCTTCAATCTTTGATGTTTATGTACCATTCCAATACTTAAAACTCTGGAATGTTTTAAGTATTAATAATTTTACCGTTGTTTCTGCCGCTAAATCCATAGTGATCTTGATTTTAATATTAAATTTAATTCGTTGGATAATTCGCAGAACTTCAGGATTTTTTCTTTCGTATTTTGAAGCATCCGCTATGGCAAGTCTTCGTAAACAAGCATTTTCCTCCATGATTAACCACTCGCATTCTTTTTTTGCAAATCGTTTCAGTGGATCCTTAGTAAGAAAAATAAATAAATATGCTGGCTCTTTTGAAATATTAGCGGATAGAATGATGACTGATGGTTTGCCACTCGTTGTTCGAGGAGCAGGAATAATCGTCGCTTTTTACACATTGGTGCCAAAATATTCCTATATTCTTGCGATTTTCTGTGTGGTGTTTTTAGTCACAGCTTTTGTTTATATTCGTTATAAATTAAAATACGATGTTATCGCCTCAGAAGCTGATACAAAAACAACTGGAGCCTTATCTGACTCAATAGGTAATCATTCTTCCGTTCAACTTTTCACTGGCCATGAATATGAAAAAGATTGTGTAGGTAAAATTATTCAAGACCAAAAAAATAAAACGGCATTTAATTGGTATTTATGGGAGGGGCTTTCAACCATACAATCCTTCTATACATTCTGTGCTGAGTTCCTTATTTTTTGGATAATTATAGGTGACTGGAAACTCGGTTTGGTTACTTTACCTGTTATAGTTTTGCTACAAAGTTATTTTGTGCGATTAGTTGACGGTTTATATAATTTTGGTGCCATTGTACGTGCGTATTATGAAAATTTTGCCAATGCACAAGAAATGGCAGATATTCTAGATACTCCTTATGAAATTATAGATAAACCTGCCCAAATCTTGAATGGTGTAAAAGGAGAAGTAGTTTTTGATAATGTCACTTATGTTTATGAAAACAATAATTCTAAAGTATTGGACAATTTTTCTCTGACGATTCCGGCCGGGCAGAAAATTGCGATTGTTGGTTCTTCCGGCGCAGGCAAGACGACTTTCGTGCGTTTATTGATGAGATTATTTAATCTCACTTCCGGAAAAATTATGATTGATGGAGTAGATATAAGTAGTATTTCTCAAAAAAATCTTCGGGAAAAAATCGGATTTGTGCCTCAAGACCCCGTGCTTTTTCACCGCACTTTAATGGAAAATATTCGTTACGGTAGACGAGACGCCACCGATAAAGAAGTGCTAATAGCGGCCCATCTTGCGCATTGCGATGATTTTATTGATGCACTGCCTTGTGGTTATAAAACATATGTCGGGGAAAGGGGAGTGAAACTTTCCGGCGGGGAGCGCCAACGCGTGGCCATTGCCCGAGC
>Ga0172379_10010361_pt1 | contig 11290 bp, 10 predicted proteins | sample GrowelOW334metaG_FD_119756 | JGI IMG/M metagenome (GOLD analysis project Ga0172379, IMG submission 119756) | Groundwater microbial communities from an aquifer near a municipal landfill in Southern Ontario, Canada - Groundwater well OW334 metaG | ecosystem: Environmental > Aquatic > Deep... | reverse complement strand
TCTAGATGGAACCGCCAAAAATGGTCTCTGTGCGCCTTTTCCTCTAAATGTTGTAGCTGACGCCAACGACATGTGGGCTAAATACCAAGAAGCTATTTCCCCTCTTCCCCTCGGAGAGTAACCTCAATTTTCTTCATTTCCTTATCCCGATATAGTTCGACTTCCACCCGGTCACCGATTTTCTTGCCGGATAGTAGTTCAACCAATCCATTCTCCACTTCTGCCACCTCCTGCCCATCAAACTTAGTGATAATATCCCCCTTCTTTATCCCTCCCACCTCCGCCGAAGACCCAGCTACCACCTCAACCACGTAAGCTCCTGCGGGCACATTATTCAAGATCCCCTGCTCCTTGGAGAGCAATTGGTAGCGCACCCCCAACATGGGTCGCTCGAACTTGCCCGTGGTATTAAAGTTATTCAAACTCTCCTTGACTGTATTTATCGGCAAAGCAAACCCCACGTTATTAGCACTCTGTGATACCGCCACATTGACCCCAATCACCTGCCCCGCCGAATTTAGGAGTGGCCCCCCAGAATTACCTGGATTAATTGCCGCATCCGTCTGGATCACGTTATCCAATTTCTCGCTCATACTCAAGCCGTCTCCCGCCGTGATTCCTCTTCCCAACCCCGAGATTACTCCGGTTGTCACTGTATGACGAAACTCCCCCAGTGCTGTCCCAATCGCAATCACAAAATTTCCTACCTTGATCTTGTCGCTATCTCCTAGTTCTACTACCGGCAAATCACTTCCGCTAATCTGCAATATCGCCAAATCGTTCAACGGATCGCGCCAAATTTTCTCGACCTGATGGCTAGAATCATCTTTTAGTACCACCGTGTAATCGCTAGCACTCCCCTGTGAAACCACATGTTTGTTGGTTACCACCAATCCTGATTTATCGACAATAAACCCACTCCCGATATCAACCTGTTCCGACTCAACTTGCCCGCTTGGCCGGCTCCCCCGAAACATCCCAAACGGATCCAAAAAATACTGCTCCATTACCGGAGTTTCTTGTTTATAAGAGACTGTCACAACCGCCGGCGAGACTCGCTCCGCCACCTCTGTCACCACATTTTCCTCGGTCACAATCCGCTGATTAATCAGCTCAGTAGGATTGTTGTTTGATCCCAATTTTTGCAAAAACGGCAGTCCCCAGATCTTCTCACTCACCGCCCCGCCGATAAACACCGCCACAAAAAATACCCCTACCAACATCCCCAAAAAGAAGTCTTGTAATCCCCTGCTCTTCACACTCCCCATATTACCAAACACACCAACTATTTTTCAACCCTACCGTTCTCTCCTGAACACAAGCTAAAAATTATTTCTTCTTAGGAAGATTTGGTAAATACCAGGAAGCATCTTTACCGTCTATGCTTGTCAGAGTCGGTTTACCCCCAGCCACTTCAAATTGATCGCTCCATCCAATACCACCTTTATATAGAGTATGCTGATATCCCCCAATAAGTAAAAAGAACAGTCCACGAAATCCTGCACGCAACCGTCCAGTCTTAGCTTTAAAAATACCCTCGTCCGGAATAGTTACCTTAACACAAAGATCAACCGGCGGTTGTTCACCGAACACATCACGAATAATTTCATTGGGAGAAGGACACATAAAACATCCTCATTATTGATCTAAACTGGTAATTAACAATCCTAGTAACTCAAGATCTTTTGATTCAAAGGCAGTCCAAGCACATGACTCAAAACCACCATCAACCCCCCATCGAGAATACCCATTTTCCCCGATATTTACATCATCTCCAGCAGTAACTCGTGGCAACTCAACTTTTGCTCCTCCTTGATCCTTTCTCTCCTCGAAAAGACGCAAAACATGATTAAACACCTCTGCCTGCCCACTTCCTATTATCGGTGACATACCTAACCCCCAAAGTTAATTTATAAGACAATTTTCTCACCCCTGTCAACTCTACTTCGAAAGTGTCTCAATTGCCTTCTGCACCTGTTCGTCCACATCCTTGGTTGTCAGATCATCCTCCACTTTCACATCCGGGGTAATCCCCTCTTTCCCGATCCACCTCCCGGAAGGAAGAATCCACTTGGCAATAGTCACGTGGAGACTGCTCCCATCCGTCAGTTCCTGCACCTCCTGCACCGTCCCCTTGCCAAAGGACTGCTCCCCGACAATCTTTGCCCGCTTCCCATCTTGTAGTGCTCCGGCCGTGATTTCACTGGCCGACGCAGAACCTTGGTTTACCAACACTACCAGTGGAACCGTCAGCAAATTCCCCCGTCGATCCACGCTATAAGTTTGACTCTGGTACCTCCCCTCCTGTTTAACTACCACCCCATTCTCCATAAATTCGCTGGCCACATACACTGCCCCGTCCAGATAACCGCCCGGATTATTCCGTAGATCCAAAATCACTCCATCTGCTTTGGCTTTGGCAATTTCGCGTACCTTGGCATCCCACTGTTCATCCGTTCTCCCTCCATAACGATGCAACTGTAAATGGGCATATTTCTGACCATTCTTCTCGATCCATTCCAGTTCGACCGATGGCACTACAATCTCATCGCGCATAATTTTAACTTCAAAAGACTTTTCCTCCCCATCTCTAAACATGGTCAAAATCACCTCTGTCCCCTTTTCTCCCCGGATATGGGTAACTGCCGTCGGCAAACTCATGCCCTGGGTATCGATATCGATCTGCTTTTGTTCATCCTTGATATGTAAGATTAGATCTCCCGCTTTTACCCCCGAAGCCTCAGCTGGTGAGTTGGCAATTGGAGCTACCACCGCGAGCGTTCCTTCCCGGTACCCCAGCTCTATTCCCACCCCAAAAAAAGCCCCATCCAAGTCTTCGTTGGCAGCCTTATTTTCTTCCGGCGGCAAGTACTGAGTATAGGGGTCTCCCAGCGAGCTGGCGAGTCCCTGCATCGCCCCCCAAGTCATCTCAGCATAATCCAATTTGGCTGGGTCCACATACGACTTTTCTAGTCTCCTCCACACCTCCCAAAACTTGGAAAAATCCGCGGCCTCATCTACCTGATCAGATCCTTGCCCCACCAACTTTTGAATGATCGCGTTATCTGATCCCCCTACTCGGATCTTGGCGGTTTGATACCCTGCCGCAAACACCAAAATTCCACAGGCCAACAAGACAAAAAAATTCCGCAACTTACGATAACTCAGTTTCGCCATAGGCGTAATACTATCACAATCGACTAATTAGCAAACGGTAACAAAGCGAGCATTCTGGCCCGCTTCACCGATACCATCAAAGCCCTCTGTCCTTTAGACGATAGACCCGTCCGAGCTCTGGGTAAAATCCGCCCCTTTTCGGTCACAAATCGTGCCAATGTCACGGCGTCTTTGTAATCAAACTTGATCGGGGCATCATTCTTGCCCATAATTGGTTTTTCTTGTCTAGGTTTTCTTTGCATCTTGCTCCTTAAAATGGAATATCGTCGACATTAACTGTTTCCTCTATCGGCTCAGCGGCATCTTTTTTGGACTCCTTCTTAGGTTTTTCTTCTTTGGCGGCTTCCTCTACCACTACCTCATCGGTTGCGGCGGCACCAGCCGGAGCCTGTTCGACCCCTACAAAGTCCTCTTCCTGGCCTCCGTTATGTCCCATGGGGGCTCCGCCCTCGCGGTTACGGGTATCTAGAACCATCATATTTTCTGCCACAATCTCGGTGATCTCGCGCTGCATCCCGTCCTGTCCGGTGAACTTGCGGGTTTGCAGTCTGCCCTCGATAAATACCTTGCGTCCCTTGAATAGTAATTGTCCGCAGATCTCTGCCAATTTACTCCAAGCTACAATTCGGTGAAACTGGGTCTCTTCTTGCCGCTCGGCTCCGTCTCCCGTACTCCAACTCCGGTTCGTCGCCAATCCAAAAGTTGCGACCGCTGTCCCACTCGGTGTGTAACGTACCTCCACATCTCGGGTCAGATTACCGATTAACATGACTTTGTTGAGCGATCTGCTTGACATATCTCCTCCAAATTCTAAATACTATATACCATAAAGTTAATCTATACCCGCACGAACATGTACCTAAGAACTCCCTCTTCCAGTTTGAGCATCTTATCCAAAACCGGTTGATCACTCCCTGGCAGGGTTAACACAAAATGTTCGTAAATCCCAATCTCAATCTTGCGGATGGGGTAAGCCAAATGTTTGACTCCCCAGGATTCCTGCTTATTGATCTCTCCCTTGTGCTTTTTGACAAACTCTTCGATCACCTTCATCACCCGAGTCTTTTCACTTTCCGCTTCTTTGGCATCCTTCGCCGAAGCCGGATCCGGGAACAAAACAGTTAGTTCGTAAGTATTCATGGCTGAATTATACCCAAAGTTAGCCTTACCCGCAACGCCCAATCTGCTACTTCCCTATCACCTGCCCGCAGTGCTACGCACAAGCGTTGCAGGCGGGTAAACTCAACTACTTTCCAATCATAAACTCCACTACATCCCCTTCTTGCATCACATAAGTCTTCCCTTCCGTTCTCACCCTCCCCTTTTCTGCCGCCCCCTTCCATCCCCCATACTCGATAAAATCCTGGTAATGGCACACCTTGGCTGAAATAAAGTGTTTGACAAAATCAGTATGGATCACCCCCGAGGCAGCTGGAGCTAGTGTCCCGCTTGGAATCGTCCAGGCTCTAACTTCCAATTCTCCTGCCGTCAAAAACGACGTGAGTCCCAGCCGCTTGTAAGCCGCCGCAATCAATGTTTCTAGTCCCGTTCGCGCAATTCCCGCTGATTTTAAATATTCCCGCCGCTCCTCTTCCGTAAATCCGGCCAGCTCCTCCTCCAGTTTGGCACAAATTGCGATACACTCCGATTCCTGGATTTCCACTCCCCTGCTTCGCAACCCTTTTACAAACTCGGTAATGACCGCACCCGCTTGCGCTAACCCCACTTCGTCCGTATTGATACAAAACATTTGCGGCTTACTCGTTAGCAAAAACAGTTCCTTCGCCGCCTCTGTCTCTTCCTCAGTTAACTCGACCTGCCTGGCTGATTTGCCCGCCTCCAACCCAGCTTTCAGTTTGGTCACTGCCTCCCACCGTATTTTATCGAGGTTCGCCTGGCTAGTTGAATGCGAAGCTTTCGGCGGATTTTGCTTTTCGAGCGTAGCCAAGTCAGCCAACTGCAGTTCCGTCTCGATCGTCAGATAGTCCTCAACCAAATCTCCGCTTCCTGTCTGAATCACGTTACTATCGGTAAACCCTCGGATGACTTGCAATACTACCGATACCTCACGGATATGGGCCAAGAATTTATTCCCCAGTCCTTCTCCCGTTGACGCTCCTTTGACCAACCCTGCTATATCCAAAAATGTTACCGTCGCCGGCCTAAGTGGGATCTCCCTATCATCTGACATCTGACGTCTAACTACTGATGCAAGACTCTCCAGTCTTGCATCCGGCACCGGCACTATCCCCACATTAGGTTCAATCGTCGCAAACGGATAGTTCGCCGCAAATGCTTGTTGTTTAGATAGCAGTGCATTAAACAGGGTGCTCTTCCCCACATTTGGTAATCCGACAATCCCGACAGATAAACTCATGTAACTATTCTACCTCAACCCCGGACTCGCAAACGAAATATCCACCTCTACCGTCCGCTCGGTATCCGGCTGCTTCAGAATCTGTAGTCGTAGCACCCAATAATCTTCGATCGCTTGCAAAACCCGCCCAATCGGCATTTCGCTACTCATTTGTTTGTATGTTACTCGTTCTCGATAACTTGAATTAAGTAGCTTCCCCCACTCACTAATATGCTTTATCTTTCCAGCTCTCATAGTCTCCAGACCAAAAAACCCACTATCATAACCCTCAAACATATAGGTATCTACTCGTGTAACTCGTGATCCACTATGTACCACCAATCCGGCTGTCCTCCATTCATCCCCGGCCAGCACTTTTCTCGCTTCGTCCAACTCACGCTGTACCTGTTCCCGTCCACCCGACACCCGCGAGGTTGCGAGCTCCGGGTACTGGTCGAGCATCTTCTCCTCCCAATCCAAAATTTCCCCTATATAATCTTTAATCTCTTGCTCACTCCCATATTTCCAAATCAAACGATAATATTTTTCTACGAGCTCTTGCAACACCAAACTGCCATAATAAATCTCCCTCCGGTTATCAACCCCGATCCCCGGTAACTTGGCATCAACAATTCGTTTTAGCTCGCTCTGCGTGTGATCAAAAGCTTTTGTCCACCCAGTGTACCCATCCTCCGACATCCTGGCCAAATAGACGTAATCAGTTCGGCCATTCACCGTGGGCGAATCAGCAACCACCACTCGCTCCAAATTGAGCGTGACAGTGCCCAGCACCACCAGTGCAGTCCATAATATTTCATACCGTACCCAGCAAAGTTTCGGCTTTATATATCGCATAATCATCGTCACCATCATCCCTACTAGCCAAATCAAAGCAACCAAACCATACAACCTAGCCAAGGTTAGGCCATGCAAACTTTGGTACAGCCACACCCGGCGGAAAATCGAGACCACAAACACGGCAAACTCTAATCCCAAAATGGTTTGTAATTTGATTAACCATTTAGCACCCTGCCCATCCTTACTTTTCCCCACCAGTAACGCCGCCCACGCCACTCCCCATACCAATGCCGCCACCTGCAGTAGGTCGCCAAAGCCTTTTTTGACGTAATCCGAATAGGTCGCGACTCCATACTTCGACAAATCGGTCTCTTTAGCCACTGTTACAAACACATACGGCCACTGGATGATCAAAAAACTACCCAGCACAACCACCACCATCGCCAAAACTACGCTCATCTCGCGATTCCACCCGCGGGTCAAAAAGCCGAGCGGTGACCGGTATCCTCGCCACGCCAACTTGAGCAATGGCAACATCGCGATCAAAATCATCGCACTCAATATCAACCTCATTGGCAGCTGCCGCAAAAACTCCTCGGATACCATATTTTTGATAAAGTTAGCAAAGATGGGGTCTGCGTGAGACAAGAGTGAAACTAGCAAAGCCACCACCGGTAATCCAATTATTCCACCTGTTAATACTGATTTGATCCAAGCGGGGCGAGTCGTCACTTTTTTCTTGACTAAACCAGTCTGACTCTTCACCCATTCTCCATTCCAAAAAGATCCTATCACGCGCCTCACTCCACGCAAATATTCCCACATCATCCAAGTCGGAGTCAAGATCAATTCCAATAATCCCCCAATACCCGCACCCTTCACATAATTATAGGTTGTAATCACCCAGGTCACACCAAAAAGTAAGATCAAAATCTCCAACTTTTCGCTCGCATTCACTAATTGCATCAAAATAACTATCAGCCCGGTTACCAATCCACTCATCCATCCCACAACTCCAATTGGCTGTCCACTCTTGCGATAGGTCATCACCGTCCATCCCCACCACCCCAACAACATCAACCCCACTCCAAAGCTCCCCACCGGCTGAAACATAAACAAATTCAAAAACAGTACTAACCAAAGCAACTGCACACCCCGAATTCTATCACACTCCCATCCATCTCGAGTACAGCATCTTGTTCACCCTGATCACCGACTGGTTTATTATTTGGCATTTATATAAATATTTTTAATACTCTTTTTTCAATGTGATCTATTTAACTGCTTGAAATATTAAAAAACCTTTCAAAAAATCTAATCAATTTATCAATCACGTTTTCTCGTTTCTTACTCCGTTCTCCAGTTGGAGAGAAGCGAGTAACCGGAGGTAATATCTTGGTAATTGCAGTACCGGTCGTTGTGACATTCCCGTTTCGAAATGCATTCTTAATAAAGGCGTAGGTAGCATCATGATCTAGATTCTCGCTCTCAATTATTTTTTCAAGCTCTTCCACTTTTTTACCTTCAACAAATTTCTGCCAATCATCATCAACATCTGAGTGAATATCCAGTGATGTAATGAATTGGTTGATTAAGTCCTTCTTATTGCGGAGCTCGATACTTGAATCGATGGCTTTATTGATGTCTATCAATAACTCTTTGTTTTTGGTGTGATCTTCATGATATCTCTTAATTAAACCAAGAATATAATCGATATCAATGTCTACCTGCTTGATAAGCTCCATCTCAAAAACCACATCTTCGTTAACATTTTCTTTTTCTTCCCCTTTCCCTTTACGGAATTCATTGTAAATATCGATATAGGCACTGTGGTAATCCTGTACATCACGCTCAGTTAGGATTTCATTTCCAGTAAATTCGTCAAAGGTAGTTAAAATATTGCGCACGCGCAAAATTGCCCCGTACAACTTGATAAAATCTTTTTGGTTTTGTTCTCCAAGTATTCTTTCTCCAACTGGGAATCTTTCTTGTAATTCCTTGACTAAACTTTCATAACCACGGATATCTTCTTTATCGTCTTTATAGCCGTAATAATAATCGTTGTAAGCCTTGAGGAGTACGATGCCGCTGGCTTCCTTATCGCCAAACAAGGCAATTGACTCATTGGTAGCTTTTTCAAGGTTACGGAAGCAAACAATGTTTCCGAATGTCTTAACACTATTTAATATTCTGTTTGTGCGTGAGAAAGCTTGTAATAATCCATGTAGCCTAAGGTTTTTATCAACCCAGAGAGTATTGAGGGTGGTTGCATCAAATCCAGTTAAAAACATGTTGACCACGATCAAAATATCAATTTCTCGTTTTTTAACCCTTTCGCTTACGTCTTTGTAGTAATTCTGAAATTTGTCGGATGAGGTATCGTAGGAAGTCCCAAACATTCCGTTGTAGTCGACAATAGCATTCTCTAGGAAGTCTCGAGAACTTACATCAAGTCCAGACGTATCTTCAGAATTTTCATCAATCATTCCGTCTAGATCCTCATCATTTACTCCAAAGCTATAGATAGTGGCTACTTTCAGCTGTTTGTCGCTTGGAAGACCCTCTAACTGTTTTTTAAACTCGGCGTAGTACTTTTTAGCTACTTCAATGGAAGAGACTGCAAATATAGAATTAAATCCTGCTAGACGGCGATCCTTAATTTTGTAATAACTAATTCTTTTTGTTTTTTGATCAAAGTGTTCCCTGATATATTTGACAATATTCGAGATTCTTTCCGGAGCGGACAAAATGGCTTCTCGGTCAATATCGTTAACCTTTTTGTCTTCAATATCCTCAGCTTCGCGAACGGTTGAAATATAATCAACTTTAAAGGGTAAAACATTTTTATCAGAAATAGCATCGACTATCGTATAGGTGTGGAGCTTGTCACCAAAAGCCTGTTGTGTTGTTTTAAAGTCTGGACGACCGCCAGATGAGGAATTCATAGCAAAGATTGGTGTACCAGTAAATCCAAATATGTGGTAGTTTTTAAATGCTTTAGTTATTGCGGCATGCATTTCACCAAATTGTGATCTATGGCACTCGTCAAAAATCAGTACTACATGGCCGTCAAAAATTGCGTGTTCGCCATTGCGACTAATGAATCTATCTAGTTTTTGGATCGTGGTGACAATTATTCGCGCATTTGGTTCACTCAGTTGTTTTGTTAAGATGGCAGTACTGGTATTGCTATTAGCAGCCCCTTTTTCGAATTTGTCATACTCCCGCATGGTTTGATAATCCAAATCTTTACGATCAACAACAAAAACAACTTTTTCGATATCGATCAGCTTGCTTACCAACTGAGCAGTTTTAAAGCTCGTTAGGGTTTTTCCTGATCCAGTGGTATGCCAAACATACCCACCAGCCTCAACGGTTCCTAGTTTCTTATAGTTGGTACTGACTTCAATTCTGTTTAATATCCGCTCGGTGGCAACAATTTGATATGGGCGCATCACCAATAGCAGCTTGTCTGTCGTGAATACACAATAGCGGGTAAGGATATTTAGAATGGTGTGCTTAGCAAAAAAGGTTTTGGCAAAGTCCATCAGATCAGTAATGGGGCGATTGGTCGCATCCGCCCACCAACTCGTAAATTCAAAGCTATTGCTAGTTCGTTTACCTATTTTTGAAGAACCCTCATTGGAATCTTTTACATGTTGAGCACGGGTAGTGTTGCTGTAATATTTGGTATGAGTTCCGTTGGAGATGATAAAGATCTGCACATACTCAAAGAGGCCAGATGAAGCCCAAAAACTCTCACGGTTGTACCTATTTATCTGATTGAAAGCCTCTTGAATGGCTACTCCGCGGCGTTTTAGCTCAATATGTACAAGTGGGAGTCCGTTGACTAAAACAGTCACATCATAACGATTTGCCCTCTGTCCATCTTCAGTCGCATACTGGTTTATGACTTGCAGGCTATTATCGTGAATGTTATCTTTTTTGATCAAATAAATATTTTTAATCGAGCCATCGTCACGAGTGAGATTCTTTATGTAGTCTTCCTGAATAGTGCTTGTTTTTTCAACAATGCTTTGGTTGGGATTGGCTAGAGTACCAACGAAAAATGTTTCCCATTCAGCATCGGTAAAGTTGTAGTTATTGAGCTTTTCTAGTTGTCGCCTGAGGTTAATTATTAAATCTTGCTCTGATTTTATGGATATGTATTCATAAGCCTGAGATTGAAGTTGTTTAATAAACGTTTGCTCTAGTTCTGATTCACTCTGATAGCCCGAGTCTCGCACCATACTGGCATCACGCACATATTGAGCTACCACCGTACTCTCCGAGTTCTGAGCGACTAAGTTGTAGTAAGTTTGTTTATCCAGCATATTCTTTAAATGTTAGCAGTTTATCACGATAATATTCGTATTGTTGTCTGCGAGCTTTAAGTTCAGCAGGCAAACCAATAGAAATGTCATTTACCAAGACCTCGAACTTATCTAATATAGATACCATTTTTTCTTGCTCTTTAAGGCTTATTTTGGGAATTTTGATACTTTCAACTTGTTTTTTTGACACAGCCGGTATCCCGCCCTTCTGCTGTTCACCTATTAATGAATGTTGATGGTGTTTAAGAATATAGTAAACAAAATTCCAGTTAAAATCTGGATGATTTACATTTACTGAATAACAGCTGTTTCCTGACCAATAATCTACAAGTATTCTGTTGGTATAGCCTGCATTTGCTCCCCTAGCACTGATAATTATTTTGTTAGCAGTATTGTTATATTTGTCATAATATCCAGTAGGTCTGATTCCGCCATTGTATACCGGATATTTTGCGTTTAAGTCTTGCTTATTTTTATGGACAAATTCACCAATCGTTATGTCTGCAATGCTAGTGAGATTGACATTGTCAATTATTGCCTGGTTAAAATCTAGTAGCTTACTTTGATAGTACTTATACTGATTCATCCTTGCTTCTAGCTCCGCTTCTAGCTCCGCTTCTAGCTC
>Ga0172379_10010360_pt1 | contig 11290 bp, 8 predicted proteins | sample GrowelOW334metaG_FD_119756 | JGI IMG/M metagenome (GOLD analysis project Ga0172379, IMG submission 119756) | Groundwater microbial communities from an aquifer near a municipal landfill in Southern Ontario, Canada - Groundwater well OW334 metaG | ecosystem: Environmental > Aquatic > Deep... | reverse complement strand
TTCTAGGCCCTCCACTTCCCGATGCCCAGGTACCTGTTCGTGGCGTCCGTCCCCTCGATCCGGTCCTTCTGCATCCCCGTGCAGGCCCGCACCGCGTCGATGTTCTCCGGGATCACCACCGCCTCCTGCGGGATGTTGATGGCGAACATCAGGTCCTTCCCGCTCTTCACGATGGAGTCCCGCCACACCGCGATCTCGTACATGTCGCCCCGGGGGTTCCCCAGGTCCCGCGCGTAGCGGAACAGGCTCGCGTTCCCCAGGAAGCCCTCGTCGATGGACACCGGACGGATACGCGGATGGGCGCTGAAGAATTCCAGCGCGTTCTCCACCGACAGTTCCTTCTTCGTGGTCATCACCACCGTGATGATGTGCCCGTGGGTCACCGGCGTGTGCACCAGGATCCCCGTCGCCTGCACGTGGGGCATGATCGTCATCAGGTCCAGCGCCTGGTGGCTCGGGGCGTGGTCGATCTGCAGCGCGTTCGTCAGGCCCCGGTGGTAGTCCCCCGGATCCGCAACGCGCCGGATGATCGTGATCGCCACCTTCTCCACACCGGCCTCCCGGTCGATGCAGTCCACGGCGCGGATGAGGCCCGTGGTGTTGCAGCTGGTGAGCTTCAGGAACTGGGCGCCGATGCCCTTCTCGTAGTTCGCGTAGCCGTGGAAGAACACGTCCGCAACGGCGTTCTTCTCGCCGCCCTGGAAGATGCCCTTCTTGCCGTACTTCGCGTACAGCTCCTTGTTCTTGGCCCCCACCCCGGCGCTCGTCGCGTCCAGCATGACGTCGCACTTCTTCACCAAATCTTCGAGGGTGCCGGACACCGGGATCTTCAGGGCATCCAGCTCGCCGCGCTTCTCCGGCATTGCCGTGTACAGGTCGTAGGGCATGCCCTTCTCCTTCAGCGCACGCACCGCCAGCGTGGGCGCCACGTCCGCCACGCCCACCAGCTCCATGTCCTCCTGCAGCGCCACCCCGTCAGCCAGCCTCTGCCCGATCACCCCGTATCCTGCCACTCCAACCTTGATCTTTGCCATGGTATGCCTCTCCTCTTATGCCTTTAAAATATTCTTCAGGATGATGGTTTTTTCCTGGGACAATTCTTCCAAGGTCCGTGATATGCCTTCACGTCCAATTCCGCTCTTCTTGTAACCGCCGAAGGGCATTTCCGGCGAACGGTACATACCCGTTCCGTTGATGACGACGCCTCCACATTGAAGTCGCATCGCAATCCGCAAGGCCTGTGGATAATCCCGGGTCATGATTCCGCCCTGAAGGCCATATTGGCTGGCATTGGCGATCTGAATTGCTTCTTCTTCGGTACGGAATGAAATGAACGGAAATACCGCACCGAAGACTTCAAGGTCTTTTGCTATTCCCATGTTCGGGGTGACGTCGACGAGGACTGTCGCATCAAGGTAGGCTCCCTTGCGTTTTCCTCCCAGAATACATCGCGCGCCTTCCGCCACGGTTTGGGCAATCTGCGCCTCTACTTCCTTTGCAGCGCCTTCTCCGACTACGCAGGACAGCTTGGTGGACCGGTCGTCCGGTGCTCCGGTTTTCACGGCGCGAAGCCTTTCCACAAGCAGGGCCGCGAGCTTGTCGCGCACGCTTTCCTGGACGATGATACGCTTGGTCGCGCAACAGGTCTGCCCCGCATTGGTTACACGGGACCGGACCAAGTCGTCGGCAGCCTCTTCCAGATCCGCGTCCTCGAATACGATGAAGGGATCATTGCCCCCGAGCTCCAGGAATACCCGGGTAAGGTTCGCCGCCGCCGCCTTGGCTATTTCGATACCGACAGCGGTACTGCCGGTGAAGCTGATCGCGTCTATCTTCGGGCTTGCCGAAAGCATGGCTCCGAGCTTCGCGCCGCTGCCTGTCAGCACTTGCAGTGCATTCGCGGGCACGCCGCAACCGTGGAGGAGTTCGACCAGACGTATGCAGGCCAGGGGGTTGGACAAAGCGGGTTTGACGATGACGGAGTTTCCCATAACGAGTGCTGGCGCTACTTTATGGGCGAATAGATCCACCGGCCAGTTGAAGGGGACTATGCAGACCACGACGCCGAGGGGTTCCCGTACAGTCATGAACAGATCGTTTTCCATACCCTTGTCGCCGCCGACAGGCATCGTGATGCCGTACAGGTGCTTTGCCTTTTCCGCGTAGCCGCCAAAAAGGGAAATGACCGAATCCACCTCCCCTTCCGCCTCCCCGATGGCCTTGCCCATTTCGCTGCAGACGAGGGCACCGATTTCCTTCCTGAATCCCTCTGCGGATCGCGCGAAATCCCCCAGGATGCGCGCCCTTTCGTGGAGCGGAACCGCGGACCAAACCTTCAGACCCTCTCGGGCATGGATCAAGGCTTCCTCGACGTCGGCGCTGGTTGCGGCCGGAACCGTGTCCACCAATTTCCCGTTCGCCGGATTCCTGACTTCCAGCTTAGTCCCGTCCGAAGCATCGCATTTTTTTCCGCCAATGGACATTTTCATGTGTTCCTTCCTCTGAATAATTTCTCTTCGGTCATTTAAAATAGCAATTCAAACGAGCCAACCCAGGCCCAGCTCCATGAGCTTGACTTTACCAGGCATGCCCGTTACCGGGTCCCAGCCGTTCAGGCTGTAGTACTCCGACCTCCGTTCGAGGAAGGCGGTCTTGTCAATCTTCCGACCCTTACCCGGCCCGTCACCTACCAGCGCATCCTCATACTCCCGATCCGGCAACATGTCGTCCTTTTCAGTAAAGCCTTCGCGGACGTTGAACATCTTCATCATGTTGATGCGCCGTTCGCCCAGGAGCATCAGTTCGAACATGGTGTAACGCCAACCCGTTGCCGCGTTAACGACATCCAGCAGGTCTTCCATATCAAAGATGCTCCAGGTGTGGAAGCAGAACTGGCATACCGAGAAAGTGTCGATGGCGCTGACGTAACGTTGGGAATACGCGGTAAGCTTTACCTTGTCGAAGGTAAAGGCTCCGGAATCGGGTTCCGCATCGTACAAGCCGAATCCCTTAATGGCTTCCGAAGGAGCTGCAATATCACCGTCGTGGGCGGTGGACACGTGGTCAGGACCAAAGGGATTTACCGCATAGATCATGGCCATGACAGCCTTGGCCGTGGGCATATGGGCGGGAAATTCCTTGCCCTTGACCGTCACGCATATACGCTCTGCCGCGGGTCCCAAACTTTTCGCCAGCCGGGCCGTGCCCTCTGCCATGCGGTCGCCAAAGCCTTCGCGCCTGGCAGTCATTTCGGCCAGAGCGATTAGGGCCTGCCCATCGCCAAAGCGGGCTTCCACACCGCCCAGGTCCTTCTTGGTGACTATGCCCTTCTCATAGCATTCCATCACGAAACCTATGACCCCGCCCAAACTGATCGAATCCATGCCGTAGGCGCTGGCAATCTCATTCGCCTTGGAAATGGCGTTCAGGTCCGACACCATACAATTTGGTCCCAGCATCCCCAGGCTTTCGTATTCGGGCCCACCATAACGGCTCTCGATCTTGTACGGTGCGGCAATATCCTTGATGTCCCGCTTGCAGGATTGGAAGCAGGCCCAGCAGGTTCCCGGCTTGTCCATCATCTGCTCGTAATACGCTTCTGCCGTAACCGATTCTACTTCCTTGAAATTTCCCATGGTCCAGTTTTTCGTGGGCAAGCCGCCGATGGCCGTATTCCAGGTTACGTTCAGGTTGGTTCCGTAGGTGCGCCAATCCCGGGAACCAGGGCGTTCCTCCACCCGCTTCGCTCCCACTTTCGCCAGCGCGGTGATGAAGGCAAGATCGTGGAATTCGGGCTTGGCCGAACCGCGCACCACCACCGCTTTCAGATTCTTGGAACCCATGACCGCGCCTAGTCCCGAGCGACCGTTGAAGTGTTTGAGCTCGTTGGATATCGCGGCAAAACGGCAGAGTTTTTCTCCGGAGGGACCAATACCGGCAACCCTCACCCTTTTCTCTCCCAATTCATCCCGGATCAGATCCTGGGCTTCCCCGGTCGTCTGCCCCCAAAGGCCACTCGCGTCCCTCAGTTCGTACGCCCCATCCTTGATCCACAGATATACGGGCTTGGGCGCCTTGCCCTTGATGACGATGGTATCGAAACCCGCAAATCGAAGTTCAGGTCCCCAGAAACCGCCGGCCTCGCTGGAGGCTATTCCCCCGGTTTGGGGGGACTTGGCAGTCACGCAGTGCCGCGAGTTTCCGCTGATGGGAGCCCCGACGACGGAGGAGGTTGAAAAGACCATTATGCTCTCGGGTGCGAACGGGTCCGTTTTTGGCGGCATCTCCTTTAACAGGTAGTACGCCCCCACGCAGGCACCACCGACATATTTGCGGTAAAAATCCTCGTCGGGGTGCTGGATCTCAAAACTCCCCTTGCCCAGATCCACGTGCAACACTTTTCCCAAATTACCTTTCATTCTTTTCCTCCATTCAACGGCCATGCTGATCAGCGACATGGGACCGATCGGCGTTATAGATCAACCACTTTTTTTTCTATGGGACAGAAAGTCCAGGGAAACCGCAATCAGGAGGAAAAGGCCGGTTAAAGGTAATAGCAGCTTGCGGCATATACTTTCTTTCCCGGTACCGGAAATCTCCACCGCCAATACGGAGCCCAATGCGATAGCCACCAAAAGGCTCATCGAGCGCCACGTTATTAAAGTCTTTCAAATTGGAGGCCATATAGGAATTGTGCGGCTATTTTTTATTTTTGTCAATCTATATATTTGATATAACATCTATATATTTTATATATGGAATATTATAATTAGGTTTCAGGAGAGATTATTCAAGCCTAGCCCATGATATCAAGCTATCAAACCTGAATTCCCTTGTACTGCCAATAATATAAACTTATGAAATATGTAGTTACATCTACTTTTCATCAAATATTAGATAATATTTGATGATAGTATGGAGATATCAGGGTGATAAAAAAACTTACCATTCCATTTATGCGGTCTGATTGCGTAATCAACATAATCGTATAATCATGTATAATTATTTTACTAATAGTAACGATATTTTATATAACAAATTTTTATTGACGATTAACATTTGCATGGTATACTCGGAATGGAAAGGAGCATGATCTGACAGACAGGACGAAAATCGATAAGGGGGTCCGGGAATACGCCGCACCTGCAGTGGACCGGACCCTCGACATTCTGGAATTCATGGCGAAAAATCCAAAACCCTACGGCGCCACCGAACTATCCCGGGCGCTCGGGATACCGCTGAACTCCATTTTCCGTATCATGAAACGCCTCACCGAACGGGATTACACGGTACAGGATCAGGCTTCCGGCGGGTACCAGCTGAGCACCCGGGTATTTTCATTGGGCATGAGCCTGTACACGCGTTACGAATTACGCCAGAGAGCGCGACCGCACCTTGAATGGCTTTGCCGTGAAACTGCAGAAACCAGCCAGTTGCAGGTTCCCCGGGGCGATCGCATGCTCGTACTGGATACCACGAGTCCCGAGGTGGAATTCTTCCTCAGGGTCGTTCCCGGAAGCCTGGTCCATTTCCACGCCTCGGCTTTCGGCAAGGCCATACTGGCCTTCGAGGACGAGTCACGGATTGTGGAAATACTTCCGACCCGACTACCTTACCTGACGCCAAAGACCATCGAGCTACGATCGGAATTGATAAAAAGCCTGCCCGGCATAAGGGCGACAGGACTTGCATACGACGACGAGGAATACACCAGTGGAATCCTATGTATCGGAGCCCCCGTTTTTGACGCTGAAGGAAAGGCCGTGGCGGGCTTGGGCATAACCGGCCTGCTCCACACCTACGAAAATTCCCGTAAGGCCATCTTTGAGCGCATGGTCCTGGAATGCGCATACAGGGTTTCCACTACCATAGGGTATCTGGGATCCTACTTCGATGGTAAGATAGATAGCACCAAGCCCAAATCAGTCTGACTTCCCAATGTCAGGAACCGGGATTTCACATAAAAACTTGATGAAGCGTGGCGCGTTACGGTCTGCAATCGAAGCAATACCGGAATCACGCCACGCCCTATTATGGAAAGACAACTACCTGGCTTTGGATGCAGCCCTTAAGTCTTGTGGCGCTTCGCCATGGTGTCGAAGGTTACCGCGAACAGCAGGACCAAGCCTTTCGTTATTTGCTGATAATACTCGCTGACATCCATGAGTATCATGCCATTGGCAAGCACGCCGGTAATGAGTACGCCTATCAGGACTCCCACTAGGGATCCTTCGCCACCCATGATGCTCACTCCGCCCAGGACAACTGCGGTAATGACATCCATCTCATAGCCGGTTCCTATTTTTGGCTGCCCCGTGTTGATGCGGGAAAGCATGATGATGCCAGCGAGTCCCGTAAGCAGGCCGGATATGACGAAACCCAGTGTTTCGATACGCGCGGTGTACACCCCTGACAGTCGTACCGCCTCGCGGTTGCCGCCCAGCCCGTACAGGTAACGGCCACTCCGGGTTCTGTTCAGGAAAATCCAGCCAAGAAGGAATACCACCAGCATGATGAGCACGGGAATGGGAATGGGACCGAAATACCCCTGGCCAAGGACCTTGAACGATTCAGGCAGACCCCAGACCGGCATGCCGTTGCAGAGCACGTAGCACACGCCACGGAGCACGGTCATCATGGCCAGGGTGGTGATGAGGGCGGGGACCCGCACGTATGCTACAAAAAGACCGTTGATCAGACCTATCCCCGCAGACATGGCCAGGGTAATAAGAACCGACAACCAGATAGGCAGCCCGGCCGCTGTCATAAGCATGGCGCCCACGATATTCGTAATGCCCATCACCGATCCGACAGAGAGGTCAATGCCCGAGGTGAGGATGACGCAGGTCATACCCACGGCTGAGATTCCCAGCATGGCGACCTGCCGGGCGACCATGAACATGTTACCCGTGCTCAGAAACGAATCGCTGACCAATGAGAAGAAAATGATCAGCACGAACAGGACACCCACTATGGCGTATTTTTTCAGGAACACGATATTTTTCAGCATGGTACCTACTCCCCGGATGCAAGTTGGAGGACCCGATTCTGGGTAGCCTCCGGACCAGATAATTCGCCCGTTATGCGGCCTTCGTACATGACGATGATTCTGTCTGACATACCCAGTAGTTCGGGCATCTCCGATGATATGAAAATGATGGCCTTTCCCTGAGCCGCAAGGGAAGAAACCAGTTCGTAAATTTCTTGTTTGGCACCCACATCTATTCCACGGGTGGGTTCGTCGAAGATCAGCAAATCGCAGTTGGTGGCGAGCCATCTTGCCAGCACCACTTTCTGCTGGTTCCCACCCGAAAGCTCCTTCACTTTCTTGTCCAGATCCGGAGTCACGATTCGCAGGAGCGTCTTGTACTTTTCGCCGGATGCCAGCAGGAGTCCCTTCATGATGATGCCGAAACGGCTGACCTTGCCGAAGGAACTGTAGGCTATGTTCTCCATGACCGAAAGCTCGGAGACGATGCCGTGCTGTTTTCGGTCTTCTGGAATAAGCCCTATCCGGAGCCCTACGGCTTGGCTCGGGTGCAGGATCCGCACTTCGGTTCCCCTGATGAGCACGCTTCCCCCGGAAATGGGATCGGCACCAAAGATGGCCCGGGCAAGCTCAGTCCTGCCCGCCCCCACCAGGCCTCCAAAGCCCAGGATCTCACCTTCGTGCAAGGAAAAGCTGATATCCTTCAGCAGAGTGGGTGTGGAAAGGTTTCGGACTTCCAGGAGGACTTCCTTCCGGGGAATCTTATTTTTTGTGTAGGTATCCGCGAGTTCCCGACCAACCATAAGACTGATGAGTTCCTTTTTATCGGTCGACCTTGTCTCCAGGGTTTTAATGAACTTTCCGTCGCGGAATACGGAAACCCGATCCGATAGCTCGAAGATTTCCGATAAGCGGTGTGAAATATAAATAACCGTGACACCGCGGGCTTTCAGGTTCCGTACCAGCTCCAGCATCTTGTCCACCTCGTTCGTGGTCAATGGTGCAGAAGGCTCGTCCATTATCAATATCTTGGTATTGTGCGAAACCGCCTTTGCGATTTCCACCAATTGCTGGTAGGCCACTGTCAGGGTCTTTACCATCCGTTTCGGATTCAGGTCGATACCAAGGGATTTTAACAATTCGGATGCATTCCGGTTCATGGTCCGTATATCGAGGAATCCGTTGCGCACAGGTTCGTTGCCAAGAAAAATATTTTCGGCTATGGAGAGAAAGGGAACAAGGTTGAATTCCTGATAGATGGCGCTTATGCCGAAGCTGAACATCGCCTCGTGGGGAGAATAACCTTTTCGCGGAATGCCCTCGACCTCGATAATCCCCTCATCCGCCTTTATCGCACCGGTGATCACCTTGATGAAGGTTGATTTTCCGGCACCGTTTTCTCCGCAAATGGCGTGCACTTCCCCAGCCTCAAAGTCGAGGGTAATCTGGTCCAGTGCCGTTACGCCCGGATACCGCTTCACGAGCTTGCGGACTGATAAGATGGTTTGCATTCCGGCGTTTCTCCCTACAGGTTCGCTTGAGGAAAAGGATGTCCCTCCGGTCAATCCGGAGGGACTTTCTTGTTATTTCAGATACTTGTCCACATTGGCCACGGTGATCGCCTCGTTCACAATCTTCTGATGGGGATTGAGTCCGGCTTCTCCCTTAATGAGCTTGAAGAGTATTTCCGCTTCCTGCTGTCCCGATTCATAGGGAGCCATGGAGACGGAGGCCCGGAACATGGTCCCTTCCTTTATCTTTGCCAGAGCCTGATCCACACCATCGGTGCCCGTGATGCATACCATGGCGGGGTTCTTGCCGGCTGCGGACATGGCCTCATAGGCGCCCAACGCACCGTTGTCGTTCAGGCAGCCGATAACCGCGAGGTCAGGATGGGCCTGCAGTAGCGATTCGGTAACGGCCATCCCGGTCTCGGTCTGGAAGGCGTCCTGCCTGCCAACGAGCACTGCGGCCGGAGCTTCCGAAAGGATGCCGTCACGGATGCCGTCGGTTCGGGGAATGACGAATGGCGTCTGGTCGGCGGCCAACAAGGCAAACTTTGCCTTTCCGCCCAATTTCTCCTTTATGAACTTTCCGGCTTCCACGCCGGCGAGATACCCATACTTGTACTCGTCGTTGGAGAGCGATCCATCGGCACCGGCGAGGGGATGCACCGCAGCCATTACCTTTATACCGGCCGCCTGTGCTTTCTTGCAGTATTCCATGCTCGCTTTTTCATCTACGCAGGAAATCATTATGCCGTCTACTTTTGACGTGATCAGGTTTTCCCAAGTACTGATCTCCTTGGCCGCATCCACATGCAGGTCGATTACCGTCAGTTGCATTCCCAACTTAGCGGCCATCTCCGTTGCACCCTTGGCCTGGTTCGCCCAGAAGGGATTACCCAAGTCATGTACCATAAAGGCGATCCGCACGCCTTGTTCCTTGGCGCTATCCTGTTTTCCTGCCGCGAAGGCCAGGGAGGAAATGACAACCGCAAATGCCATTGCCAATGCGATTATACGTTTTGCTTTCATACCATTCTCCTTATGTGTTTCATTCGCCTTGAACCTGCCAAGGCTCTTCCATGCATTTCTCTTCCATTCCATGCGACTTGGACGATTCTGCCCTCCTTGCAATTGATTTTCTGATCGACGACAACCGGTTTCGTCTTTGTTTCCTTGCACAGCCAGGTGTTTTATCTTTCCTGAATTGTGGACCCACTTTTGATATTTGTCAACAAAATATTTTACTAATCGAACGGTTATTCTATATAACAAATATTATTAACTAAATTACTCATATTGAAAGGCCCTATTCACTTGTAGGATAGACAGGAACTGTTGATAGGGATTCCAATATTGACCCGGCATCCCCGTATCGCTAGCATCTATGAAGGGAAACAAAATGAAGGAGCATGATCTGACTGATAAAACGAAACTTAAGAAAGAGGCCAGGGAATACTCCGCCCCCGCTGTCGACCGAACCCTCGATATTTTGGAGTTCATGGCGAAGAATCCCAAACCCTATGGAGCTACCGAATTGTCCCGGGCACTCAAGATACCCCTGAATTCGATCTTCCGTATCCTCAAGCGCCTTACCGAACGGGATTATACGATTCAGGATGCGGAATCCGGAGGCTACCAATTGAGTACCAGGGTGTTTTCCTTGGGTATGAGCCTGTATACCCGGTACGAACTTCGCCATCGAGCCCGGCCGCACCTCGAATGGCTTTGCCGTGAAACATCGGAAACCTGCCAATTGCAGGTTCCCCGGGGTGATCGATGCCTCGTCCTGGATACAATGAGCCCCGAAGTGGAATTCTACCTGCGTGTCGTACCTGGCAGTTTGGTCCACTTCCACGCTTCCGCCTTCGGAAAAGCCATACTCGCCTTCGAGGATGAAGTTCGGATAGCCGAAATACTCCCTACCCGACTCCCCTACCTCACGCCCAAGACCATCGAACTCAGATCGGAATTCATCAAAAGCCTGGAAAAAATACGTCAGACGGGTCTGGCCTACGACGATGAGGAATACACCAGCGGCATTCTTTGCGTCGGTTCGCCCGTATTCGACGTGGAAGGCAAGGCTGTAGCCGGTTTAGGCATTACCGGCTTGCTCCAAACCTATGAAAATTCCCGAAAGGTCATTTTCGAACAACTCGTATTGGAATGCGCCTACAAGGTCTCGGTGGATATCGGCTATTCGGGTACCTATTTCGATGACAAGGTCCAGATAGCCCGTATCAAAACTGCCAAGGATGCAAAAGTACGGAGTCAATCCTAATAGTACCCGTCCAAGGTTCAGGGATCAGTCCCTTCAATCCGCGTTGGCACGGAACCTCCCTTCGGGGAGGTTTTTTTATGTTTTTACCCCTACATCCTTATAATCCCTATTATTTAAAATAATTTATTGACATTTTATATATAGCATGTTTATACTACCTATAAAATACCGAACAGAGGAATCCGTGAAAAACGGAGGAGGGAATCATGATCAGGAACTTTACTTTCTTCGTACCCGTCAAACTCGTTTTCGGCGAAGGCAAACTTGAGGTGGCGGGAGAAGAGGCGAAAGCCTACGGGAAAAAAGCGCTCCTCGTAACGACGGGTGACTTTTTCATCAAATCGGGTTTAGTGGATCGACTGAAAGCCATATTAACAAGGAGCGGGGTAGAAACCTTCCATTATTGGGACGTGTCTCCGAATCCCCTAAATACAGAGATTGATGCCGCAGCCGCATTTGCCAAAAAAAATGGTTGCGACCTGTGCATCGGCCTCGGCGGCGGTAGCGCCATAGATA